>Ga0114951_10003063_pt1 | contig 17814 bp, 17 predicted proteins | sample AM7aDNAmetaG_FD_88677 | JGI IMG/M metagenome (GOLD analysis project Ga0114951, IMG submission 88677) | Freshwater microbial communities from Finland to study Microbial Dark Matter (Phase II) - AM7a DNA metaG | ecosystem: Environmental > Aquatic > Freshwater > Lake | place: Finland: Lake Alinen...
GATCAACCGCCCCTCGTGCGCAATGCTGATGGTGCCGCGCTCTTCTGACACGATCAGCGCAATCGCATCGGTTCCTTCCGACACGCCGATCCCGGCGCGGTGTCGCAGCCCGATCCGATAATCATCGATATGCGTGGCCGTGAGCGGCAACACGCAACCGGCTGCCGCGATGCGCCCCTGTCGCACGATCACGCCGCCGTCGTGGAGGGGGGTGTTCGGGAAGAAGATGGTTTGCAGTATCTCGGAGGTCAGCGTCGAGTCCATCACCACGCCGGTATCCACCAGATCCTGCAAACCGGTTTCGCGTTCGAGCACGATCAACGCCCCGTATTTGTGCGCGGCCAGCCCCTGCACCGCCGTCGCAACGATGCGCACTTCAACTTCCGTTTCGCTGCGCCGCGAAACCAGCACTTCGTTGAAACGCCCCAACCGCTCCAGGGCGCGCCGCAGTTCGGGCTGGAAGATGACCGGGATCGCCACCAGCAAGGCGGGGATCGCGGTGCGCAGGATGAGGCCGAAAGTGGGCAATTGCGCCAGGCTGCTCAACAGCACGCCCACCACCACAAGCACCAGCACCCCGCGCAACAATGGGATGGCCTGCGTCGCCCGGACCAGCAACAGCACAAGAAAGAAGACCAGCGATACAAGCAGAATGTCGAGTATCGCCAGCCCATCAAGGCGCTGCAGAATCCAGATGATGTCGGTCACGATTTAGAGAAAATTACCTGAAATCCTTTAGGATGGGTAACAGCAAGTGTTACCCCTACCCAAGTAGTTTTACCAGAATTGCTTTTTGTGCGTGCATACGGTTCTCGGCCTGATCCCACAGCGCGGATTGCGGGCTGTCGGCCACTTCGTCGGTGATCTCATAGCCCCGATGCGCGGGCAGGCAGTGCATCACCATCGCATCTTTCTTCGCCAACGCCATGAGCGCGGCGTTGATCTGGAACGGGGGGAAGACTTTGGCGCGTTGCGCGGCCTCGGCTTCCTGCCCCATACTCGTCCACACATCGGTATAGACCACGTCGGCGCCTTCGACCGCCGAGCGCGGGTCGGTCACCTGAACCAGGCTGCCGCCGTTTGCTGCGGCCAATGCCGTTGCGCGCTTCGCCACATCCTCTCTCAGCTGATAGCCCTCCGGGGCCCCGATCACGACATGTGCGCCCAGCAATGCGCCGCCAAACGCCAGCGAGTTCGCCACATTGTTGGCGTCGCCGACATAGGCGATCGTGCACCCTTTGATGGCGCCCCTATACTCAAGAATCGTCAACAGATCCGCCAGCCCCTGGCACGGATGGGTGTAATCCGACAAACCGTTGATCACCGGGACGCGCGCATACTGTGCAAGCGCCACGACATCCGCGTGCGCAAACACGCGCGCCATGATGCCGTCCACATAACGCGAAAGCACGCGCGCCACATCGGGAACGCTTTCACGCTTGCCAAGTTGAATCTCATCGGGCGATATATACATGGCGTGACCGCCCAGATGGCGCATCCCCATCTCGAAAGACACCCGCGTGCGCAGCGACGGCTTGGTAAAAACCATGCCAAGCGTCTTGTTCTTAAGTACAGGCTGATTGCCGCCTGACTTCCATTCCTGCTTCAACTCAACGGCCAGCGCCAGCAAGTTAGCAAGTTCGATGGCAGTGAGATCTGACAATGACAAAAAGTCTTGCTTCGTATGCATAGTTGGATTCTATACTAGACCGCCAAAGAGACTTACCTTGGGCAACCGTGGGCAACCGTAAAGGATTGCCCCTACCCTGACATCAAACCCATATACTTAACCCATGCGACGACTCATTGGTCTGATCCTGGTAGTGACATTAACAATCTTTGCCACCCTGGTTGAAGGCTTCCGCAACAACCTGTGGATCAGCTACCGCGATTACCGCAGCCCCTATCTGGCCGATCTGCCGTCCGGCCCGGCGCGCCAGGCGCCCGCTGCAACGGTCATGGTTGTGCTCGTGCGCGGACTGCGGCTGGACGCGTCGCGCCAGATGCCGACGTTGAACGGCCTGCGCGAGAAGGGCGGGAGTTTCATCATCCAGAACGAACCACCGACCTATCGCGTGCCCGCCTGGACAACCCTTACCTCCGGCGCAACCGCCGAGATTCACGGCATCACCACGAATCAACCCGGACGCGTTTCCGGCGCGAGTTCGATCTTCCGCGAATTCCAACTGGCGGGCGGGGTAGCCGCCGTCGTCGGTTCGCAATCACTGGGCGACACACTGAGCGCCGAGGTGCAGCGCTTTGAGGTTGTGGAAAACCCGGAAATCGCGCACCGCGACGACGACGCCGCGCGCATCGGGCTCGAAGTTCTCAGGGATCATCAGAATCCCGCGCAATTGATCTGCATCGAGTTGACCGCGCTCGAAGACACGGTCAACGACAACTCCGGCAACAGCGCAGCCGCGACCGCGATAACGGACTCGCGCATCAAGACCCTCCTTGACGGACTTGATCTCACCACCACCGCGCTTGTCGTCCTGTCAGATCGCGGGCTGCCCGGCCCGAATGGAGATGGCGGCGGGGAACCCGACGTGGCAATGACCCCTCTCGTCATGGCCGGCGCAGGCGTCGCCGCGCATAGCCAGGGTCTGATTCAAGCGGTCGATGTTGCCCCCACAATAGCGGCGCTGCTCGGCGCCCCGCTCCCCGTGCACGCCCAGGGAGAGCCGGCGCTGGCCGGGCTCGCATTGCCACTCACCGTCCAACCCGGCGCAGCACTCTCAAAAACAGCCGCTGTCTCGACGACAGTGCTCGCGACCTCCGCGCTCGCACCCTTACCCGCCCTCTTGCTGGGTTCCGCCCTGCAACTGACGACGTTTTACGAAAGCTGGAGTGAAGCAATCCGCCAACCGCGTTTTGCGTCCGAGATGTTCCGGGCGCAACAAGCGGCTATCACCAGCGGCGACGCGGCCGCCTATCAGAAGTTCGTCGACGATCTGCGCGCGCGCGCGATAGTCGGGCGAGATACGCGCATTGCGAACGAGCGGTCGCAACGCCTGCCGATTCTAGTCGGCGTCGGCTTATTTCTGATCATAGTCGCGGGGGTGACATACACGTCACGCCGCTGGCAGCCGTTCGCAGGCGCCGTTCTCTACACGGCCGGCTGGTACGCCATTTTCACACTGGCGCGCGGACATCTCTTCAGCCTGGCGATGTTTGGCAACAGCGACCCGACGGCTTTCCTCGCCGGCCTGGCGCGAGACAGCACCGTTCTCCTGATCGTAGTCACAGCCATCATCGCGTTGACGACCGGCCGGCACGATGACGGGTTGGACGCGATCACCACAGTATTAAACACCGTGCTCCTGATCGTGTGTGTTCAAGTGGGTCAGGCCGCCTGGTTTTACTTCCAGTGGGGCGCGCAGTTCTCATGGGCATTGCCAGACTCACAATCGCTGGTTGCGGCAATGGCGGCGTTGACACAGATCAGCGCACTGTCACTGCGCATTGTGCCGGAACTGCCAAACCTGCCGATTCCGCTGCTCATCGCGGTGCTCAGCTTGATTATTTACACGCTGGTGCGCCATAAAGAGGAACCTGGGCGGTACGGACGGCTGCGTTAGCCCCAACATTACAATAAAATTGCTCAAATTCACAGCAAGTGGCAGGAAGAATCGAATAGTATGAACAACGCGAGTAAACAAACAGCAGCCCCTGATTATGGCATCGATTTCCCCAAAGAGTTGCGTCGAAACGGGCTCTACGGGCTGGGCGGGGTCGCCATGGGCATCGTGCTGGCGTTGCTGGCAGCGGACGGCGCGTTGGGCATCGTATTGAGCACCGTGAGCCTTGTGAGCGGCATCCTGCTGATTGCAAATGTCGCTGTTTCGTTCCGGGGAAGCAGAAGCGGCAAGCTGCGCGCGCGCGACCAGATCATTGCCCAATTGCCATGGCGCGGTGACGAACAGGTGCTGGATATCGGCTGCGGACACGGTCTGATGTTGATCGGCGCGGCGCAACGCCTGACGACCGGCAAGGCGACGGGCATCGATATGTGGCTTCAGGAGAGCCAGTGGCACAACGACAGTGATGCGACGCTGGCCAATGCCTCGCTCGCAGGGGTTGGCGATCGCGTCACCGTCCGGCGCGCCGACGCCCGCGACCTGCCCTACGACAACAACGCATTCGATGTCGTGTTGTCCAGCTGGGTCATCCACACCATGACGGACCCGGATGACCGGGCGCAAGTGTTGAAGGAGATCGCTCGTGTCGTCAAACCCGGCGGGCGGGTGGTCATCGTTGACTTCGACTTTGTCAATGAGTATGTGAAACACTTCCGTGACAAGGACTGGAAAGACGTTCAGAAGGCCGGCCCAAATTTACTCTTTGTCACGCCCACCTATACGATGAGCGCCGTCAAGCCATAACGAGCGGCGCATTCCGTTCGGTTCCGTTCCGTCAGGTGTGCGATGACAGGTCCTGACATATACTCAGTATGTGCAGGAGGCATATACACATTATGACAACGTCACGCGAACTAATCAATCAATTACTGCGCGGGAAAAAGGCCGAGCGCGTCGCTCTCGTGGATTCTCCCTGGGGCGACACCCTGTCTGCCTGGGTGCAGCAGGGCTATCCCGTGCGCAAGGAATACAAGGAAGTCGGTGAAGACCGCTGGTGCAGGGAAGACGGCCGCTGGATCGAAGCCACCGTCGCCGGGGAATACGAGGAACCCGTGCCGCCGTGGGAACATTTCGATTACGACATGGTCGGCATCGGCCCGTGGTTCGATGTCATGCCATTGCGCGATTACGAGGAAATGGTCGAAGAGACGCCAGAATGGGAGGCGAAACGGAATGGCGCGGGCGCTGTGCTGAAGTACTGGAAGCACAAGTCCGGCACGCCTGAACACATCGACTTCCGCATGGTCACGCGCGATATCTGGGAGCGCGACTACCGACCTTCCCTGCTTGAGCTTGACCCATTGCGCGTGGACCTGAAGGAGATGGCCAAAAACATCGCCACGGCCGCCAGCGCAAATAAGTGGGTGCACTATGGGCACATGTTCATCTGGGAGTCGATGCGCCAGAGCATGGGCGATATAACCTTGTACGAGAGCCTGTTGCTCGATCCTGAGTGGGTGCATGACTACAATCGGGTGTACACGGACTTTTACAAGAAGCACTTCGCCTACATGATCGAAAAGGCCGGCAAGCCTGACGGCATCTGGCTGTATGAAGACATGGGATATAAGAACGGTCTCTTTGCATCGCCAAAGGTGCTGGAGGAACTGATATTCCCGTATTACAAGGAGATGGTCGATTTCTTCCACGGGTATGATCTGCCGGTGATCCTGCACACGTGCGGCAGCACTGCGGCAGCGCTTCCTTTGATCGTGGCGGCGGGTTTCGATGGCCTGAACCCGATGGAACGCAAGGCGCTGAATAACGATCCATTCGTGTTTGCTGAGAAGTACGGCGACAAAATCGCATTCGTCGGCGGGCTTGATGCGCGCGTATTCGAGACAAACGATCGTGACATCATCAAGCGCGAGGTGGCCTCTTACATCGACGGGATGAAAGCGCGCGGCGCCAGGCTGGTCTTCGCATCAGACCACTCGATCTCCCCCAACACCCACTACGCCAGTTACTGTTACGCGCTCGAAGTATACCGGGAGCACATGCTGTATTAAAAGCACCATGGCCAAACAATCGGTTGATCCACTCGGCGCCTGGATGGCCTCATCCGGGACGATGATCGCTGCGGAAGTTGATTCCCGGCGTGAGGCGATCTGCGCCATGGTGAGCGACCAGATCATGGCCAGATATCCGATGCTATGTTACGACCCCACCCGTCCAGATGCTAGCGGGTTCCAACAGACCATGATCCGTGGCACCCCGCAACGCATCCACGAGTTGATACAAGTGGTTCTTGGGCTGCAGTCACTGGGCAGCCTCAATGAAGAGTATCGCTGGTCATGGGGACTTTTGCCCCGTTATGGCGTCACCAGCGACCACCTGCTGAGCTTCATGCGCATCTACTTTGACGCCGTCAGAGATAAGCTGAAGCTCAGCAGCGAAGACCGCGCTGGTTTAGATCTATTGGAACAGGCCATCACCCAGCGTATCGCAGAAATTACAGCGAAGTAAGCCCTATCTCCCCGGCGACGCGGCGCACCTGCGCCGCAGCCAGGTCATACTCGCCAGCAGATGGCAAATGCTCAAGCATCAGCGGCACATCCGCGTCAAGTTTACTTAACTCAGACAGGAAAACACGGTAATCCAGTGCGCCTGTCCCAATGCGCGCCTCATCCAGATGCACCGTGAGCTTGCCGCTTAACAGGATATCTTTCGCGTGGCAGCTCTTGATGTGCGCGCCAAACAAGCGGAAGCACTCGCGCACAAGATCAGCGTTGTTGAAGTAGCGTTGCGGGCTGCAGATCAGGTTGACCGGGTCCAGATGGGCGGCAAACTGCTTGCGATCCACCGCCTTGATGAGATCCGCATACGATTGCGGCGAGTCCGGGTACATCCACGGCATCGTCTCCAGCGTGTAGAACGCTCTACCGGGCTGTGCGGCATCAATGATCTCGCGCACCACATCCACGATCAGGTCGAACGTCGCCACAGTCAGGTTTTCGGGGTGTGGCCCGTCCCACTGCGCGCCGCATGAGCCACTGATATTGACACAACAGCGGGCTCCAATGCGATCTGCGAGCGCCAGGCGGCGTTGGCACAGCGCTATGGCGTCCTTGCGCGTCTTGTCGTCAGGGCTCATCGGATTGCTCCACGCGCCGACTTCGGCAATCACGATATCTGCCGCGGCGGCCGCAGACGCGTAAGCCTGCAACACCTCATCCGTCGCGTCATCGCCGGCGGGGCAGTAAGCGGCGCGATAACCGAGCCGTTTAACTGCCGCCGCCCACTCGTCGGGATTGGTATATTTCTCAAAGACAGGGCCACCCAGTCTCATGTCAGTTCTCCTTTTGGATGCGAGATATTATGGACAGCTCAGTGTCCTTATGGATTGATGACGATCTTGTTGCGATCCGGTGTGCCCATGACAGCCATCGCCTCATGGATGCGCTCCAGCGGGAAGCGGTGCGAGATGATCTTCGACACAGCCACCAGCCCGCGCTCCATCAAGCGGATCGATTTCGACATCGCCAGCGGGTTGGTGCCGAAGCTGGCATCCATGCGCCCTTCGAGGAAATGGGTGTAACCGCCGTCGAGTTCAAAGGTCTCGTGCGTGGTGATGCCGAACACATTCCACTTCGTGCCGCGCCGGCGCAGATCGACCATCAACTTGACGGCCTGGATCGGCCCGGCCGCCTCGACGATGATATCGGGCCCACCCGGCATGATCTCATACACGCGCTTTTTCGCGTCTTCCTGCGCCGGGTTGACGCCGTGCGTCGCCCCAAGCGCTAGCGCATTCTTCAAAGCGTAATCGCTGTTGTCGATCGCGATCAGCCGGCCTGCGCCGGCCGCGCGCGCAACCATCATGCACAATAGCCCGATGCTGCCCACGCCAATGACGACGACATCATCCCCCACTTTCATCTCGCTGTAGTGGATCACGCCCTTCCACGCGCCGGAGAGCGGTTCGGTCAACGCCGCCACGTCAAAGCTCAGGCTGGCGGGTTTATGGAACACGCTCGTGTCCTTTGTGCGCATGTACTGCGCAAAGGCGCCCGGCAACACCCGAACCGGGCCGTCGCCGCCGGTCGTGAACGCGTTCTCACAGTAGTGAGTATTGCCGATGCGACAGTTATCGCAATAGCCGCAGTATCCCGATGGCATCACGATCACTTCGTCGCCGGGCTTGAAGTGCGTCACGCCAGGGCCGACCTCCGCGATGACGCCGCTCGGTTCGTGGCCGGGGATGAAGGGGAAATTCACGTTGCGGCGAATGCCCTTAATGGCTTTGTAGTCGGTCGCGCATATGCCGCATGCCTTAATGGCAACGACGACATCGCCATACTCAGTCGCATGTGGAACTGGAACCTGTTCGAGCCTGAGATCGTTAAAATCGTGCAGCACCGCCGCCAGCATCGTATCCATACTATCCTCCAGATCAAAATAACATATCGGCGTCCTTGACTTTTAGCGCTCTAAAGGACTCCGTGCAATACGGTCACTGAATAAGGCGGAAACTGGTATTCGATTATTCCGTCTCGCATCGCCAGGGTTGCCTCGCGCGGCGCGACATGATCCTTCTCCACAAAACTGTTGACCGCATCTAGTCCTGTCCCTGCAAGCGACCATGCCTGACAGGTCATAGAGGATCGGTCAGTGGTCGGCCACTCAATCGCGCGAGCCTCCGCATTGCCTGTGTAGTTAACCACAAACAGCGCAATCTCGCCATCCGCTTCGCTGCCGCGACGGGTGGCGGCAATATCAAGCACCTCATCGCTTGCCGTCGCAACGACCAGCGCCCTGTCACCAGCGAAGTTCGCGTAAGCCTGTTGGACGTAATAGGTCGGCGTGAAGTACATGTCAGACGGGCTGGTCTGCAGGACGCCGCTGTTGCAACTGTTGGTCATGTTCGAGCGGTTGGCAATGCGGATAATCTCCCCGTGGCGCTGATACAGGTTGAACATGCGCGCCGCGTTCAGCGCATTAAAGAGCGTCAACAGCCACGCGCGCGCCCAGCCCCAGTGGCCGCCGGTGTGATTCCACTCGGTCACGGCGATCTTCAACGCCTTGTTCCGGGCGTGGTCGTGGATCTTGCGCTCAAGCGCGACAAGTTCACGCTCGACATCCCCGGCATAAGGGGTATAAATATGCGGGCACACATAGTCGATTTCGTCCGACAGATCGAACAGGATGTTATCGGACGGATACGACGCCATAAGCGTCAGTTGCGGGTAACGGTTGCGAATCGCGCGCGCAGTGTCCACCATGCGCTGCTCATATTCCTCGCCGGCCTGCTCATTGCCAATCTGCCAATATTGGACGTTAAATGGCGCCGGATGACCCATCGCGGCGCGCGCGCTGCCCCACCGCGAGGCGACGGGGCCGTTACAGTACTCGATCTCCTCCAGTATCTGTTCGACGGTGGCCGAGTTGGAATTCAGACAGATCAGCGGTTGGGCGCCCACCAGCTCGCAGAATTCGAGAAACTCTTGCAGCCCGACATCGTTCTCCTCCCGATTGCCCCAGGGCTGATTGACAAACGGCGCGCGTCGTTCACGCGGGCCGACGCCGATTCGCCAGTCATAGTAGATCAGCGACGACCCGCCAAACCGGATGATGCCCGGCTTGAGCGCGCGAATGGCCTCGACTACATCGGGACGCCACCCGCGCCGGTTATCCTGCGGCATGAGTGACACCTTATCGACCCAGAACGTCCCCGGTTGCGAGGCCACAATCGCCAGTGTCGCGCCGTCATCAGTTGTGTCTGGTGTCAGGACGCCCGTATACCGCGCCCATTCAGTGGTGATCACCTCACAGGTCATGACTGCATACGCTCGGAAGAAAGCGCCATAATTGCGCCCCAGCATGACGCTGACCGACGAGCCGGGTGTCACATTGCTGCGAAGATACATCCCAACATCCAGCGCCTGCCCTTGCTTTACCGCAACGCCATCTTGCGCGATCCCGGCAACAAAGGATGTCCCAGCGGCTGCAGTAACAGTTACTCTGGCCGAATGCGCGCCGACAAACGCGTTCAGCGGATCGAGGTCAACTGTCGCGTGGGCATCGACCATCTCAAGTTCTCCAGGGCGCTCCGGCCAATGGTCAAACCGGGGCACCGCGGCGGCCAGCGGACGCCAGCGCGGGTAGACCCAGTTTTGTCCGGGTGGATAGACCTGTTGCGGTTGCAGGACGCCCTCAAACGAACGATCCTGCACCTTCTCAGCCCACATGCCGGGGAGCAGGTCATTCAGCGGCTCGATGAACTCACCGTAGATCAACGGGGAAAGGGTCGCCGCTGACCGTTGTTCAGAACCAACAATAATGTGACGGCTCTCCGGCATGGATACCTCCAAAGGCGCTGCGTGGTTTGGCACACCCTCAAAGATACATCAAAGTGGCTTTTACTTACTTCTTCAGTTTCTCCCTGAAATGCTCGCGAAACTTCTTCACCTTGGGCGCAATCACCACGCGGCAGTAGGGCTGAGAGCCATTGTTCTGAAAGTACTCCTGATGGTAGTTCTCCGCCATAAAGAACGCGGTGAATGGCGCGAGTTCCGTCACAATCGGATCATCATAGAGTCGCGCAGCAGTGATTTCTCTGATAACCTGCTCCGCCATTGCCTTTTGTTCCGGCGTTCGATAGAAGACGACGGAGCGATATTGCGTGCCGGCGTCCGCTCCCTGGCGATTCAACGTCGTTGGATCGTGCGTGCTGAAGAACACATCCAGAATGTCGTGCAGCGAGATGATCGCACTGTCAAACGTCACCTGCACCACTTCGGCGTGGCCGGTCGTTCCGGTGCACACCTGGCGATAGGTGGGGTTTGGAATCGCCCCGCCGCTGTACCCGGATTCAACACTCACGACGCCTTTGAGCGCATCGTAGACGGCTTCGGTGCACCAGAAACATCCGCCGCCGATTGTGATTACTTCTGTGCTTTTATTGATTGTTTCGCTCATTTTTTCTCCTTTGTCCTGTTCGCAAGCATATCGGCAGCGCCTTATAGTCCGATGATTGGGCGATTACGAAACTCTTACCCGGCGCGATTTAGCAGCGCCTTTGCCATCAGGAGCGCGCTGAAGGACAGCCCCATCAGAATGACCGACAGCGTCACTGCCGTGTCGAGGTTTGCCTCGAAGCCGATATAGATCGCAAGCGGCATCGTTTGTGTCACGCCCTGCAGATTCCCGGCAAACAGGATCGTCGCGCCGAACTCGCCCAGCGCGCGCGCCCAGCTCATCACCAGGCCGCTGACCAGTCCGGCCCACGCCAGGGGGGCCATGATATGGCGGAAAATATCCCAGTTATTTGCCCCATCGAGCGAGGCCGCCTGCGTAAGGTCAACCTCAATGCCGGCAAAGGCGATGGCGGCGGACTTGATGTAAAACGGCGCAGCCACAAACGTCTGCGCCAGCACGACGGCTACCTGCGTAAAGGCGATGTCCACCCCCAGAACCGTGAACGCCGGGCCGAGCAATCCGCGCCGGCCAAACGCCAGCAACAACGCAATCCCGGCGACGGATGGGGGCAGCACCGTCGGCAGGTCGATCACTGTGTCGATCAGTTTCTCAATGCGCCCATGCCGCACGGCCAACAAATATGCAACCGGCGTTCCAAAGACCACGATGATCGCAGCGCTGATCAGGGTGGTCACAAAGCTCAACCCGATGGCGGAGCGCACCTGCTCGCGCATGACACTCTCGATGATGCGATCGAATGGCGCGCGCAACAGCAGCGCGACCAGAGGGAGCAGAAAAAACAACAACAGGGGCAGACTGAGTAGCCGCCACAGCCCTGTCGTTGTTTGTCCGCTTTTCACGCGTTTATTCTACTTGGCATCCTTTGGCGCCGTGATGAACCCATACCCCGCAAGCACCTTCTGCCCCGCGTCAGACAGGACATAGTCAACGAAGCCTGTTGCCGCTGCGGCTTGTGTCGAGTCTTTCAACGCCGCAATGGGATATGTCGCCACGGTATTCAGGGCATCGGGAATGTCGATGCGAGTCACCTTCGCAGCAGCGTCGCCGCCGATATCTGTCGTATAAACAATCCCGCCATCCGCTTCACCGAGCGTTACCTTGGTGAGGACCGACTTGACGCTATCCTCGTACGACACAACGTTCTTCAGGACAGCTTCGCGATAACCCGGCGTAAAGCTACTATCCTTCAGCGTCTTTGTCAGGTAGTCGAGCGCATACTGCCCTACCGGCACTTCCTTCGCCGCCAGCACCAGTTTCAACCCTGGCTTGCCCAGGTCCTGCAACGTTTGCAGTTTGGCGGGATTGTCCCTGGGGACGACGACCACCAGCCGATTGCGGACAAAGACTTTTTCAGTGCCGCTGACGACGCGACCGGACTGAATCGCGACAGTCATCTGCGCTTTGTTCGCGGACGCAAAAACATCCGCCGGCGCGACCTGCGCAATCTGTTGGGCGAGCTGCTGCGACCCGGCGAAGTTAAACGCCACCTTCACACCCGGGTTGGCGGCCTCATAGTTGCGGCCGATCTCGCTGAAAGCGTCCTGTAATGACGCAGCAGCGAACACTTTGATCGTCGCTGGCGCGCCACTGGCAGGGACGCTGGTCGCAGTCGCGCCAGGGGCTGTTGTTGTTCCTGAACAGGCTGTCAGGGTCGCTGCACAAGCGATGATACTCAACAATGCAAGACGATAGCTAGACACGAATTTCGATAGATATGGCATGGTTCTCCTCCCTATGCTGTAGAAAATAGACGGTCAACGGCTACTTCAAACCAAGCGCATCACGGCACTCCGACAACCATTCAAGGATTGAAGTCAACTGTCGAACGCGCAAACCAAGGCCAAGCCGGTTGAAGGTCTGAGCCTGCGGAATCTCAGCCTGCATCTCCTGCAGCCTTGCTATGCCGCGTTGTATCTCGATGACCTGTGCATCAATGAGGTCGCGCGCCATTGCCGGGTTGCTCGCGGCAAAGTACAGCCGCGTTGTAAACTCCAGCCGGATCGCGTGCACACTGCAACTGGTTGGCTGATTCAGCCATTCATTGAAGCGCGCGCGACCCATAGCAGTGAGGTTGAACTGCCGGCGCGCCGGCAGCTTCTCCTGTGTCAGCATTTCCCCGGCAATTGCCCCCTGAGTCTCCAGTCGCGCCAGTATGTTGTAGGTCTGGCTCAGGCTGACTCGCCAGATCTGACCCAGATCCTCGACCAACTGCCGATGCAACTCATACCCATGCGACTGCCGCAAAGACAGAAAACCGAGTAACGCATACTCGGGTGATAACCCGCCGCTTTTAGACGCTCTCGCACTGTCACGCGATATACTCACTGAGTGAGTATATCGCCGACCAATCGATTGTCAAGGCAAAAGAGGGCTGATTTCGCGCATCCGCGCAAGCCAGCGCTTTGACTCGTCGAGTGACTCACCCAGCAGGTTGAAGATAAACCGTGTGCCGGCGGGCGCATGCTGGATGAGGTATTCGGTATCCTCAATGGATACCCACCCCAGAACATGCACCGGCCCCTCAGTCCCGCCCAATGGCTCCAGGATTGTGTTGTAGCCATGCCGCGCAGCCACCCGATTAAAGGCGTAGAAATGCGGGACTTTCTTGAATGATTCAAACTGATGTTCGGCGTCGGCGCAGCAATGCATCGCCAGGCTGCCAAAGGTCTGCGACAGATCAACCAGCTCCGGCAGACAAAACTCCTCAAACATGCGTGTGCTCATCACGCCGCATTCGTCGTTTGAGACCCACGGCCCCAGCTCAGGGGGGCACCACACCGCCGGGCAGTGGCAGGTGCTGCTGTGTGGGAATTCCTTGCGAAACTCGGTCAGGAATGCCTTGAGCAGGATGGCGCATTTGTCCGCGAGGCGCTTCACCGCCTCCTTTTCCTCCGGATCGGTCATGGCCTGCAGGAAACCCTCTTTGTTCCAGACCAGCGCAGCCGTGTCGAAGCCCGTTTGTATATCTGCCGGCCCGAGCCAGACATCTTTCCCCAGTTCCGACTGGACGGCATGAGCAAGCTCAAAGACCCGGTACAGCGTTGGGGATGTCCAGATGCTGGGCTGTTCGAGGCGATCCGCCTCATCCGCTGTCCACACGAGGGGCTGCGCGGCCGCATTCGTATCGGTGTAGCGATGCACCTGGCAGCCAAAGGCGGCAGCATAAATGTGCGTGCCTGTCGTCAGCCGCGCGCACGGGACGTTGTCGTCCCCTAGCATTTCGGTGTACTGCACCTGGCGCATGTAGTTTTCAACTGTCTGAGGCGCCCAGTTCTGCGCTGGCTTATCCGACAAGGTATAGTCGTAATCGGGATGATCTGTGCACCCCAACTGTGGGGGCGTGCAGACAAAGCCATGTCTCTGGAGCGGACCTTTGTTGAAGATGTTCCGCAAGAAGTGCTCGTTTCGCGTCGTTTGTTCACTCATCTCTATGCACCTGCTGTGAATTACCGTCGGTCTGTCCTGACCGCCAACGGCAATAGAACTGCTTGGAGTCCTTTAGGATTGTATGCCCACTGAGGGTGTTGCGCGCGCGCTGCGGTGTGTTGCATAACCGTGTCGCATAAACCCGCTTTTTCGCGCGGGCGAGCGGAGTATGATTACTGTCAATGTCCGTAACCTTTCAAAGCAAATACCTGCCCGTCTATGCCTGGTTTGTCACAGCATTCAATATTCTGGTGATCGCGTGGGGCGCCATGGTGCGCGCGACGGGATCAGGCGCAGGATGCGGCAACCACTGGCCGCAATGCAATGGGGCGATACTTCCAGAACTGGCGCGCATCGAGACAGTCATCGAGTTCTCCCATCGCATCAGCAGCGCGTTTGCAGGCGTCTTCGTCGTAATCCTGGTGCTATGGGTTTTCCGCGCCGCCAGACACCCACTCGCCCGGCGCGCAGCCGTGCTGTCACTCGTGTTCATCGTGATGGAAGGGTTACTCGGCGCGCTGCTGGTGCGACTGGAACTCGTCGCCGGGAACACATCTGCCTTGCGCGCGGGGGCGGTTGCGCTGCATCTGGTCAACACGCTGTTGCTGCTGACATCACTGGCATTGACAGCGCGATCGAGTGGTAATCCTGCACAGTCCCCACGGGATGCACAGTCGTCGCGTTGGCTGCCCTGGCTATTGGCGATCGGGTTGATCGCGACGGCGCTCCTGAGCGCAGCCGGCGCAGTCACTGCGCTGGGCGACACGCTCTTTCCAGCGCAGTCGCTCTCGGCAGGTTTATACACCGACCTGGATCCAGCAGCCAACTTCCTGGTGCGATTGCGCGTGGTTCACCCATTTCTTGCGGTGATCACTTCCTTCTACCTCATTATGCTCAGCCGCTACCTGCTGGGCGCCTATACCGACCCGACGATTGCGCGGACTGTCAAATGGCTGCTGGCTCTGGTCATAGTGCAAGTTGCAGCCGGCGTCGTCAACGTGCTCCTTCTCGCGCCCCTCTGGATGCAAGTCGTCCATCTCGTCCTGGCCGATGCTGTATGGATCACGCTGGTCTTGCTGACCGCTGTGTCACGCACTTACTGCTCGGAGTCCTTTAAGGATGGCGCAACACGCGCCCCGCGCGCTCCGAGTTCGTTGACCCAACCCTGAATACAAAACTCCAGCCAGCGGCGACCCTCTTGCGCCGTCGCCTCGGTGGCATCGAGCAACCATTCGGGCAATACAGGGAGACTATCCAGCGCAGCCATGCGCACCGTTTCAGGATATGCGGCCATGATGAGTTGCGTTTCGCCTTTACCCGCGTGTCCAACCGGCACGCGTTCAGCAGTCGGGCTTGGATAGGCGGAAAACGTGTCCAGTGCCGCGACTTTGATCATGCCGAAAATATCAGGCACAGGCAGCGTTGACGGCGCGCGACGTCCCCACTCGGCGCCCCACTGCGCCGTCAGGTCGCGAACCACCTCCATCGCGGCGCGCTTCAGGCACAACACCTGCAGCCCCTCCGGCCCCTGGTGATGCTGCATGATGTAAACGCGCCGGAACCCCAGGCTAATGACATGCCGCAGCACCTCGCGCGCGTACTGAAAGAACGGCTCTGGGGAAAAATCGACTTCGCCTTCTGCCGGGCCTGCCGCCCACGATAGCGTCGGGCCAAAAGAAAACGGCGGCCATAGGACACACTCCGCGCGTCGCGCCGCCTCTTCACAGATCGCATTGGCAATCAGGAAGTCAGTTCCGAGCGGCAGGTGCGGGCCGTGATATTCCACGACGCCAGCCGGCATCAGAACCGGGACATTTCGCCGCACCGCATCCTGTAATTGTTCGGGGCGCATCTCAACAAATCGCATAGCAATACCTCTTATGGGCTGATAGATAGACTGCTTGGAGTCCTTTAGGGCTGCCTGGAGTCCTTTAGGACTGCTCGGAGTCCTTTAGGGCTGTATGGGCAGTGTAAACGAAAACCGGCTGCCGCATGCTTTGCCACGGCTTTCGGCGCGCACCTGGCCGCCATGCGACTCGACAATAGCCTTCACAATCGCCAACCCCAGCCCGGTGCCGCCGGTTTCGCGGCTGCGGGATTTATCGGCGCGATAAAAGCGATCAAAAACCGATGCAATCTGCTCAGGTTCCAGCCCCTCCCCGGTATCCTTCACCCCCAGCGTGATGAATCCACCCGCAGCGACACCGGTCACGACTATCTCACCGCCGGCAGGCGTGTGTCGGAACGCATTAGAGAGCAGGTTAATCAGCACCTGGCGCACGCGGTTCGGGTCACAGGTCGCTTCCGGCAGCCCGGCAGTCTCGTTTGTTATCCGAACACCGGTTTCTACAGCCAACGGCTCAACCGCTTGCAACGTCTCCGCAACCAGGACATTCAGATCGGTCGGCTGTTTCTCCAGAGGCAACTGTTGCGACTCGGCAAGCGCCAATTCGCGCAGGTCATTAACCAACCGGATGAGGTGGCGCGTCTGCCCATACAGGTTCGCGATTTCGGCCTCATCCAGGGTAACCACGTGGTCAAGGGCAGCGCGCAGATTGCCCTCAAGCACAGTGAGCGGCGTGCGCAATTCGTGCGAAACATCCGCCATCAGATTCTTGCGCGTCTCCTCAGCCCTCTGAATCTCGTCCGCCATCTGGTTAAAGGTCGTGCCCAGTTCAACAATCTCGCGGCTGCCATGCGCCTTCACACGCGCGTCAAGGTTGCCCTTGCCCAGAAGATGCGCTGCTTTCTGCAGATCGCTGATCGGCCCGCTGACGATACGGCTGATCAGGACGCCCGCTCCGATCCCGATGAAAATGGACAAAATACCGAAATTCACCAGACGACCCGCGATCTCACTCTTGAGCGCAATCGGGCCGTCAGGCTCATTGCCGGCAGGTCCGCCTTGGACGGGAGCCCCTTGCGGCGGTCCGCCGGCATCCTCCAGCACGATATTGAGAAATTGAAGAAAGAAGACCAGGAACAACACGCCCGCAATCATCAGGCTGAGGCGCACCCATAACCGGTTCATGTGCGCTCCGTATCGGCAGGACGACGCTGTTCAGGCATTCGGTAGCCAACGCCATAGACCGTCTGAATGTAGACCGGCTCGTCGGGGTCGCTCTCAATCTTGCGGCGCAGATTGCGAATATGCGTGTCGAGCGCGCGCCCCAGCCCCTCATAGGCGTAGCCCATTGCTTTTTCAAGCAACTCATCGCGCGTGAGCGTGTGACCCGGGTTGCGCATGAAGGCTTCGAGCATGTTGAACTCGGTGCGGGTGAGTTCGATAGCGCCTGCGTTTACATACAGAATATGTTGGTCAAGGTCGAGTCGCAAAGCGCCGACCATGAGGATGTGCGTGGGATCGCCTTGAGTCTGGTCGAGCTTGATACGGCGCAACAAGGCATTCACCCGCGCGACCACCTCGCGCGCATTGAACGGTTTTGTGACGTAGTCATCCGCGCCGAGTTCGAGACCAACGATTTTATCGGCGTCCTCAACGCGCGCCGTCAACATGATGATCGGCGTCGCCGACAGCGCGCGGTCGGCGCGAACCAGGCGAGTGACCTCCCAACCATCTTTGTTGGGCATCATCACATCCAGGATCACCAGGTCCGGGCGTTCGCTGCGCAGTGTTTTCATGGCAAAGTCGCCGTCATAAGCCGTGAGCACCAGATAGCCCGATTGCTCCAGGTAGCCTCGCAGCACTTTTACGATCGATCGATCGTCGTCAACGACCAGTATTCGTGGCGAGAGCTTTAAGCCCTTTAGCGTGTTTCACAAGCCCAGAGAAGATAAGTGCCAGGAA
>Ga0114951_10003065_pt1 | contig 17803 bp, 13 predicted proteins | sample AM7aDNAmetaG_FD_88677 | JGI IMG/M metagenome (GOLD analysis project Ga0114951, IMG submission 88677) | Freshwater microbial communities from Finland to study Microbial Dark Matter (Phase II) - AM7a DNA metaG | ecosystem: Environmental > Aquatic > Freshwater > Lake | place: Finland: Lake Alinen...
GAGCTGGCGTTGATCCCGACGTTCCTTATGATCGGCATCTGGGGCAGCGGCAAACGTGAATACGCCGCCATGAAGATGACGCTCTACCTCAGCGCCGGCGCGTTTGTGGCGCTGATCGGGTTGATCGCTCTTTACCTCGCGCTGCCGGCGGACGTGCGGACGTTGGACCTGGTGAAGCTGCTCGACTACGCGCGGAGTCATCCGCTGGCGGCGAACGTCCAATATTTCATTTATCCGCTGCTGTTGTTCGGACTGGGCACGCTGGTCTCGCTGGTGCCGTTCCACACGTGGGCGCCGGTTGGCTACGGCTGCGCGCCGACGGCCACGGCGATGCTGCACGCCGGCGTGTTGAAGAAATTTGGCCTCTACGCGCTGATCCGCATCGCGCTGCCGCTGCTGCCGGTGGGCGCGCACGACTGGAACGGCCTTCTAGTGGTGCTGCTGCTCGGCAACATCGTCTATGCCGGCTTGGTGGCGATGACGCAGAAGAACTTCAACTACCTGCTCGGCTATTCCAGCGTGGCGCACATGGGCTTCGTGTTCCTCGGCATCGCCAGCTTCACCTTCATCGGCCTGACCGGCGCGGTGCTGGTGATGTTTGCGCATGGCATTCTCGCGGCGCTGTTATTTGCGTTGAGCGGGTATGTCTATGCGCAGACCGGCACGCGCGAAATCTCGGAACTCGGAGGCTTGTGCAAACCGCTGGCGTTCGTGGGCACGCTGCTGGTGATGGCCGGGTTCGCATCGATCGGCCTGCCGGGCTTTGCGAATTTTCCGGGCGAGGTGATGGTGCTCTTTGGCGCATGGCAGGCGCCCGCGTGGCAGGCGAAGATGGGCGCGGCGACGGTGTCGTGGCCTGTGCCGCTGGCCATCTGGGGCGGGTCGGTGATCGGCGCGGTCTATATGCTGCGTGCGTTGCGCAACATCTGCTTCGGCCCGACGCCGGTGAGGTGGCAGATGCTGGCGGACGCGAACCTGTTTGCGCGCGTGCCGTATCTGTTGCTCCTCGGCGTGTTGATTTGGGTCGGCGTTTATCCGCGGGCGTTGGTGGAGACGATCAAGCCGGCCACGGCGCAGATCATCACCGCGGTGGAGAAGGCGGTGCCGGCGGTGAGTCTGAAGAGATGATATGAATTTATCGCTGCTCAAACTCGAAATCGCAACCTGCGGCCTGGCGATGCTGGTGCTGATGCTGGAGGCGTTCGTGCCGCGGCGCGACAAGCGCTTCCTCGGCTACCTCGGCGCGGCGGGTTTGCTGGCGATTCTCGCTTGGAGCTATTGCCCGAGCGTCACGGCTGGCGGCTTCACGATGGGTAGCGGGTTCAACGGCATGTGGGTGAACGATGCGATGGCGCTCTACTTCAAGCGCCTCTTCCTCGTCGGGACGGCGCTGGTGCTCGTGATGTCCGTCGGCTTCGCGAGACAACTCGAAGGCGGCGCGGGCGAGTTCTTCGCGCTGCTGATGTTCGGTTGCACCGGCATGATGCTCACGGCGTCAGTAAACGACTTCCTGATGCTTTTTGTGGCGCTGGAAACGGTCACGGTGAGCGGTTACATCCTCGTGGCGTGGTTGCGGCGGCAGCAGCAATCGCTGGAGGCGGGCGTGAAGTATCTCATCCTTGGCGCTCTCTCGACGGCGTTTTTGGTCTTTGGCATCACGTTCATCTACGGCTCGACCGGCGCGACCGGTTTCGCGGACGTGGCGGCGAAGATTGGCACAGCGGGCGCGCCGCTGAAGCTCGGCTTGCTGCTGGTGCTGGCCGGGCTGGGATTCAAGATGGCGTGCGTGCCGTTCCAAGCGTGGGTGCCTGACGTCTATCAAGGCGCGCCGGCGCCGGTGACGGCCTTTCTTGCCACCGGCTCGAAAGCGGCGGGTTTTGTGCTGTTGTTGCGCGTGTTGTTTGGGGCGTTGCAGTCGGTGAAACCCACGTGGGTTCTTGTTATCGGCACGCTGGCGGGGCTGAGCGTGCTTTACGGCAACCTGGCCGCGATGCCGCAGCGCAACGTCAAGCGGCTGCTCGGCTACTCCAGCATCAGTCACGCGGGCTTTCTGCTGCTCGGCGTCGCGGCGGCGGACAGCTTCGGCATCGGCGCGGTGCTGTTCTACCTGGTCGCGTATCTCTTCACCAACCTCTGCGCCTTCACGGTGATTTCCTGCCTCGCGGGAACGCTGCCTGACGACGAGCGCGAGAACTACGCGGGCCTGGCGCAACGCTCGCCGTTGCTGGCGGCGGCGATGACCGTGGCGCTGGCGTCGCTGGCGGGCGTGCCGCCGATGGCGGGGTTCTTCGCGAAGTTCCTCATTTTCACGGCCATCGTCGGCCAGAAGATGTGGTGCCTGGTCATCATCGGCGCGATCGGCGTGGTCGTGTCGCTTTACTACTACCTCGGCGTCGTGAAGGCGATGTATTGGCAGGAGCCGCGCGAGACCGGCGCGATCACGGTCGCCTGGCCGATGAAGGCGCTGCTCTGGGTGACGATGGCGGCGGTGATCGGCATCGGCGTGTGTCAGGGCGCGTTCACGCGGTGGGCCTTTGACGCCGCGGCGACGTTAGTCAAATAAGGTGTTTTCGGCAGTCCGTTATTCCGCCACTCCATCACTCCATTTCTCCAATACTCCAATTTCCTCACGCTTCATGCATCCCATCCGTCGCATCAACACCATCTTCGTTTACGTGCGCGATCTCGCGGCGGCGAAGCGGTTCTATGGCGAGACGCTCGGCTTCGGGAAACCTGAGATTGACGGCAGGTTCTGGGTCGAGTTCAAACTGCCCGATGGCGACACGCACTTCGCGCTGCACCAGAGCGAGAGTCATGGCCACGCCGACCACGCGCACGGCACAATCATGCTCAGCTTCGAGGTCACCGACATCCACAAGTTCGCCGCGCAGTTGAAGGAGAACGGCGTGAAGTTCCACTACGAGCCGCGCAAGGAATACGGTTTCTGGCTGGCCGAGTTCGAGGACATGGAAGGCAACGTGCTGCGGCTCTACCAGAAGCTGCACACGCACGAACGCACGGTGTAGGAGCGGGAGCGGTCTGCATGGGTCAGTGGCGTGAACTTCCAAGCTCGCGCAAGGTGAAGCGCCAACCATCTGTTCATCAATGCGGCGGCGCAAGCAAAAGATTGTGTGCTAACTATGGTCGCGGTATGCTTGAAAAGAACAAGGACCGGTATCATGAAACGAGTGACCAAATCGTTCATCAATGTTCGACTGGTGGGGATGGCAATCGTTTTTTTTCTGAGTGCCGTCTGCATTTTTGCGGAAGATGGTCTCGATGAGAAGGTCGGGAAGAAGGTGCGAGAGTTTGATGACAAATCAAAAACCGTTAGTGATTTCTCGATCCTCATCGAACTCTACATGAACAACGAAGTTCAAGCTGACGTGTTTTTCAAAAACAAATTTTGGCGCGGCAAAGGGACAGTGGTTCGAGTTGGCAAGGATATGGATGGATCAATCTATGCACTGGTGGTGAGTTCCATTGCTTCAAATGATATGTTCAGTCGTTTAGATTTCTGCAACGCAGCAAAATGCTACTTTCCAAAATCCGAAACAGAGAGTGTTTCGACGCTTTGCCGGCATGATCGAATAATCGTGCGCGGAATTTGTTCCGGGATGGTTGGGCTTTGCCCGGTCCTGATGGGATGTCATGTCGAATCGAAATTGACGAGCGTAGTCACGGAAGATCCGAAAGAGTTTCAAAGCGGCCCGGCAACGAACAGCCTTCCCGTCATCATAAGGCCGACGAAACCGCCCGATTCACTAACGCCAACATCCCAATTCAAATTCGCCGAGTCTTTGTTTGGCTTGCGTCCCACTTCCAATTCCAATGATATGTCACAGACCCAGCGCAAGATCCCGACGATGGCCTCGAAAACCGACGCTGGCGTGGCGCGGCGAGGTCCGACGGCATTGAACGTCGTCGGCATGCCGCAAGGCGCTTACAGCAAGAAAATGTTTGCTGAGATCGGACGATACTGGACGCATTTGTTGGAACTATTCTACGCCGACGGCCAGCCGGGGAGGTTGAAACTCAGTTTTACGCTCTACCCGGACGGGCACGTGGATAATATGAAGGTTGCGCAAAACACCGCTTCCCCTATTTTGGGAAAATATTGCCAGAAGGCGGTAACTGATTGTGCCCCCTTCGATCCATGGCCGCAAGAACTGAAGCTGCTAGGCGGGGATCACTTGGATATGACGATAGATTTTAATGTTTATCAATACGAGAGGTAATAAATGAGGCTTTTGTTCTCAACTTCACACATAATCAACAGCCTCCGAAGCTGAACCGTGTGCTAGACAGATCGGTCCACTTCCTACCATGAACACACTGCTCTTCGACATTGAGACTTCCGGCGTTGATTTCGAGTCGCTCGACGAAGCCCAGAAGGAATACCTCATGCGCCCAGCAGAGCGCGAGGCGACGGAGGAGGCCCGCGCCGCGAAACGCGCGGAGGTGATCCAGCAGCTCAACCTCTGGGCGCCGACGTCGCGCGTGATCGCCATCGGGATGCTCAACGTGGACACGGGGAAGGGGAAGGTGGTCTATCAGTCCGACGACTTCGAGGAATGGACGAGCGACGACGGGCTGGTGGAGTTCGGCTCCGGCACAGAGGAGGACATCCTGGGCGAGTTCTGGGACGTGGTGAAGCGATACCAGCGGCTGGTGACGTTCAACGGGCGGGGATTCGACTGCCCGTTCCTGATGCTGCGCTCGGCCATCGTTGGCGTGCGGCCGTCGCGCAACCTGGTGGGCAATCGTTACGCGAAGGACATGGTGGACCTGCTGGAGCAGCTATCGTTTTACGGCGTGACGCGGAAGTTCAACCTCGACTTCTATTGCCGGGCGTTCGGCATCCAAAGCCCGAAGGAAGGCGGCATCACCGGCCTCGACATGAATCAGCTCTTTGCCGAAGGCCGGCACAAGGAGATCGCGCAGTATTGCCTCGGCGATTGCCGGGCGACGACGGAACTCTACAAGCGGTGGCGCGATTGTTTGAGCTTCGACGAGCCGGGCGGGAAAGAGTAGGGGAAAGGAAGATGCTGTCAGTTGTCAGCTATCAGTTATCAGTTTCGGCTGAAGGCCGAAAGCTGATGGCTGAGAGCTGATTTCCGACTCAGCTCTCGTGCCGGTCTTTTGCGCCGGCGCAGTTCACGGTGACGACCTGGCAGAGGAAACGGCTGTCGCGTTTGACCTCGTGCCAGACGCCGGTCTTGACCATGAGCGTGTCGCCGGGAGAGAGCGTGTAGAGTTCGCCAGCCACTTCCATCGTCATCTCACCTTCCAGCAACGTGTAAATCTCGGTGCCGATCTTGTGGCAATGCCGCGTCTGCTTGGCGCGCTCGGTGAAGATGGCAAGCTCGGTGTCGCGCATCACCACGACGGGACATTTGGCCGGCGGCGCTGGCGCGTGCCATAGGACGGCCACCGATTCTTGTTCGGTGTCGGGCCGGATCTCGGTGACGAGAACCTTGCGGTCGCCACGCGCTTGCAGCGCGGGGTCTTGTTTCGAGGCTTCCAGAGTGACAAGCAGGGCAGGAGTCATGATTCAAGTCCTGTAGCGGCGGTCTCTGACCGCCGGCTTTTCGTTTCCCAATGATCTCGGCGGTCAGAGACCGCCGTTACAGCGATGCGGTGTTTCATTCCATTCCAAGTTTGGCGAGCAGTCCCTTCCTGCGGACGACGCGGAACATGTACTCGAAGAACACACCCGCCGCGACGAGATAAACGACGTTCAAGCCGAGCGACCACCAGAACATGTGCCACGGCGCCTGGCCGGTCGCGAGAACCTGCCGCATGCCTTCGAAGACGTAGGTGGATGGCAGGGTCCACGCGACCGCCTGGAGCCACGAAGGCAGGACGCTCACGGGATAGAAGACGGCGGAGATGGGTTGGATCAGGAACGGAATGCCCCACGCCAGCGCCTCGGCGGCGTGGCCCCAGCGCATGATCAACGCGACCGTGACCATGCCCATGGCCCAGCCCATCAACATGAGGCTCAAGACGAATGGAATCAGCGTGAAGCCAAGCTGGAAGACGTTGAAGGAGTAGAGCAGCCACGCCAGCAACGCCAGGATGAGGCCGTTGACGAGGACCTTGATGACGCCGAGCGCGAACGTCGCCGTAAGAAACTCGGCGATGGTGACGGGCGCCACGAAGATGTTCAGGAGATTGCGCGCCCAGACATCTTCAAGAAAGGAGATGGTGACGCTTTGCTGGGCGCGGTAGAGCAGGTCCCAGAAGATCATCGAGCCGATGAGAAACGTGATGAGCGCCGGCACGCGGTTGGAGCCGACTTTCAGCAGATACGCGGTGAGGAATCCCCACACGAGCAGGTCCATCACCGGCCAGAAAAAAATCTCCATGATGCGCGTCCAGCTCTGCCGGTAGAGCAGCAGGTAGCGCAGGAGCAGGGCGGTGATGCGGCGGAGGTTCATGCGTCGGATTTCTTTTCGGCGGATTGAAGTTCGCCATCGCGCGCGATGCGGATAAAAACCTGTTCCAGCGTTTGCTCGTTGAAACGCGCGATGACTTCGCGCGGCGAGCCTTCGGCCATCTTGCGTCCGTGGTGGAGGAAAATCACCCGGTCGCAGATCTCCTCGATCTCGAGCATGTTGTGCGATGTGTAGAGGACGGTGATGCCGCGCTCGCGTTGGATGCGGCGGAGCAGTTTGCGCACCTTGTCGGCGATGTCAGGATCGAGCGACGCCGTCGGCTCGTCCAGCAACAGCAATTCCGGGTCGTTCAACAGCGCCTTGCAGAGGTGCAGGCGCGTGCTCTCGCCGCTGCTGAGCTGGCCGGTCTTGCGAGTGGCAAAGCGCTCGATCTCGAACAGCCGCATCAGTTCCACCGCCTTCTCGCGCCAGTTGGCGACGCCGTAGATGCCGGCGAAGATGCGGAGGTTGTCGATGACGCGGAGGTTTTGCGGCAGGCTGACGTAGGCGCTGGAAAAGTTGATGCGGCTCAGGATGGCGATGCGATGCCGGGCGATGTCCTTGCCGAGGATGCGGATGGTTCCCGACGTTGGCTCGATGATGCCGAGCAGCATCTGGATGGCCGTCGTCTTGCCCGCGCCGTTCGGGCCGAGCAGACCGAGAATCTCGCCGCGCGCGGCGGTGAAGCCGAGATGGTCCACCGCCGTGGTGCCGTTGAACGTCTTGACCAGATCGTGGACTTCGATGACCGGAGCGTTTGTCATTTCGCCGGGTGCCGTTGCATGGTCTTGATGAAATCGCAGGCGGTCTGTAGCACGCCGGCGTCCATCAGAATGCTGATATGGCCGTGATTGTAGCGCTCGATGCGCGGCTGGCCCCACGCCTGCCAGAGTTCGTTTACCGTGTCGGTGCCGAGGAACTGGTCGTAGAGCGCCTGGATGATCAGGATGCGGTCGCGTTCAAGCGTGGGTTGGTGGAACTTTGGCAGCAGGGGCATGGCGATGCGCTCGATGTCCTCCCGCGTCGCGCCCTGGTCGAGAAACGATTGTTTCATCGCCTTGAGGAACTGCAGTTCCCAAATCTGCTTGTCCAACCGCACCGCCGGCGTCATCAGCACCGCGAAGTCCAGTTCCGACTCCACGCACGCGAGGATGCTCGCGATCCAACCGCCGAGACTGATGCCCCAGACACCGACCGGCCCGCGATGGTGGGCGCGCAGCCACCGCAGGATGATGCGCGATTCGATTACCGCCTGCTGCACGGCCTGGGCGGTGTGTGCGATGTTCTCGGTGAGGAAATACTCGTTCCACCGGTTCGGCTTGCGCTGGACGTGATAGGGCATGTTCACGAGGGCGCAATGGATGCCGCGGCGGGCCAGACGGTGGCCGGTGCGGCAATAGTTGAGATAATAAGCGATGCTCGCGTTCCAACCATGGAGAAACAACACCGCTGGGCGCTCGCGCGCGTCGTCATCGTGGCCGATAAAGTAGTTGCCCGCGACACGGTTGTTGACGGTCCACGGCGACTGGAGCGGGCTGTCGAAATGAAACGACCGGTGCGTCACAGGTCCGAGCCAGCGCGGCTTGCCGAGACAATGGTCCAAATCCGGCATCGGCTCCGGCAGCGCGAACAGCGTGTCCCACGATCCCAGGTCGCGCGGATACGACCGCCAGTTCGCCTGTTGATCGGGATGATCATGATGGTCCTGATGTCCGTCCCGCATCATGCACGATGCAAGACGAATCACCGACCGATCCATGAAATGGGCCACCTTGCGGTTCATCAACCCCAAACTTGAGACGCGCGCCGCCCGCTGGCAATAGAAAAAAGCGGCCCATTGCCGCCGCTGGCTAGAGGTCGTCGCCGTCCATCCGCGTGCCGGGCGGCAGGAGCAGCACGCGACAGACCGTGGTGGCGCCGGTGAAGTAAAAGGCAAACACGAGGAAATAAACCAAGGAGAGATGATCGAGTCCGATGCCGCAGGCCGTGTAAACAAGCGCCGCGACGGCGGCGGGCGTGAGCGCCAGCACGCCGAAACAAAACAACTGGTTGAAGTGGTAGCCCGGCTCAATGCCTTGCTCGACAAACGCCGCCACGCCGCCGAAAACCAGCACTTGCAAGATGGCAGCGCAGAAAAAGCCGGCGAAAACCGCCATGGCGGTCAGAATGCCCATCCAAGGCAGCGATTCTCTCAGCAAATGGCCCAAATAGGCGCCGTTCACACGGCCGTCGGGGAAGATATTGAGAGGTATCGGCTCTGGATGCGGGTGGATTTCCGACCAAAACAGGACGTTGTCGGCGGTGACGGTAATGCCGGCGGTGGCGCCGGTCGCCACCAGCGGCGTGGCGCTTGTGGTGTCCAGGACGAAGGCGAAATCCTGAAAACGGTGGCAATACGGTTGCGGCACGGCGCTGCGCGCCCGCCCGTGTTCGATGGAAAACGCCGGTAGAACGTTTTCGTTGTCGAGCCGCTCGAATACCGCGTCGGCCGTGTGTAGGCTGTTCCGGATGACGATGGGCGTGCCCAGCAGTGCCAGCAACAGCGCGAGTTTCAGGAGATACGTCAGCGCATTTACCGGAGTCCAGCCCAACGCGATCCGGTGAAATTTCATGCCCGAGCAAACGCCCAGCAATGTCCACAGGAAATGCATTACGTTCGCACCGAGGTTGGCAAGCCGCGGCCGGCGCGTTTGCGGACGGGTGGGAGCGCCGCTTGCGTCTCTTTTTGCATTCGCTTGAGCGTGCCGGCGAGGCTGACTTTAGTGGCGGAGTCCATCCGGTCGATGAACAGCACGCCGTGGAGGTGGTCGTTTTCGTGTTGGATCACGCGCGCAAGCAAGCCGGTGCATCGAAATTTCAGCGGACGGCCGTCCAGGCCCATTGCGCTGACGGAGCAGGAATCCGCGCGGTAAATGTCGGCGGTGATGCTTGGAAAACTCAGGCAGCCTTCGAGGCCAAGTTCCTTCCCAACGGGATCGCTGATCACCGGGTTCAGCAGCACGATCGGCATGTGCGCGGCGACATCCACCTCCGCGCCGCCCAGGTGCAGCGTCGAGGGGCGGTCCGACTCGCCCACGTCGGCCACCATCAGCAGCAAGGGACGTCCGATTTGCTGGGCCGCCAGGCCGACGCCGCCCGCGGCGCGCATAGTCTCCAGCATGTCCGCCGCCAGCTCGCGAATCTCGGGCGTCACCGCCTCAATCCGTTTGCCGCGCAGCCTCAAGACCGGATGACCGTATTTGACAACAGGTAAAACCATCACTTTGACGCTAGCCGAAGGCGCTGGAAAATCAATCGGAAATCTGGCCGGTGTTTTCTGTTTTTATCGCTTGTATTACGGCAGGTGGTTTGATATATGCGCGCGAATTGGCAGGTGTCAAAAACAAGAACCCAAACCGAGGAGCAGAGAATGAAGAAATTGTGGACCGCAATTGTAGTGTCGTTGGTTGCAGCCGTGGCCATGGTGTGTTCGGCGTCCGCCGCTGATACGCCGGAGAAGGGTGCGGAGAAACCCAAGTCGCACATGTGCACCGGTGAGATCGTCAAGATCAGCGCCGATTGCATCGTCGTGAAGAACAGGAATGGCGAGCAGACAATCGCCATGAATGACGCCACGAAGTTCGGCTCGAAGGACGATCCGAAGAAGTGCGCTGACTTCAAGGTGGGCGACAAGGTCTCCGTCGCTTTCAAGGAAGACGGTGACAAGAAGTGCGCCATCGCTGTTCGCACCCCGCGTCCGCCGAAGAAACCGGAGGAGAAGAAGTAGCCAACAACACCGCATACAGCGGAGATTTGGAAAAGGGAGGCCGGCTTTCGGCCTCCCTTTTTGCTTGCTGGCATGGGACGAGATACGCGGGTGCAGTGCTCGCCTGAAACAGTTTCAGTTTGCATCCGTGGCGGCGCGGCGGTAATTGCAAAGGGGTGCATATCCTGCGCGTCGGCCCATTTCCCGCTCTGGAGAGCGCCCTCGGCGAATACATCGCCGGCGCGAAGCGCCGTCGCGGCCCGCTCGCGCCCATCGTCATCGTTGTTCCCACCGCGCTGCTGCGGCTCCATCTGCGGCGGCGGCTGGCGAATCACATCAACCTCCGCTTCCTCACGCTGGCCGATGTCGTCCGCGAGGCCGCGCCCGGCTGCACACCGCTGCCGCCGTTCGCCGACGAGTTGATTGCTGAAAGCGTCATCGCTGCCAACGTCGGTGAAGGCGATTACTTCCATCCGGTGAAGTCGAGCGCCGGTTTCCGTCAATGCCTGCTCGCGACGATCCGTGACCTGAAGGAAGCCGGCGTCGCCCCGAGCGAACTCGGCCGCGCCGCGACGGCGGCGGATTTGCCGGGGAAAAAGTTCGTCCAACTCACCGCGCTATATGACGCCTATGAGAAAGCATTGCGTGGTCACGGCGTCAGCGACGACGCCGACAAGCTGGCGGAGGCGGTCAGGACTGTTTCGGGTTCCGGGTTTCGAGTTCCGGGTTTCGAGCCGGAGGAGTTGTGCTTCTACGGCTTCTATGATTTCAACCACCTTCAACGCCGGCTGGTGGCCGCGCTCGCCAAACGCTGCGCGCTCGCGGCGTTCGTGCCGTGGCTTGACGAGAGAATGTTTGAGTTCGCCAAGCCAACCGTGGAGTGGCTCGAAAAGACGTTAAAAACGGATCGCGTCGCCATTCGGCAATCCGCGGTCCGCAATCCGAAAGTGTCCGTCGTCTCCGCTCCTGGCGAGGCGCGCGAGTGCCGCGAGATTCTCCGCGAAGCCTTGGCGTTCGGCGGAGAAGGCAAGAGGCCGTTGCACGAAGTCGCCGTGCTTGCCCGTGGCGACGAACCTTACGGCCCGTTGCTGCGCGACCTCGCCACTGCGCGCGGGTGGCCGCTGCATCTGGCGATGGGGCGCGCGCCGCTGGAGGCCATTGAGCCACGCCTGTTGCTGTTGTTGCTCGACATTGCCGCGAACGATTTTGCGCGGTCCAAGGTCATGGAGTTCGCCGCGCTCTCGCCCGCGACAACCTCGCTTGCCGCCGAGTGGGACCGGATCAGCGCCAACCTCGGCATCGCGCGCGGCAAGGGCGTTTGGCTCGACCGCGTCCAAGCGCGCATCCAGCAGCTCCAGAATGACTCATCTCAGCCCGATGAATCCAGAGCCAGCGTGGTGCAGCATGAATTGTCGGCTGCGCGCGAACTCGGCGCGTTCATGGATACGCTCATCCGCTCGGCGTCGCGGCTGCCGCAAGAGGGCAAGTGGTCGGAGTTCACGGCGGCGACGGTGGCGGGTGCGAAGGAGTTGCTGGCGGAGTCGCCTGAACGGAATGCGGCGTTCGACCAGATGCGCGCGCTCGACGTGCTCGACGAATACCGGGCGTCGTCGAGCCGGGATGATTTTGCGCGTTACGCGCGGAAGGCGTTCGAGGCGGCGCGGCAGCCCGAAGGCGGATTTCAGGAAGGCGGGCCGTTCGTCGGCGGCATCATGGCCGCGCGCGGCGTGATCTGGCCGATGGTCGTCGTGCCAGGCCTCGTCGAGAAAGGCTGGCCGCGCCAACTGCGCGAGGACCCGATCCTGCTCGACGAGGAGCGGCGCGCTTTGAACAAGCGCCTGCCATCCGATGACGGCATGCCGCAGCTCGAACAGAAAGTGGCGCGGGGTCACGACGAGGAACGGATGTTGTTCCGGCTCGCGTGCGACGCAGCGAGCGAGCGGTTGGTCATCACCCTGCCGCGCATCGAGCCGGCGACGGGCCGGCCGCGCGTGCCGTCGGTGTTGTTGCTGGACAAGCTCGGCGTCGCGAACTTCACCGAACTGGAAAAGGATGACCGTGTTCGCCAGGTGCCGCTGACGCCGTTGGTGCCGGCGAAAGGGGAGGCGTCGGACGCCGGCGAGTATGATTATCGGTTGCTGGAGAAGCTGCGTCGTGAGGGTGCTGGCGGCGTGAAACCTCTTTTTGATGCGATGTCGCCGACGTTCGCGCCGGGTTTGCTGCTGGAGCGGACGCGCTGGAGCGGCGGACGCTGGACGGCGTATGACGGTTGTTTGACGCTGCCGCAATCGCTGGAGGCGGTGCGGCGGCTGTTTGATCCCACAAAACACTGCTGGGCCATCTCGCGCCTCGAAGCCTACGCGCGCTGTCCGTTCAGTTTTTTCCTGCGCGAAGTGCTGGGCGTCGAGGAGGTCGAGGCGCCGGAGGACGCGGAGACGATCAGCGCGGTGGATTTCGGCATGCTGTTTCACGATTTGATGCGCGACATCGTGCGGCGCTTCCAGATGGGGAACTTGCTGCCGCTCGATCCGGCGCGCGGCGTGGAGAACGAAGTTGTGCTGGCCGACGAGGCGGAAAACGTCTTCGCCGGGTTCGCGTCACGCGGTGTCACCGGCTATCCGCTCGTCTGGCGGGTGAAGCAGGAGAAAATCCGCGCGGACTTGCTGCGCTGGTTGCAGACCGAATATGCCCACGCAGCCGGCGGTTACAGCGCCGTGGCAACGGAATGGGCGTTCGGTCGCGCCGCCGACATGCCGCCCGCGCAGATCCAGCTCGATGAAAAGACGACGTTGCTCGTCGCAGGCCGCATTGACCGTGTGGATCGCGGGCCGGACGACGAGGTCATCGTCCTCGATTACAAGACCGGCAAGCCGGACAAGTATCGCAATCACAGTTTTTGCCGCGCCCGCGCCTTGCAGATTCCGGTTTACATCCTGGCGACCGAGCAACTGGCCGGCAAGCCGAGTGGCGGCGGCTTCTATTTCTTCGCCACGCGACGCGGCGGATTCGCGAAACACGGCTGGTATCGCGAGGAGCTTGCGGCGGCCGAGCCTCGGCTGCGGGAAATCCTCGGCGGTTTGGTACGGAGCATTCTCGACGGAAAGTTTTTCGTTACGCCCGACGGCGCGGACGCGGCGGGCACGGCGATGACGCAAGCGGCGGTCGAAACTCTGTGGGAGATGAAGAGCGCCGACGAATCCATTGCGGATTACCTCGGTGCCACCGCGCCGGACGAGGAAGCCGAAAAGTCGGAGGAGGCGGCGAACAATGAGTAAACCGCCTCCAGCAGAACTGCCCGACGCCGCCGCTCGCGAGAAGATCGAGACCTCGTTGAACCGGAACGTGCTGGTCGAAGCCGCCGCCGGCACGGGCAAGACGACGTTGATGGTGAGGCGCATCCTGAACCTGGTCGGCGACAAGAAGCTCAAGCAACGGCTGAGCCGGATCGCCGCGATCACCTTCACGGAAAAAGCCGCGGGCGAATTGAAAATGCGGCTGCGCGAGAAACTCGAACAGGGCAGCTTTTCGCAGGAGGTGCTGGCGGAACTGGAACTGGCGCAATGCGGCACCATCCACAGTTTTTGCGCCGGCATCCTTCATGAGCGGCCGGTTGAGGCGGGCGTGGACCCGGCTTTTCAGGTGGCCGACGCGCTACAGACGGAGTTGTTGCAGGAGGAAGTCTGGCGGGATTGGATTGAGGAGCAGATGGCCGCAGAGTCGGACGCGGGCGCGGACGTGCTGACGCGCGCGCTTTACCTCGACATCGAGTTGACGGCATTGCGCGAACTGGCGCAGGCGCTGGTGGCGCAACGCGCGCGGTTGAATTGGGAAAACCTGCCGCCCCGACGCGACACCGGCGACATGTTGCGCGAAGCCGGGGCGGTGGTCGAGTCGCTGGTCAAACTGGCACCCTCGTGCACCGACGCGGAGAGCGACACCATGATGCGGCGCATCGCTCCGTTGCTGTCGGTCGCGCCGGTCTGGACGGCGTTGACGCCGCGCGAACAGGAGCATGTGCTGCTGCGCGGGGTGCAGCCCGCGCCGGGGAGCGGCAACTTCAACCGGGTCGGCTCGAAGAAGAACTGGTCGGGCGAAAAGTTCCTGCTCGATGCGCGGGAGCTGATGATGCGGCTTGTCGGATTGTCGAGCGAGGCGGCGGACGTGTTCGTGCGCGATCTGTTGCGCTGGTTGCGCGGCTTTGGCGACGCTTACGAGCGCGAGAAGCAGCGGCGCGGCCTGCTGGACTTCGACGACCTGCTGTTAAAGACGCGCGACCTGTTGCGCGGGAACCGCGACGTGCGCGGGGTGTTTCAGCGGCGGTTCGAGCGGCTGCTGGTGGATGAGTTTCAGGACACGGACCCGGTGCAGGCGGAGATTGTTTTTTTTCTGGCCGAGAAGGAGCCGGACGCAACGGACTGGCGCGAGGTGAAGCTAGCGCCGGGCAAGCTCTTCGTCGTCGGCGACCCGAAACAGAGCGTCTACCGGTTCCGCGGCGCGGACATCGAGGTTTACCACGCCGCCAAAGAGGCGCTGGCCGCGCAAGGCGATGTCGAGAACATCAAGACGAGCTTCCGCACGGTGTCGCCGCTGATCGGTTGGGTGAACGAGGTGTTTGCACGATTGATCGCACCGCCGGAAACGGGCGTGGCGTATCAGCCCGACTATGTGGAACTCGCCGCGCACCCCGATTTGCAGGCGACGAGCCCGCGCGTGCTGCTGCTCGGCCCGACGCCGGATGAAGCCGCGCAGCTTGGCGAGCGTCCGAGCGTGGACGAAGTGCGGCGGATGGAAGCAGGGGCGGTGGCACAGATGCTCCATCATCTGCACGGCAACGCCGAACGCCCGGTCACGTTTCGCGGCGAAGATGGCAGCCTTCAGAACCGCGCGCCGTTGTGGTCGGACTTCGCGGTGCTGTTGCGGAGCTACACGGCGCTGGATCTTTACGAGCGCGTCTTCGAAGCGCACGACATCCCGTTCCTTGTGGAAGGCGGCAAGGATTATTTCCAGCGGCCGGAGGTGCGCGCGGTGTGCGCGTTGCTGCTGGCGCTGGACAATCCCGCGAACAAAGTCGAGCTGGTCAGTGTGTTGCGCTCGCCGCTTTTCGGCGTGAGCGACGACGATCTGGTGTTGTGGCGGCGCGTGCAGGACCGGCCGCTGGATTATTTGCAAAGCGGGACGAGCACTTCGCCTGTCGGTCATGGCGAGACGGACACCATCGCCACCGCGTTCCGGTTGCTGCGCGAACTGCACGGCGAGCGGAACCGCTATAGCTACGCGGCGTTTCTGGAGCGATGCTACGAGCGGTTGAAAATCCCCGAGCGGTTTCTGCTCCGTCCGCAGGGCGAACAACGCGTCGCCAACCTCTACAAGCTCGTGGACACGGCGCGCGCCGTGCAAAGCGTCGAAGGAATGAGCCTGCGCGGATTGGCGCGGCACCTGCGCGATGTGGCGATTGAGCGCGCGGAGGAAGGGCAGTCGCCGACGACCGAGCTGGACAAAGGCGCGGACGACGCGGTGAGGATTCTTACCATCCACAAGGCGAAGGGGCTGGAGTGGGGCATCGTCACGCTGGCGGACATGGTGCGCGAGGGACGCGGCGGGCAGGACATGGTGCTGCCGGAGCCGGGCACGCGGCGGCCGGAGGCGCGGCTGTCTGGACTGGCGAGCGCGGGTTTCAAAACAGCGCGCGACGAGGAACGCAAGCGCCAGGACGCGGAGGAGCGGCGGTTGCTCTACGTGGCCTGCACGCGGGCGCGCGACTGGTTCGTGCTGCCGTGGCTCGCGAAGCGCGGCGAATACACGAAGATTCTGGCCGGGGCGTTTGATCCGCAAACCGTTGCCGGCGTCGAGCTGGTGGACCGTGCGAAGCTTGCGGCGCCGGCAACGCGTGGCCAGCCGGTGCAGATCGGGCTGGACGAACCGGACAAGCGGCAACGGCCCGCCGTGGAAAAGCTGATCGCCGAGCGCGCTGCGTGGATAACGGAGCGCGAGGCAGGCAAGGCCGCGTTGTTTGCAGGCGTCAAGAAACTGACGCCGTCAGGCTTGGGCGAACGGGAGCATGACCTCGAAGGGGTTGAGATCGTTGGCAGCCGCGAACGCGTGGGTGGTAGTAAAGAGGGCGGCATGGAGATCGGCCGGGGCGTTCACGAAGCGCTGGCGCGGTGCGACCTGCGCGACGTGGAGGCGGCGGTAAAACTGTTTCCGCCCGGCGGGAAGTTCATCCGGGCCGCGCTGACGCATGATTTGATGAAGCGCGTGCTCGCGGCGGATGAGTTTCATCGCGAAGCGCCGATTGTCTGGCAGTCGCCGGACGGGTTGATTGAAGGCTACATTGATTTGCTGTTCAGGGAAGGCGGGCGGCTCGTCGTGGTGGATTACAAGACCGATGCGAAGCCCGACGCGAGCCTCTACGCCGCCCAGCTCGCCGCCTACGCAGACGCGCTCCGAGCGATCACCGGCCAACGCGTCGCGGAAAAACTCCTGTTCTTCCTGGCGACCGGAGAACTGGTGGCGGTTTGATTCTTGCCGCCAAAGGCGTATGACAACCCACCATAATGCCAACGGTCCTGTGAGTGTAAAAAGAGCAGCGATTTCGAAACCTCAATCACGCAAAGCAAGACTTGGACGTTGGATTATCCGGCAACTCGAACGCATTGAGTTCGCCGTGGCTAAGAAAAGAAGTTTGCATGGCGTCGTTGTGGCGGTTGTGCCGTCATCAGACAAAGGAGTCCAGGAAAAAATCTTCGTCAAGGTTGATCAGGCGCTAAAACTGATTGGCGAAATCTTCCCCGTGCGTTGTGCGCAAATCCGCCGACATTTTCGCGCAATTGTGGTGTCGGGCCCGCCTGGGTTGAGAGTATACAACGGACGTTGGGAACAATATCGTGGCGTGTGTCTGCTGGCTTTCGATTACATGATTTCTGTGGAAGCAACGCCGTCGGATGTTGCGGGTACCATTATCCATGAGTTCACACATGCGCGGCTATTTCTGCATGGATTTGGTTACGAGGAAGAAATGCGCAAACGAGTTGATCGAGCCTGCTGCAAAGCAGTCATCAGGTTTGCCAGGCGCCTTCCCGATGGGCAATCCATCATCGAATCAGCGACATACTTCATGAATTGTGACAGCGCCATCTGGAACGACTCGGCGAGACTGCAACGAGAAGCTGACGCCTTTTTGAAAATCGGCTGTCCAAAGTGGTTCGTGCTGGGAATCAAAAGGATTGGTGATAGGCAAATAGCGAGGCATCGCAAGAAGATATTACCCCGCGACGAGCCTTGATATTCTCTTGCGCAGATGGCGCACCTCGACACAAGCGCCACAATTTCGCATCTCAACCACACTATCGCGGCCGGAGGTCGCGATCCACCGCGTTGCTTGTCTGCGTTGAGAAGTTCATGGATGGGCGCGATCGTTCGACGAGCGCGGTGTCATCCGCCTCCTCACGTCGGCGGCTACGCCAGGAAACGCAACGCTCCGGCCAAGCTAGAAGCCCTCCGATGGACATGGCCCGGCGATGGTGCCGCATTTTGCCGGGACGACTTTCGGTGCTATGTTTTCACAGATAGAAAAATCAGGGGGAATTGATATGAAACAGATTGTGATTCGTTTGATGGC
>Ga0114951_10003066_pt1 | contig 17800 bp, 15 predicted proteins | sample AM7aDNAmetaG_FD_88677 | JGI IMG/M metagenome (GOLD analysis project Ga0114951, IMG submission 88677) | Freshwater microbial communities from Finland to study Microbial Dark Matter (Phase II) - AM7a DNA metaG | ecosystem: Environmental > Aquatic > Freshwater > Lake | place: Finland: Lake Alinen...
AAGCGGCATAAATAAAAATGGAAAACATATAGCCTTGATAATCTGTATCTTAAAATTAGACAATTTTTTCAATCGATTGACTGTTAAAACCTGAGATCAAGTGCGAAACATTAGAATATTATTATCAAAAATTAAAATACCGAAAAGATAGAAAAAGCCATCATCTGGTACTCCTTCAATGTCCAAAAATATTTCGTTTGGTTTTCTACAAAGTTCTGGAAGTCGTTGAATAAAAGTTTTAGCGGTACGAATAGCAAGTGCCTGTAATTCTGGCTTGTATAAAATTGGAGGATTCTTAACTTTTTTGTTTCGCCTGCGAGGTTTGTAGATAAATGATAATTGCTTGATGGTAAAAATGCCCTTCTTCTCTAACTTATTTATTTGTTTTTGTGTAATTCGGTCAAGAAGGCTCAAGTTGTCTTCTCTTTGGGCTTGGATTTTACAAATATTTTCAAACGAACATTGACTACAATGTCTGTTCAAAATAAGTTTCGGTGGTGATTGGTCAAAATTTTGAATTTCGCTAATAATTGATTTTATAGACTTTTTCAGTTTGGCTAATTCAACACGATGCTTGCCCCCATTTTTATCAATAATCAAACCTTTATCTGGAAACTCATTTTGGATTTTTTCAAGTAAGTAGCCTAAATATGCCAATTCCAAGCGGTTTTCCTTCGCTATTTGGTTTGAACCAAGAAAAATGACAGGCTCGTAAAAGAATTTTCCTAATGAAGATTTACCTTCATTTTTGAGGATTAACTTACTTTGAAAATCAAATTCTGTGAGGTTAATGCTACAATTTTTAATGATTTCAAAACCTTTTTTGAGAAACCCATCTTTGAAATCCTGAATATCCTCTAATTTGGTGCAATAATTTTCAAAAGTCTGATTCTGAAATTTTAGCAATAATTTGTCATACTCTGTCAATTTAGACGACTCTACAGATTTGAGCATTAAAAAAACTTTTGTAGGACATTGGGCAAATGAAGCAATATGTGTAGGGCTGATTGGTAGCATGGTTTATAATCTTTGTTTTTGATGGATGTAATGGTAAAATGGTTCGTATACTGCTGAACAGCAACTTTAATAAAATATCCAATTGAAAATTTATTCTTCAAATTTCATTTTTTTAACTTCTCAGAAAGCATTACCCCATTTGATGCAAAGTTCTCTGCTGGTAATTCGTAATATCCAATTGAAATCACCTCTTTGGGAATACCTGTAATTCGATTGATCTCATCTGTTATCGCTTTCGACATTTCAGCCTTCTTTTCTGCTGATTGTGGCAAAATTGTAATTTGTACAAATGGCATAAATTTTTCTCCTATAATTAAATTTCAGTGATCGTATCATTCATCTCTGTTTGAAGTCAGTAAGTTTAATGAACTGGACTCGTAATGCCAGCCATAAATTTACGTTTCTCCAAAAATAGCCTGAATAAATATAAAAAGCAATTCATTGATTGAATTTAAGTCATTTGCCATATCCGCTTTGTTCCATCGGGGAATCTTCATCGCTGAAAATTTTAAATAGTATCGGATCCCTTAAAATATCGGTCAGCAAGAGAAGTTTCCCGTCAACCAATACCTGGTTATTGACAAGGCGGATCCCATGACTGTAATCGACATACCAGTCAATATGTCCACTATAAACAGGTTGAATAGGATTCCCATCAGGCTTGTGCCAACCATAAATCACAACTTTATTGGGTTGCATGGCTATCCGATTGGATAAGATCACATCTTTTTTTATCCCGGCAATTAACTGTCTGTTTTTACCTCCGGCTTCGGCTTTCTGCTTCTCAATCTGAGTGTTGTGCGCCACAAATTTCTCGACCAACTCGTTTGCATTACCCACTGGTGCATAGAAAAACGGGGATAACTTAACCTGTGCCATCCTGTAAATATGGTCGCTTAACTTTGATGTAATCAGGGATGCCCCATACAAAGTGGCTATCTTTTGTGCCGTATGTGGATTCATGGGAATCCGGCAATAATCTGAATCATTGCCAACAGCCAAATAATCTGGCATCACCTCGTATTGAATCTTATGGACGATACCCTTTGAGTCGGCAAATTCACCCTGTAATGTCACGGTATTGTTTAGAAAATCGGGCAGATTACCTGTGGATAATGCTTTATATATTTCCTCTTCACGCTCCTCGCGGGTCAAAGTTGCAATCCGTTTCATAAAAGCTGAACCTGTTTCTGCACCCGATTGCCGCAAGGGAATATTTAAACACCTGATCGGAATCATGACTGTGTCGGCAATAAAACCGGAATATGCCCTTTCTCCAAAATAGGTGTATTTCTTCTGTTCCTGCTTTGTTCCACTCAAAATACTCTGAATAAACCCATTGCGTTCAACCTGAACCGTATGGTAGATTTTCTTTTCCGGATTTGGTTTCAGGATAACTTCGATCCGTCTCCTTTTGGATGTAAACCACTCAAGTGAATCCTGCACCTTCTTCCTGAAATGAAATGAACCTCCCAGATAGTCCTTCATCATTTTGCTGCGGTACCAAGTTCCAGCTTTTGGTGAGACAATTGGTTGGCCATTGTAAACCACAACACTGTCGTTATAAGCCATCGTGCATAAAAATTTGTCCTTCCCCGATTTCAACCAATCAACCAAAGGAGTACCATGAATTGTATCTTCGTAACCATAATCGCTGTCAAGAAATGCGATACGTTTTACATTTTCAGGGATCTTCCCAACCGCTTCAAGGTAACTGAAAATAAATCGCCCACCTCCACTATGGCCGTTTAAAACAACCTGAGGATTCCATTTAGCAAATAATTGAGTAGTAATGTCAACCATACTTTTTACTTCATGCAGGAACCCGGGAGTCTCTTTCTTCCACGCCGGCCAACTCTTCTGCCCTGCTTCAAAGTAAACAACTACAACGGTCTGATCTTTGATCACCTCCCTTAGAAAACGGGTCTGGGCACCAATGTGCTGAATATTGTAATGCCAGTCATCATTTGCTTTTAGTTGCTTACCGAAAGTCCATTCGATTGTATTGCCATTTGGCAAGGCAAAGAAAATCAGTAAAACCCGGTCATTTTTCCCAAATCCATTTAGTGGCGCATTGATCAATATCCGAGTTTTGGCTATAGGATTCTCAATCACCAACTGCTGCTCCTCAAAAGATCCCGATGCTTTGAATGAGGGTAGCAGTTGGGCTTTTAGGAAAAAGGGTTGGAAAAAGACCAGAATCGAAACTACTATAGTCTTCATAATCAATATAATATAAAAACGCTTGTCTTGATTTTCACAAAGGCATCAACGAATTTAACGCATTGCTTGGTTGCATTATTTTTTGAGTACAATCTGTGAACCTTTGATACCCAAATCCTTAATGTCATAACCACTGAATCTGCTATTTAGTTTTAATTTTTCAAGAATTTTAAGATCTTCTAGCATCGGTAATTCCGGATCATCTTCCATAATTGTGAAATCGGTCTTCGAAATTATATTTAAGTAATCCTGGTGTCTTAATCTATTTTGATAATGAATAGATGGGTTATATTTCTTCCATTCCTTTTCGGAATAGGTCAGAAAATTATAAAATGAAATGCTTTTATCAAAATATGCCCAATGATCGCGGTAATCGATCTTGAGCAATAAAATACCACCAGGCTTTAATATTCTATAAGTCTCATTAAGAATTAAATATAAATCCTGCTCCGGAATATGTTCAAATGTGACCGTAGAAGTTACAAAATCAAAATAATCGGGATTAAATTTTGTATTTCTGGCGTCTAGAGGTGCTATATAGTTAAATTTCAACCTATTCTTAAGAAAATCCAATGGAGGTTGGTTGTGCTTGAAATCCAATTGATCAATCGTGAATGGTAAATGATCCATATTACTTTTGAACTTCGAAAGGGTATCTGAAATTAATCGGTTGAATATCAATCTCCGAATATCAATACAAGTCACTTCAAAACCTAAAAAACCCATGGAAACAGGAATTATCAAATCCCATCCAGCCCCAAATTCATAATACTTGTGACTATTTTCTTCAAGCGAATTAAAATTAATAAACTTAAGATAGTGATTGTATGAAAGTTCTACCTTATCCAGAAAAGAATCATTTGAAACTGGCAAAGCCCGTGTTCCATATTTCTGAAAAAAATAATTTAAGATCTCCCCTCTTGGCAGAACCGAAAAAACATTCTGTAAATAACATTTGTACTTGAAATCCATTTGTGACAGGTTTGAGGTTATTTTATGATATTTTGTTAATAGAATTTTGAAGCCGTATTGATTTGCTCCTGCATATCGAAAGGCAATGCATCAGCAATTTTCTGAGCCACTATTTTTACCCAAAGAAAACCCAGCAATCCTTTCATTGTTATTGTGTTTGTAATTTTCAGTCCTGCTTTTGTCTGTTCAAACAGATGTTCATCGTACATTTGGGCCAATGGAAATTTCGTCACATCCAAGAATTTATGGTTTTCAACGGTTTCGAGCAATTCGACTTTTACATTTGGCCCACCTTTTGGTCGCAAAATAAAATGATTCCCCTTTTCGAATTTACCTTCAAGTTTTGCTGATTCGATTCCGTGATCCCATGTATGCCAGTTGTTTACATCAGCAAATAGTTTCCACATTTGCTCCTTTGTAACTTTTTTAGTTACGATTGAATAAGATTTTACCCACATGCTCTAATTATTTATTAATGAATGGTATTATAAGCACAAATATAATATGCACACAGATTATATGCAAACTTATATTCTTCAACAAATTAATGTAAGTACTTGTAAATGGCAAAAAGATTTTTCAAGGTTAGGTATAATTCCAGCAAGGCCAATACATACAAGAATTTCAGAATTTGTACATTGGCAATGGTCTCAATGGATTAATCAACAAATTTTTCAAAAACAGCCGGCACAAATTTATGTGAAACCCTTTATTTGGAAAAATCTTTTTTATCTCTTGGATATTTCTCCTTCCAATTCCGTTGTGAAACAAACCCAAACTAAGGTCAATCAAATCTGCCCGCCTAAACACTTCTGCAAGTTGAGAGGTTTTTACTTTACTCAGTTTATGATGGTTGTCGATTATCATTTCAATTTCTGAAATTGTCACATTATCTATTGAATTTTGAATGCAATATTCTTTTGCCAGATCAATCGATGGCCCTAAATAATCGAATGTTTGATTTGTCCAAATCCCCAAATCATGGAACGCAGATGCGATGGATATTATAGTATTGTCACATTGCATTGGTTCACAAAGCATTGCAAAATTAAAAACTCTGTAAACATGATTTCTGTATTGCTCAAATTCCTTTCCCAAACAGTCCTTATAGGTATTCAGGATTGAATCAATGGTCTCATTTTGCTCAATGATATTCATATTATTACCATGGACAGACTTCAATACAAATTTTACATCCCTCATCACCTTTACACTTTCCAATGTCAAGTATATCTTCCATTTTTTCTGAAGAATCGGTGTTTTTACTTAAAATCAAGGCATTGGTTGGGCATTTAACGACACATAGAGTGCATTTACCGCACTGGTTCAATATCAAATTGTTCTCAATAAGCTGCAAATCTGTCAATATTGCGATAATACGATACAAAGGCCCATATTCAGGAGAAATAATCAGTGAAGAACGACCATGCCACCCAAGCCCGGCAGCCCAGGCCAACGATTTCAACGATAACAATCCCAACCGTTCATAAGGTTCAATTTCATCATCGGTATGAATGATTAGTGCAGAATGTTTTTCAACATCATTTAGGTATACCATCAGGCCAAATGCAACTTCTTCCAAAAACAAAGATGCACCCGTATCGTTTAGCTGTTTACCTGAATGGTTATGGGGGATTCCAAGAACAATTGCAAAATGATAACGATTTAAAATCAGATCCTGAACAGATTTTAAGGTCTCAGACCTCTTAATGAAATTTTTCAGGTTTGCAATGCCATACAAATCAACTCCGGAATTGATGATATAATCACCTATTCTTTTGGTATTTTCAGTTGAAACAGAAGCGATTTCAAATTGATCACTCATAATGTTTTGGCATTGAATTTTATATTTTGAATTGATTTACATTGTTATTTCTTTCGCGGGATTTCGATCCAGCATGTCAATAAAAGTTTGAAAACACATCTTATCATTAAAATCAATAGTTTCAAATGTTCTCATTAACAATCCGTTTGTGCAATAGGCATTAAATACTAATCTGAGGATATTTTTGTTTGTCCTCACTGCAAATTATAAATCCGATCAAGCTTTTTGTTTTTGTTAATTTTCAAAAACGATGATATGGGTATATTTACCGGTGATTGCATCTGTCTGAATACCATCAACTATCGTAAAGTTTTATCGTACAACATCATGCAGGTTTTTAATAGAGAACAGGTTCTTAAACTTTCTATCTAATAATTCTATAACTTTATTCGATTTTTAAACCCTATCCCGTGTTTTGAATATAAATCGTGGTAGAAAACAGAATGTGTATAAACATAATTTAGCAGTTTGCTCAAAATTTCATCTGACTTTTTTGTGACATCATCAAATGAGCGAAAATTTTTTCCCTTTTCTTTAATTAGTTGACGAATAAGGTGTATCATATTTGCGAATTTAAATATTAATCACCTTTTCCAAATTAAAAAGGTGATTATTGTTGACAAAAATGATTAAACGGAAGGATTTCCAATCAATTCTAAAGGGTTGCTACAGTTGTGGAATTGGTCCCTTTCTATTTTTCATCCATTTCCTAACCTCATAAATTGTAAGGCAAATAGCCCCGGAGGCAAAAGGCAAAATCCAATCGCTGGGATATAAAGGGGATGTATGAAAATAAAGATTGAAAACGGGTATATACACAATAAGCAAGATGCAAGTAATCGAAAATGCAAATGCCATTATCAGGTTCCTATTCGAAAACAGGTATTTTCCTAGGGCAAATCCATAGGTTCGTCGTGAAAGGAGATTGGCATATTGACCGAAGACAATGGATACAAAAGTGATCGTTATTGCTTTTTCGTAGTGATGGGCCCCATCTGGATTGATGAAATAGGAAATAAGAAAAGCCCCATAGGCAACCAACCCCATTACCGTACCTGAAAAAGCGATGCCTTTCATGGTATCTTTGGTCAATATTTTATCCTTTGGATTTCGTGGTGGATTTTCCATGATGCTTTTTTCAGGTGGATCGTAGGTCAACATGATCAGTGGAAACATTTCGCCAACAATATCGATCAATAGAATCTGTACCGCCAATATGGGAACTGAAACACCCATAAAAGCCCCAACAAACCCAAACAACACACATGTGAGTTCGGCTATATTTGACGATAGGTTTGTTTTGATTGTTTTTTCAAGATTCCTGAAAATGATCCTTCCTTCTTTTACGGCAACAACAATGGTTGAGAAGTTATCGTTCAATAAAATCATATTGGCGGCTTCCTGAGCCACCTTAGAGCCATTTTTGCCCATTGCAATACCAATATCAGCTCTCTTTAAACTCAATGTATCGTTTACGCCATCACCTGTTACGGCAACGATCTCACCTTGCTTCATCAGTAAATCAACGATGCGGAATTTATCATCGGGCGATACCCTCGAAAAGATAATTGCCCTGTTTTGAAACGTTTCCTTAAGCTGATTGTCGGTCATTTTAGGCAAATCGGCACCTTTAACGACTACCGGATATGCGTCACCTTCATTCATTAATCCGATATTCTTAGATATAGCCTGTGCAGTTACTTCATTGTCGCCTGTGATCATAAACACTTTCATATGTGCGTTGAAAACCGATTCGATGGCGGCTTTCACTTCCTCATGTGGCGGGTCAAGCATCGTTACGAATCCGGCAAATATTAAACCCTTTTCAGCATCGTCTACCGAATAGTCCTTTTTGTTTTCAAGATCTTTGTAAGCAATTGCAATTACACGCAATGCCTCTTCAGAGAATTCTGATGATTTTGCCAGAATTTTCTTCTTTTGTCCTGCAGTAAGTGTGCTTATCTTACCATCGGAAATGGATTTCGTCGAAACTTCAAGAACCGACTCAATCGATCCCTTTACGAAAGATATGACTTTTTGTTTATGGGATCGGATGATCGCAGCCCGTTTACGGAAAGAATCAAAGGCAAATGATTTTACAATAGGATACTCTTTTTCAACGGATTCCAAATTAAATCCGATTTTCATTGCAAGTGTGGCGAACGAAGTTTCAGTTGGATCGCCTATAGAATACCATGATTTATGAGCTTTATCCGGCTGACCAATTTTCCCTACAGATGAAAGAAATCCTGAAAGGAAAAATATTTTTAAATCACCCAATGTATCTTTTTTTAATATTTTAGATTGTTCATCTGAAATATCTCCTTCAGGTTCGTAACCCAATCCCGAAACCGAATAGGATCTCCCATTGAAATAACAACCCGTAATGGTCATTTCGTTTTTAGTTATGGTTCCGGTTTTGTCTGAAGCGATAACAGTCGCCGATCCCAATGTTTGGGCAGATGAGATTTTCTTAACGATTGCTTTTCTTTTGGCCAATCGGGCCACGGCAAGCGCAAGCGCCATAGAAATCTGTGCAGGCAAACCTTCGGGCACCATGGCTGCAGCAACACTAACCGAAAAAACAAGTGCCAGCGCAACCGAATCGTGCATGATCAACCGCGACACAAAAAGAACGGCTGCAATCAATAAGGTGGCGTATGTCAGCTTCTTTGCAACATCCTTAATTTCAATTTGCACCGGCGCATCGTTGAGCCCAATTTTTTCAGAGGTTGTATTTATTTTACCAATTTCGGTTTGTATTCCGGTTGCATAGACAATTCCTGTTGCCTGACCTCTTGCGACCGTTGTTCCCATGTAAACACAATTTCTTATTTCAGTAAAAGGAAGGGTTTTATCAGTATAAAATAAAGGATCTTTGTCTGCAGGCAATGATTCGCCGGTGAGTATAAATTCATTTGTTGAAAATCCATCAGCTTCAATCAGGCGTATGTCAGCCGGAATGCCATCGCCTTCAGACAATCTGACAATATCGCCCGGTACCAGGGATTCTGCCAGAATTTCAATGATCTTTCCACTACTGATTACATTGCATTTATTAACAACTAAACCTCTTAGCGAAGCAAGAATGTTTTCAGATTTCCATTCCTCGAAAAACCCAATCATTGCATTTACGATGACAATAACCACAAGGATAGACCCGTCACGAAACTGGCCCAAATAAAATGATACACCCGAGGCTACAATCAATATATAAACAAGAGGGCTTGTGAATTGACGAAAAATGATTTTAAAAATACCAATCGAATGGATTTCTTTAAGTACATTGCTACCATACTTCTTCCTTATCGATGGAATAGCGTCTGCATTAAGACCATCCTTAGCATTGCTGTTAAATTCCTTAACAACATCCTCGATATGCCGTTTGTAATATTCCATCAGATAAAATTTTAAGGCTTTTTTTCAGCAGGAACTTTTAATCTTGCGTGGCGCGCTTCACTTATCGCTATGGCAATTGCCTGCTTTCTGCTCGTGACAATTCCGCCTTTACCGCCTTTGCCTGATTTTAGTTCCCCCTCTTTAAATTCATGCATCACAACTTCAATTTTCTCTTCTGCTTTTTTTGAATATTTTGCCATAATTAATTGCTTCATTATATGGTTAAATATACATGTATTATTATCATACAAGGATGGATACAATTATCGCCAATCGTGTTATATAACTTTGGAAAGAATTTACATCATTCACACATTTTGGCGCAGTTGAGTTTTTCGGAGTAAAATGAACAACTGAATTTGGAGCAAAGTGGAAAACTGATGCAGGACTGAATTGAACATCTTTGAGTACTCTCCAAAAAGATAAAACAAAAAATGCTACTAAGTCTCTAAGACACAAATATTTCACAAATATTTAAATATCAGTACTATAATCTTCGTGATTCCTTCGAGTCTTTGTGTCTTTGTGGCAAAAGTAGGCTTATCGGAGTAGACCAAACTTTGAAAAAAATGATTTAATTTTTGAACTTTTGTGTTCTGATAATAAAGGCATTGGGCCAACCAAATTAATTGGTTAGTTACTAATTCGACGCATCCTCCATTTGAAGGAAAAACACTGATTACATGGTTGGTGGATAAGATGAGAGGTGTGAATTATATAATTCATTCACTAAATTATACAATACTTCCTCATACCGCTCGAACTACTTTTACATCAACAAATTTGAACAATAAATTTTAGCATGGTAAAGATGAATAAAATTACTTTAAGCATGATTATAGCGACTATGATTTATGTAGGTTGCACAAAAGAGGAAATAAAACCTGGCGATAATTTGCCAACAGAAATAAAAACATACTTAACAGCACATTATCCCAGCCAATCAATTATAGATGCTGTAATAGATAAAACAGATTCAACAAACACTTACGAAATAAAACTCAACAACGCAACTAGTTTGGAGTTCAATTATAAAAAGGAAATAATGGACATTGATGGCAATACAGAACTGCCCATCTCAGTCATTTCAAGTAAAGTTTTCGATTACGTTCGTATAAATTATCCCAATAATTTTATAACTGGTTGGGAAATGGATGAAGGCAAACAAGAGGTTGAACTGAATAATCGTGTTGATTTAGAATTCGATATGAATAATGATTTTTTACAGATTGATTTAACGGAGTAATTTGATTTCTCAAGAGGAAATTCATTGTCACTAAGCTTGGGTATCAAATTGCCAAATTAAATCCTTTGACAAATTTTCAAAAGCTTCGCTCTTATGATAAGATTCAGTTTCACACCAAATGCGTTCAAAAAAGGCAATGGAACACCAACCACAGGTTATGTGCTATCATTCAATTCATTAGATTACAAACAGATTTTCGACCTTTAGATGGCAATCGCTTCAAAAACAGCTTGTCTTCCCGGTAATTCAAATGTACGATTAAGTTTAAAACCCGGCTCCTTGAATAGTCTGGCCAAATATTCCGGTTCGCGTTCACGACCGCTATAGATCATCATACCTGCGAAATCCATAAATGGAACAAGTGTTGAAATAGCTTCTTCTGAATGAAGGAAGTCAGCAACCAGCAAACGATGACCCGGTTGCATTGCTTTTCTGCAATTAAAAAGTATTTTTTTTGCACATTCATCATTCCAGTTGTGTAAAACAGTTTTAATAATATAAGTGTCAGCACCGCTTGGAACTTCATCGAAAAAACTACCTGGAACAAGTTCAACCCTGTCAGCAACACCCCACTCATTCAGATGTGTAGAAGCTTCTTTGAGCATCGTTTTACTATCATATAAAATACCTTGTAAATGGGGATGTTTTCTAAGAACTGCGGTCAACACAATACCCACCCCGCCGCCGACGTCACAAACTTTTTTTACCTCATGAAAGGGATAATTTGCGGCTATTGATGGAGCAACAACTTCTGTCATCGAGCTCATTCCTTCAACAAAATTAGAAAGTGCTGTTTGGTCCTTCGACATCCATTCCCAAACAGATTCTCCGTGAACACGATCAAATGATGTTTTACCATCTTTAAGGGTATTTGGCAATTCTTCCCATGAACGCAGAACAGGTGCCATTCCAAAAAACTCTGTAAAACCACGGATACTACCTATTGTTCCGGTCAAAAGTCCTTTGGAGACTTTATTATTTGCATACTTTCCGTTTGGCAAACGTTTGAATACATTTATTGAAACCAACACCAGCATCATCCTGTCGAGTACATCTTCATTGGATTCAGTTATTTTCGCGAGTTCTTTTGCCGTAAGTGGTCCATCTTTTAGTAAATCTGCAATTCGCAAACGAGCTGCTGAGTGCATCAGGCTTGTATGCGCTGCTCCCATAAAATGATCGTAAACAGCAAGATAAGCCGGCACAATTGAGTCAGCAAAACGAAGTAAAAATCGCCTGAGACGCAATACGATATTAACGATAAACACCGGTGGTACTGATGATTGTTCCTTTTTTACATTCGTTTGACTTTTCATAATACTACTTAATTACAATTGTTATTTATTTGGGGAAATACAAGAATGACTTAGCAGCACATAACCCGATAGAACTTCCTGGCGTTTTATTAAACGTCTCGCCAAATATAAATTAAAAAAGAGAAAAAGCAAATAATGAAAGAAATTTTTTACTGAAAAGGAGCTTTTGCGACTAAAGGAACATTTTGGGGGATGAGGCCATTTTCGTAAGTTTTTTATTAACTATTTTTAAATTTCGCTTCCTAAAATGGATCAATTAATCAGAACATTATCAATAGGGTTAGTTCAACAAAAGGCGTTATTGCCAAAAAGGGATTGCCGACTTTTATTTCTCCATTGTCTTATATTTAAAACCACTTCGATTGATATAGAACTCATAAAGGATCATAAAGAATCCAATTGTAACAGAAATATCGGCCATATTTACGATACCCGTATGGAACAAGACGAAATCGAAATACAAAAAGTCGGTCACAGAACCAAATAAGATCCGATCATAGATATTTCCCAATCCGCCACCAATCGCAAAACTTATCCCAATCATTAGAAGTTTAGGTACATTATTCCTTTTCATCAAATAATATAGGCCATATCCAATGACAACCAATGGCAATAATATCATGAATAATTTATAGATCGGCCGGGGAATTGAGTCCCCCAAACCCAGAAATGCCCCTGTATTTTCAACCTTTGTTAGAATCAAATACTTACCAATCAAATCGATATGTGAATTGTATTCCATTTTTTGTCTGACAATGTTTTTAGAAATCTGATCACAACTTACATTGGAAAAGATCAAAAATATAATGAGAAAATTCCTTAGGGCTCTTTTTCCTTTCATACATCCATTAATTATTATATAATACGAGAAATCGTTTCCATGATAACTATTTTTGAAATATACATCAAAAATCAGGTTATACCTATTTAATTAATCATCAGAACATTAGCATAAATCCTGTTCTTTAATAAATTGAAATGCATCAAAATGGTCTTTTATCATTAAATGGTCTTTAAGTGGCTTCCCTCCTGCTGTTATGTCATTTTCCAGTAAAACTTTTGTGTCGGTTTCTGTTAATGAACAGCCCTCAATTTTTGTTGAATGCCAAACTATTGAAATGATACAAAACTTCTCATAATCAATTACATCTTGCAAATTGAGACTTTTGTACTCATTATTTAACCGATTTAATTCAGTCCACATATCATTAAATTTCAGATGTTTAAACCTTTAAGGGATTCTATAAATTTATCTGCAAGTTAATATTTTTTTTCAGGACAACTATTTTTAAAACTAGCCTCCTAAAATGAATCCATTACGCAGATTGTTGCCAATAGAATCAATCCAGTTAAAGTGTTATTAATATTTTTTCCGTCATCTTTACCGTATTTACCAAACCTATTTTACCACCCTATCTCGCACCCTGGCAACCAGCTCTTTATCTTTTCTTTTTCAGCCTCTGAAAAATCGTTGTCCTTTAAATACAGATATTTCAATTGTTTTAACATTTTAATTTCCTGTGGCAATGTTTTCAAACCATTGTTTTCCAGGTTTAGTTCTGTTAAACCCTGAAACTTTGAGATTTCTTTTGGCAGTGTTTTTAACCCAAGGTTTTTTAAGTCCAATTCCCAAAAATCCTTTGCAAGCATGGCATCATAGTTTATAAGATCTTTTTCCTTTTTAATCACCAAAAAATAAATGCCCAATTCTTGAAAATCTTTATGAGTAAGTTTTTCTATGTGCATACTTTTTAAGGTATCCATAATTCCTTCAGGGGTAAGCCATATTTTCGCCGAGTTGTCCTTTGAAGCAGTAACAATTTTACGGCCATCGGATGAGAATTGCGCAGTACGTAAACCCATTGTATGTCCGTTAAGCGAACCGATTGCTGCACCGGTCGAGGCATCCCAAATTTTAGCAGAGTTGTCATCAGAAACAGTAACAATTTTACTGCCATCAGCGGAGAATTGCGCAGACCTGACTGCTTCAGTATGTCCGTTAAGCGGAGCGATTAGTGCACCTGTTGACACATCCCAAATTTTAGCAGAATTGGCATCAGAAACAGTAACAATTTTACTGCCATCCAGTGAGAATTGTGCAGACCTGACTTCTTCGGTACGTCCTTTAAGTGAAGCGATTTCTTTACCTGTTGAGGTATCCCAAATCTTGGCGGAATTGTTAAAATATACAGTAACATTTTTACTGCCATCAGAGGAGAATTGGGCATAGAGGACACCGTCGGTATATCCATTAAGCGTAGCGATTTCTTTACCTGTTGAGGTATCCCAAATTTTGGCAAAATTGTTAAAATAAACAGTAACATTTTTATTGCCATCAGAGGAGAATTGGGCATAGAGGACACCGTCGGCATGTCCACTAAGTGTAGCGATTTCTTTACCTGTTGAGGCATCCCAAATTTTGGCAGATTTGTCACCCGAAGAAGTAACAATTTTACTGCCATCGAGAGAGAATTTCGCTGAGTTCACTATAGATTTATGTCCGTTAAGCGAAGCAATTTCTCTACCAGTGGAGCTATCCCAAATTTTGGCAGATTTGTCACCTGAAGAAGTAACAATTTTACTGCCATTGGGAGAGAATTCCGCAGAGTTCACAGTAGAGGTATGTCCGTTAAGTGAAGCGATTTCTCTACCTGTGGAGCTATCCCAAATTTTGGCAGATTTGTCACCTGAAGAAGAAACAATTTTACTGCCATCAGATGAGAATTGCACGGTATTTATAGACTTTGTATAGCCGATAAGGGTAGCGATTGCTGCACTAGATGAGATTCCCCAAATTTTGGCAGATTTGTCATCTGAAGCTGTAACAATTTTACTGCCATCTGGAGAGAATTTGGCTGAGTTGACACAATCAGTATGTCCGTTAAGCAAAGCGATTTCTTTACCGGAACAGCTATCCCAAATTCTGGCAGATTTGTCATCTGAGCAAGTAACAATTTCATTACCATCTGGAGAGAATTGTGCTGACCTTACGGCTTTGGAATGTCCATTAAGCGAAGCGATTGCTGCACCAGTTGAGGCATCCCAAATTTTGGCGGATTTGTCACCAGAACAAGTAACTATTTTACTGCCATCAATCGAGAATTGTGCAGAATTTAACCAATCGGTATGTCCTTCAAGGGAAGCGATTTTTTTACCAGTGGAACTATCCCAAATTTTGGCGGATTTATCATTGGAAGCAGTAACGATTTTACTGCCATCAGGCGAAAATTGTGCAGAGTTGACCCCATCAGTATGTCCATTAAGCGAAGCGAGTTCCTTACCGTTCGAGACATCCCAAATTTTGGCAGATTTGTCAGCTGAAGCAGTAACAATCGTATTGCCATCTGGCGAGAATTGTGCTGAGATGACAATTGAGGTATGTCCGATAAGAGAAGCGATTGCTGCACCGGTCGAAGTATCCCAAATTTTGGTTGATCTGCCCGAAGCAGTAACAATTTTACTGCCATCGGGGGAGAATTGCACAGACCATACTGCATCTGTATTTCCTCCGTAAAGCGAAGCGATTTCTTTACCAGTGTAGCTATCCCAAATTCTGGCAGATTTATCCCAGGAAGTAGTCACAACTTTACTGCCATCGGGAGAGAATTGCACAGAGTTGACTCCCTCAGTATGTCCATTAAGCGAGGCGAGTTCATTACCGGTCGAGGCATCCCAAATTTTGGCAGATTTGTCCGTGGAAGCCGTAACGATTTTACTGCCATCCGGAGAGAAAACCGCAATGTTTACTTCCCCTTTATGTAGAAGGTTTTTATAAAGTTTATGGGTATCACGTTGGTAAAAAGCTTCGCAAAGTATGCGCAATATGGCAGGGGCAGGCGGCCAGGCGTGATTTTTTTTTAAAGCCAGCTCTGCTAAACGCATTGCATAAGTGGGGTTCTTGATCAATTGCTCGCGGGCATTGGCGACAAGCGCAATGGATTGGGCATTTTGCTTTTCATATTCCGCCCTTTGCTTTTGTCCCTGGATTCCATCGATGGCCCTATTCAACCAATCAATGGCAATCTTTTCATTTGTGGGATCCTGATTGACACGGGCAAAATCTTTTGCAGCATTAAAACGCTGGAAAGCAGCATAGTAATTTTCGTTATTATATAATTTCTTCCCTTCTTCAAATACCGATTGAAATGTTTGGGCTTGACCATTTGATAAAAATAAAAATGTCAGCACAATTGACAATAAAAATGATTTTGCCATGATACCTGCAATTATTTTTTATTTAATAAATTATCGATCAGCTCAATAAGCCTTTGACAATTATCAGCTTTGTTCTTATAGCCGTTCGAATAGTTTTGATCATAACCAAAGCTTTCTTGCAATTGCTTGTTATTTGACATTTCAGTATTTAACTGTTGTTTTAATTCAATCAATTTTTCCTTGACCAATTGAAACGAAATTTGTAATTGGTATGACTGTGTATAGAAATCCAAAGCTGTTTCAAAATGCTTCTCTTTTAAACTAATTTCTCCTTTTTTTAGTAAACCTAAAAAAAGTTCTTTTTGGGCCATCAATAATTTGCAGGAATCCATTTTATTGTTGACCGATTGGGTATCAACGGCAAAGGGTTTGGCATTTTCATAGCTTTTATATGCCTCTATATAATTTGATTTTTCCTTTTGGGCTTCTGCTTCTTTACAAAACTTCTCAAAATTAAGTCCTTTCAATTCTCTTAAAGTTTTCTGGGCAATATTGTATTGACAAAAACCAATTATGGCCGCCCCTATCGAAACAATTGCAACCAATACAGAAAGGGCAATTATCCTGATCTGTCCCCGTTGTTTTGCTTTCAGCCTTTCGTTTTCTTCTCTTGCCCTCCGTTTATCAGCAATTTCTTTAATTGGAGGCACGAGTGTGTCGTGGCTCAGTTCATAACTGAACCCTTCCACCGAATTGTGTTTTGCACGCAGCAAACGGGTTTCGACCAACGTTTTCAATGTGGCCTCGTTGACATATTTTCGGCATATTATTTCATCAAGCGAAATCCGCCTTCCGTCTATGATCAGCTGGTCTTCAATAAATTTCGCCACAGTGGCAGTGGCTTCGTTGGTTACTTTCGCCAGGGCATCGTTGTAAAAATGGAGAAAAATATCTTTGAAATCGGGAATATCTTTGGTCGTAATTTTTAAACCTTGTGGTTTTTTGAAACCCTCAAGGTTTCTCGAAATGATATCCTCCTCGATACGCTGGCAAACAATTTGTAACTGTGTGGTTTCGATATTATCTTTTCCTTTTATGGTGAGGGCTTTAATAATTTTATCGATGGCTGCAGGTTCATAGGTAAATGGGAAGATGTCGAATTCGGGACAACTGGGAATATTTGTCTTTTTGGCCGGATTTTCAATGGCCTCCTTGGCCTGTGTGGTGGTCAAGGGTTGCAACACATAAAATATCTTTTGGATATCGGGTATTTCATCTGCCAGATTGTTCAATTCGCTTAACCTGTCGGAACGGATCGAAAAAACAGCTTTTACATTCAGTGGTTGATACAGCTTTTCAATTTCATTTTCATTGATATTCTTTTCAAACAGTTTATCTTCAATTTCGTGGAAAAACGTTGGGTGCTGGTTGGTCAAAATGATTTCGGCCAATTTTTGCTTAAATTCGGTTACTTGTTTCTGTGGATATGTAAACAACTCTTCAAACTGGTCGAAAATAAAAACGTAGGTTTTGTGGTTGTTGCCGATCAGTTGGTTCCGTTTCAACATCAGCCAATAATTTGTACCGTATTTTGTATTGAAATCATCAAGGATACTTTGGCTTGTTTCCGAAAAATCGCGATGTTGG
>Ga0114951_10003067_pt1 | contig 17799 bp, 22 predicted proteins | sample AM7aDNAmetaG_FD_88677 | JGI IMG/M metagenome (GOLD analysis project Ga0114951, IMG submission 88677) | Freshwater microbial communities from Finland to study Microbial Dark Matter (Phase II) - AM7a DNA metaG | ecosystem: Environmental > Aquatic > Freshwater > Lake | place: Finland: Lake Alinen...
AGTTTCATTTTTAGCATTCTTATTGCGCTTGTGAGCTGTCATCAGGGACTTTCTGTTTCCGGCGGTGCGGATGCGGTCGGGAAGGCTACAACGCAAGCGGTCGTGATCTCGATCGTGCTGATCATTGTGGTGGACTGTTTGGCGACGGCGGTCATTTATTACGCCTTGCCCACTTGAGGAATTTATGAGCGAATCCGAACAAACCGTTATTGAAGTCAAAAACCTCATCAAGCGTTTCGGGGATCTTACGGTGTTGGACGGTATCAACGTCACGATCCCGCGAGGTAAGATCACCGTCATCATGGGTGGCTCAGGGTGCGGTAAGACAACCCTTCTGCGTCATCTGATCGCTTTGCATCAGCCGACCTCCGGCGAGATCCTGGTGGATGGCAAAAACATCGTGGGACTCAAGGAAAAGGATATGAACGATGTCCGGCGCAAATTCGGTATGCTCTTTCAGGGCTCAGCGCTTTTCAATTCTATGACCGTCGGAGAGAACGTTGCAGTACCCCTTCGAGAGCACACGGATCTTTCGCCGGAAATCATCCGCATTATTGTTCGTGTGAAACTGGAGCTAGTGGGGTTGACGGGTTTTGAGGATTTTATGCCTTATCAGATCTCGGGTGGGATGAAAAAACGCGTAGCGCTTGCTCGCGCAATCGCGCTAGACCCGAAGATCGTATTCTATGACGAACCCGGTGCGGGTCTGGATCCGATCACGGCGAGTATGATCGACCGTCTGATCCTGGACCTCAGCAAAAAGCTTAATATCACGTCAGTCGTGGTGTCGCATGAAATGAAAAGTGCGTTCCGGATTGCAGACAAGATCATCATTCTTCACAAAGGTAAAGTGCTGCAGGTTGGCACGGCCGATGAGGTCAAAAATTCGAAAGATTCATATGTTCAGCAGTTCATTCATGGAGAGTCCGAAGGTGTTATCCCGTTCAAACAAACTAGCGAAGCTTATTTAAAAGGGCTTCTTTCCACCTAGAAATTATCCTGATATCAGGATAGGCTCTAGGAAATCGTTCCCAGAGGAGGAAAAAAATGGATTCATCAAATGCTTATTCGTCATCCGAGATCAAATCCGGATTCTTTGTTCTGGTCACTATCGTGCTGCTTTTGGTGCTCACGTTCGTGGTCGGAGGCTACTTTAAAAAAGGGGCCAACGAGTGGAAAGTCCAGTTCGGGTACCTGAGTGGCCTGAGCGATAGCGCGCCGGTTTATTACGCGGGTCGTGAAGTCGGTAAAGTGGACGGAATCCAGATCCTCCCGGGGCAACCGAGGCCGGTCTTGGTGACGATCAAGGTTTCCAAGGATGCCTATGTCCGTAAGGATAGTGTGGCTTACATCGATACGCTTGGGATGATGGGAGAAAAGTTCATCGAGATCTCCGTCGGTTCGAAAGATGCTCCTCCCATGGAGGTCGGTACCGTGATCGAAGGAGTGGATCCGATCGCGATGCATGTCTTGATCCGTAAGATGAATCTTTTGGCGGACGAAGTGGCGCAGATGACCGAAAGTTTGAACCCGCTCTTAAAGACCATGAACGATGTGGTAGGTGGGAATAAGGAAGAAATTTCCAAGAGTATCGGCAATCTGCAAGAAGTGTCATCCAATCTTCGGGATATGACCGCGGACCTGAAATTGCGTCCGTGGCGTTTGGTCCGGAAAGGTTAACGGAGGATTTTTTATGCGCTTTAAAATATCGATCCTACTCATCGTATTGACAGTGCTTCCCGCGACTTTTGCATTATCAGCCGAAGAGGCGACTGTCGGCGATTATATGTATGGCATCGGGACCAAGTTCGGTCGCGGGCTTGAAAACGTGGTCACCAGTCTTGCCGAAATCCCGTGCACGGTCCGTGCGGACATGAAGGAGCGGGGCGGTACCGGATTTTTGCCGGGCGTGGGTATGGGCAGCGTTTATATGTTGCGTCGGATGTATGTCGGAGTATGCGAAGTGGGGAGTTTTTTCATCCCGATGGAACGGACGATCCCCCGGGTTTGTCACGAAACGAAGCCTGCGGTGGCTTAAAGCTATTTACTGCGCGTTCCCACGGATTTGCTGCATCCATTTTAAAGGATTGCACCTTGACGGTGGCGTGTGAGTCTTCTTATAATAGCCCGCTTATCTAAACGAAGGAGAAGTAATGACGACCAATGAAAGAATGGTTCAACCTAAGGACCCCGAGGTCCAGGACGCACAGTTTTTTGCGGCGATCGGCTACCTGAGTTTTCTTTGTTTTGTGCCGCTTGTGCTCAAGAAGGGGAACAAGTTCGCGCTTTTTCACGGGAAACAGGCCCTTGTGCTTTTTATCTTTGAATTGGCCGCGGCGATCCTGAAGGTCGTTCCCTGGATGGGGGACTTGCTCTTTACGGTATCGTTTGTGGTTTTCGGGATCGTTTCGCTTATCGGGGTCGTAAAGGTCCTGATGGGAGAGCGGTGGGAGATTCCGGTGGTCCATGAGATTGCCGAACGGATCACGTTTTAAGCCGAACAGAAGTCTAGACCTCATCACGCAGCATCCTTTTCTTTTCAAATCAGAGACCTTCAGGGGTTGACATGCTTATAGGCACTAAGAAGGTTCAACTCGTCGGGCAGGACTGGTTTGTGGTCCTCAATCCCCTCAAGAGCGAGCTGGAACGTAACAAGATCGCGCGCGAGATTGCCAGTGCTTTCCGCCTTCCCGTGGACGAAGCTCTTGATCTCGTCCAGAACACTCCCATCATTCTCATGGATAATCTTCTGTATGCGACGGCTCTTCAGGTAAAGCAACACTTTCGGAGTTCTCAGACGGATATCGTGGTAAGTAACGACAGTTTTCTCAAACGGCGTTGTTACCGGACGGTGTGGCCCACGCCGCCGAGTCTCGCCTTCCTTCATCAAGTAGGAACTCCCACGGTGCTTTCTCAGAAAAATGAAACCGAAAAGCTAGAACATGGAGAGGCGATCCAGGAGATCCGATCCTGGGTGCAGAACGAAGGGGGGGCTTCGGAGCAAGGTGATACGCGGGGCCCTGCAAAGAACAGTATGGGGAATCAAAATAACCGCCATTTTCGGAGCATTCTTGAGGAAGAGCGTGAAAAACTTTTGAAGGAGAGTGTGGGGCTCAAAGAGAGCGGAAGCCAGCTTCGAAAAGCGCTTGAAAAGGCGCAGGCCGAGGTTTCGGAAAAGGAAAGAGCCATTCAGGCTAGCGAGGCCGAAAAAAAACAGAAAGAAAAAGAGGTTCAGGAGCTGCAGGCTTTGGTGAGTCACTCGGAAGAGAAATACGAACTTCTTCGTGAGGAGTTTCGCCAGACCCGCCAGTATTTCGAAGAAAAACTGGGCGCCGAAGATCATAAGGCTGAAGAATGGCTGAAACAGATCGAAGAGCGCGACCTGACCCATAAAGAGTTGTTGCAAGAGAAACAAGCCCTTCTTAAAAGTTTTCATGCCGTGAAAAATGATTTCCAACGCGCCAAGGACGAGCAGGAACAAGCCCGCCGTGAGTGGGAGAGCCAGGCCGCTCAGTTCCGCAGAGAACTTGAAAATCAAAAGACCTTGGCGGAAGGTCTTTATGCGAAGATCAAGAATCTCGAAGAGGGCAAAAAGATCGTCCAGTCGAGTGAAACCCGCTTGACCCAGGAATTAGAACTCCAGACCCAACAGGCCAAACGATGGGAGCAGAGATCTTCCGAATTTGAAAAAGAGATCCGACAGATGCGGAGTTCTTTCGAAGACCAACAGAAGTCCTGGCAGGTGCGCCTGGCACAACTCGAAGCCCGGGAGATGGACCTTGAAAATGCCAGAAAGCAGATCCGTCAGCTTCATTCCGAGCTGGATCAGCGGGAGACAGTGCAGAAAAAAGCACAGCTCCATGAACAACTCGTGACCAAAGAGGCGCGCCTGAAGCAGGTGGTAAAGCAACAGGAGAAGATCGAATCCGAGATCCGTGAGCGCGAGGAGGATATGCGCAAACTTCTGGCAGAACAAGAAACGATCGAGCGTGAAGTGATCGAAGCAAAGCAAGCCCAACGACATTTAGGTGAGAAAACAAAACAGGAGACCCCTGTTTTGGAACAACGCAAACCCGCAAGTGCTCCTCCCGCTTCTGAGTTTCACAAGTCCCACACGCATCCCGAGGCCATTGATGATTGAAATGGTCTTAAGCAAGATCAAGGTCGATGAGAATCGGCATGAACAGCTCGTGGTCTTCCGGGAAAAAGACGGGAACCGGTTTCTTCCCGTAGTGATCGGGTTACCGGAAATCCACGCTATTAAATTAAAGTTGGGGAACGTTAAGCCTCCGCGGCCGATGACTCATGACCTGATGCTTAAGATCGTTCATGAGCTTGGGGGCAAACTCCAGAGGGTCGTGATCGACAAGCTCGAGAACAATACGTTCCATGCCAAGCTGCATATCCTCAAGGAAGATGGGCAAGAAGTGGTGATCGATTCCCGACCTTCCGATAGTGTGGCCATCGCTTTACGCGCTCAAGTCCCGGTTTTTGCCGAAGACGAGATATTGAAAACAGCGAGCGTTTACGAGATCTAGGGTATGGGAAAAAAGATCTATGATGTGATGATCATTGGTGGTGGCGGAGCGGGTCTGACCGCGGCTCTTTACAACTCACGCGCCAATCTTTCCACGATCCTTTTCGAAAAGCTCGTTGTGGGAGGGCAGATCGCCTCGACCGATCTGGTGGAGAATTATCCCGGTTTCACGGACGGTGTCTTGGGGCCTGAGATCGCCCAAAAAATGGAAGCTCAAGCGGTACGCTATGGCGCACAAATTCTTTACGAAGAAGTGAAAAGCCTTTCGCGAAAAGGGGATCTTTTTGAAGCGGTCGGCACAGAGTCGCGCTACACCGCTCGAACGGTTATTCTCGCGATGGGCGCCTCATTTCGCACCATAGGAATTCATAACGAAAAAGAGCTCACGGGCAAAGGTGTGTCTTATTGCGCGACCTGTGACGGAGCCTTTTTTAAAGGCAAAAAGGTAATTGCGGTTGGGGGCGGAGATTCCGCGCTTCAGGAGGGAATTTTTTTGACGCGGTTTGCCGAGCGGGTGGCGATCGTTCATCGTCGTGACAAGCTGCGCGCGAGTCCAATCCTGCAGGAACGTGCTAAAATGAATCCCAAGATAAGCTTTATTTGGGATACTGTTGTTGATAAAATTGAAGGCGAAAAGAAAGTGGAAGCCGTTCTTTTGAAACATGTGAAGACCGGCAAGATTCAAAAGGTGCAGGTCGATGGCGTTTTCGTTTTTATCGGGCACGATCCCAATAGCTCCATCGCAAAGGGTTTTGTCGCGCTCGATGAAAAGGGGTATGTCGTGACCGATGCCTCGCTTGCAGCTTCTGTCCCCGGGGTTTTTGCGGCCGGGGAAGTGCGCCAAGGAGCGGTGCGGCAATTGGTTTCGGCTTGTGGCGAAGGTTGCGCGGCGGCTTTGGCGGCTCAAGCTTTTTTAGACGATCATCGGTAGAACGAACGTTTTTATCCATTTTTTTATTGGGAAGGAGCGTCCATGAGCTTTGAAAAAGAATTCGAACAGAACATGAAGCAATTGATGCAACTTCTTAAAAAGATCATGGGTCAGTATCCGATGGACGGGAAAAGTCCCGCCGAGATGATGAAATATTTTAAAGATATGAAAGATAAAAGCCCCGACGTGAATATTTTCTTTCTGAATATGGCGCCGCTCTCTCCGGAAGAATTTGACGAGATCGGGGAGATGTTCGAAGAAGGGGCTATGAGCGAGCATTTTCGTTCGGGGGAGCTTAAATGCGAACTGAACGATGAGGACCAAATTTTCCTTAAACAGAACGGCATTCGTTTCTAGGGTTGTTTATATATATGACACTTCGAAAAAAAATATTAGTCTCGGTCTTTCTTCTGCTGTGTTCTTTTCCCTCAGGGCTTCACGCGGCAACAGGTTTTGACTATTCTGCCTGGGATGCCTTTCTTAAGAAAAATGTCAACGAAAAGGGACAGGTGGATTATCAATCCATCGCCAAGGATCCCAAGGAACTAAACGATTGCTTGGCGATTTTGTTGGCGGCGAATTCGAAGATAGTATCCTGGCCTCGGGAAGAGGCGCTGGCGTACTGGCTTAATGCGTATCACATCGTGCTGATTAAACTCGTGGTTGAGAATTATCCCGTGACGACCGTCCAGAAGATCCCGAGTTTCTGGGAGATTGAGTCAAACGGTTTTAAAATAAGTTTGAACGATATCCGAAAGGGGAATCTGATCGGGGTCTTTCATGACGAAAAGATCCATCTGGCCCTTTCTGTCGCCGCCAAAGATGGTCCGAGGTTGATGCGTGAGGCATTCACGGGGCCTAAGGTGGAAGGACAACTTTTTCTTTTAACGAGGCAATTTGTGATGGACCCAGCCAACGTGGATATTACCCCGGGTCGGAAAAAGATACGAATCTCGAAGATATTCAAGTGGTATGGAAACGATTTTAAGCTGGATTTCGGGATGCCCGAACCCCGCGGTAAGTTTTCAGAAAGCGATAACGCGGTCCTCTCTTTCTTTGCGTATTATCTTGAAGATGAGGCTAAGGAAGAGTATCTGCAGGACGCCAAATACAAGATCGAATATCCCGCCTTTGATTGGACCCTGAACGATTGGAAAAAGGGAGCCGCCTAGCGCGGCCTGTTTTTTTGAAGGGTCTTTCCAAAAACGCCTAACCCTATTTATGCCAAGGGGTTACGGCTTTTTAAAAAGCATTGACAGTCCTGATGAATTCTCATAAGATATGCGCTCTCTTACAGTCAAAGGAGTCATTCCGATGGAAAAATATGCAATCGTTGAGACGGGGTCTAAGCAGTATTGGGTGGCACCCCAGCAGGTGATCGAAGTTGAGTTGTTGGAAGTCGCCGAAGGCCAAAAAGAGGTTATTTTGGATCAGGTGATGCTTGTTCAGGAGGGTGGCCAAGTGAAGGTCGGAACTCCGGTGATCGCGGGAGCCAAGATCATTTGCGAAAATCTCGGGGAGTTTCGAGGCCCCAAGCTGATCCATTACCGGATGCGTCGTCGTAAGTCCTCCCGGAAGAAACAGGGGCATCGGCAGGATCTGCTTCGCTTGCGTGTCAAAGAGATCAAAGTTAGCTAATCATTTTTAAAGGAAAACATGGCACATACAAAAAGTCAGGGAAGTACAACTAACGGAAGAGACTCCAATTCCAAACGCTTGGGCGTCAAAGTCTATGGCGGACAGAAGATCAAAGCGGGTAGTATTATCGTTCGTCAGCGTGGGACGCGGTATCATCCCGGGAATTTTGTCGGGCTTGGCACCGATTACACTCTTTTCGCAAAGCGAGCTGGGATCGTGGAGTTCCGGGCGAACCGATCTGTCCATATCATTCCGAGTTAATTCAGTTCCAACCAAGTTCGAAAAGGCTAAAAAGCTCCCTTGAGCTTTTTGGCCTTTTCTCTTTTTAAGGACCTCTATGCTGGTAGATAAAATACATCTGAAAATTAAGGGCGGGCGCGGTGGCAAAGGCTGTGAAAGTTTTAATCACCGCAAGGACCACAAGAAAGTTCCCAACGGCGCCGATGGCGGTGACGGCGGGAGCGTGATCTTTCGCGCTTCCCATAACGCCCCGGGACTCGATCGGCTTCGGTTGAAGCAGCATTTGGACGCCCAGTCGGGCGAACACGGTAGCAGTGATAATAAACGTGGAAGCAAAGGGGAAGATCTGATCGTGTTGGTTCCGATCGGGACTTCCATCTTTCGTCGTGAGAACCATCTTGCCATCCGGGATCTTTATCTGGAGGGGGAGGAAGTGATCGTGGCGCGGGGGGGCCGGGGTGGGTCAGGAAATATCGGCGACAAAACAGCGACTTCTGGCGAAGAAGGCGAAGCACTTGAGATCGATGTTGAATTCCGCATCCTGGCGGATGTATTTCTGGTGGGGCTCCCGAGCTCCGGGAAATCCTCGCTGCTTCACCATTTGACGCGTGCCCCTGTGGAAGGAAAGGATTATCCCTTTGCGACACGCAGTCCGATACTTGGCGTTCACGGCTATGACGATTATAAACAGATCAATTTCTGCGAACTGCCGTCCATTTTTGAAGGCTCAACAGACGGGCGTGGACTTGGGACCGATTTTTTAAGACACCTCGCTCGTGCGAAGCTCATCGTGTTTATGCTCGACGCGACCTTGAAGTTCTCCCATACCGCCATTGAAGGGTTGAGTACCCTCCAGAGGATCGTTTATGAACAGGATGCCGCTTTTAAACAAATCCCGAGTGTGGTGGTGGTCAATAAGATTGATTTGGGACACGACATCGAGAAAATCCAGGATGAGCTCAAGGCTTCAGGGCAGATCCATTTTTTAATTTCGGTGAAAACCGGAGAAGGGGTAGAATCTCTCATGAAATTCATCCATGAGAAGATCGAAAACGAAGGCCATGTCTGATCGCATCCGTCACGCCCAAAAGATCGTTATCAAGATCGGGACGAGTATTCTCAAAACCCGTGGGGAGAGTTTTTCCCATAAAGAGCATGCGCGTGTCTGCCAAGAGATCTATGCGCTTATCCAAAAAGGTCGCCGGCCGGTCCTGGTGAGCTCAGGGGCGATCGCTCTTGGAATGAAAAGTTGTGGTTTTAAAAAGCGGCCGAAAGAAATGGCGGAGCTTCAGGCCTGTGCGGCTATCGGGCAGGGGAAGCTCATGCATGCTTATGAGAGTTTTTTTGCAAAGAAAAAAGTGCATACCGCTCAGCTGCTCCTGACGCGCGACGGGCTTGAGGATCGCAAGCGCTTCCTTTGTGCGCGTAATACTTTGGAGACACTTTTGAAGCGTAATGTTCTCCCGATCGTTAACGAAAACGATACCATTGCGGTCGAAGAGATCGCTTTTGGGGATAATGACATTCTTTCGGTCCATGTGGCGCACTTGGTGGGCGCGGACCTTTTGATCAACCTTTCGGATGCAGAAGGTTTTCTCTTGAAGGATGGAACGCGTGTGCGGGAAGTCACTTCCGAGGATGAAATTGACAATAAGCTCGTCTTGCATTTGGCGGATAAAAAGCGGGAAGAAACCGTTGGCGGGATGCGCGCAAAGCTTAAAGCCGCGCAAGTGGCGATGCGCCTCGGCATTCCTTTCATGATCGTGAACGGTCACAAACCGCATATTTTGCAGGAGATTATTAGCGGGAAAGATGTCGGAACTTTATTTATCACTTCCGGCGCCAAAAAGGACATGAGGCACAAGTGGATCGCTTTCTCAGCGATCCGGAGCGGCGGTCTCGTGGTCGATGGTGGAGCTTATCAGGCCCTTCTCGCGAAAAAGAGCCTTTTGCCAAGCGGAATCGTAAAGATCCAAGGGAATTTTGATGCGGGGCAGGTGGTGGAACTTGAAGCCAAGGACGGAAAAGTCTTCGGTCGCGGTGTCGTTCATTACGGAAGTCGTGACCTAAGCCGTATTGCGGGTAAACGCACCGATGAGATTCAGACGATCCTGGGCGAAAAGTCTCATGATGAAGTGATCCATCGGAACGATCTTGTGATCTGGAGCGAACGATGAGCTGGAAGCGTCCCTTAGAGAAAATACTCGTAAATTCCCGCCTGGCTGCGGTCCAAGCCGCGCAATGGTCACCCGATTTCAAGAAGAAACTCCTTTATGACATTGCTTCCCGTATCGAAAAGAAAACAAAATGGCTTATTGCGGAGAATCGTAAGGACCTTGCGAGAGTTAAGTCGAGCGGGCTTTCTTCCGCCATGATCGACCGTTTGACGCTCAATGAAAAGCGCGTCAAAGACATGGCTGAAGGCGTTCGGGCCGTGGCACGTCTCAAGGATCCGATCGGTCAATTGCAGGCGAAATGGTCGAGGCCGAACGGTCTCAAGCTACAAAAAGTGACGGTTCCTCTGGGCGTGATCCTAATGATCTATGAATCCCGCCCGAACGTGACTGTCGAATGTGCAGCACTTTGCCTCAAAAGTTCGAATGTGGCGATCCTTCGCGGCGGACGTGAGGCGATGGCGTCCAATAGCGCGTTCGTGGCGATCTTTAAAGATTCCCTCAAGCGATTCGGGCTTTCGTCTTTTCATGTGAATCTTATGACGACGACAGACTATGCGGCTCTGGATTTTCTTTTGAGCCAGGAAGGACGGATCGATTTGGTGATCCCTCGCGGCGGAGAGAAGCTGATAAGACGAGTCGTGGAGAAATCGCGTATCCCCGTGGTCAAACATTACCGAGGGATCTGTCATGTCTATGTTGATAAGAGTGCCGACCTCAAAAAAGCCATTGCGATCACGCTGAACGCGAAGCTCCAGCGTCCGGGGGTTTGTAACGCCATGGAAACGCTCTTGGTGCATCAAGACATTGCTTCAAAATTCCTGGGGATGGTTGCTGATCCGCTCAAGCAAGGCGGATGTGAGGTTCGTGGAGATGGAATGACGTGTCGTGTTATTCCTTGGGCGAAACGAGCGAAGGCGGCCGACTTCGGTCATGAGTTTCTAGAAAAGATCCTTGCGGTGCGTGTTGTAAAAGATCTGGAAGATGCGATCCGGCACATTGAAACTCAGGGCTCCCATCATACGGACGCGATCGTGACCGAAGATAAGAAAGCAGCCAACACTTTTAAAGCAAAAGTCGATTCTTCATCTGTCATGGTCAATGCCTCCACTCGTTTTTCCGATGGATTCGAGTACGGGTTCGGTGCGGAGATCGGCATTTCGACTGACAAGATCCATGCGCGTGGTCCGATGGGGCTTGAAGGGCTCACATCGTACAAATATATCGTGGAAGGGAATGGCCATATACGCACCTAAAAGCGGTTTTTCCGCATGAAGATCGGTATTTTGGGAGGGACTTTCGATCCTATCCACCACGGGCATTTGCAGCTTGCCAAAAATGCCCGGGCTCAATTCTCGCTCGATAAAGTCATTTTCATTCCCGCCTACCAGCCTCCCCACAAACAAAAACTTCTTTCCATCACGTCTGCCGAAGATCGTTACGCCATGGTCCGGCTGGCGATCGAAGGAGAACCCTTCTTTGAGATCTCAGATTGCGAGCTGAAGAGAAAAGGCGCGTCTTATACTTTTGATACTCTTTCGGAATTCTTGAAAAAATATCCCAAGGATGAATTTTATTTAATCCTTGGGAAAGACGCGTTTGAGGGGATCGATGCCTGGCAGCGTGCCGCAGAGCTCAAACAAAAGATCCGTTTCTTGGTGGCGAAGCGAGGTTCCGGTGAAATTTGTGCGTCTCAAGGTGTCCGCGTCGAATGGATCCAGATGCCTTTATGCCCGATCTCCGCCTCTGGGATCCGCGAGGCTATCAAGCATGGAAGGAATCTGGACGATCAAGTGCCTTCGAAGGTTCTTCAGTACATTCAGGCGCATGCGCTCTACGGGAAAAGCTAAGCCATGAACACAACGGTACATTTAATCATTCTGGGAGTGCTCTTCCTCTGTTCCTTTTTCTTTTCCGCCTCCGAAACAGCTCTTTTTTCTCTTTCCAAGCTTGATAAGCGCAAGCTCAAGGAACAGCACCCGCATCTTTCGAAGCTGATCTTCGAGCATTTGCAAGCGCCACGCAAGACGCTTGGTACGGTACTCATCGGTAACTTGGCGGTAAATTCGTTGGCGACGGCGACTGTCACGCTTCTTGTTCTCAAACTCTTTGGAAATGCGCGGCTTGGCATGATCATGGCGGCATTCACCGTTTTCCTGATCATTTTTTGCGAGATGTTCCCCAAAATCCTGGCGATCCAATCACGGATCAAAATGGCTCTTTGGGTGTCTCTGCCTCTTAAGTTCTTCGCCGTGTTGTTTGCTCCCTTCAGAATCCTCATGCGTTTTGTCACCGATCGCATTTTGTCCTTTCTTATTCACGAAAAGATCGATCAGTCGGACATGATCTCCGAAAAAGAGCTTAAGGTGCTTGTGAAGATCGGAGAAGAAGAGGGGGTTTTGGGCGGACAGGAACGCCATATGATCCAAAAGCTTCTGGCGCTTGGAGAGCGACCGGTCAAAGATATCATGACGCCGCGCACCGACCTGATTGGCCTGGATATCGAAGAATCTTCGGAAAAACATGAGGAACTGATCCGTAAATTTCACTTTACCCGGCTGCCTGTTTTTCAAGCCTCGATCGATCACATCCTGGGGGTCGTGGAGTCGCAGAACTATCTTCTCCAGGAACCTCTCCCCGATGTAAAGCAAGTGATGGCGGAGCCTCTTTTTGTTCCCGAAAGCAAACGGATCGATGACCTTTTGGAAACATTTCGAACCAAAAATGAGCGTTTCGCGGTTTGTGTGGATGAGTTTGGCGGGACGGCTGGGGTGGTGACCCAGGAGGATATCTTAGAGGAGATCTTCGGGGAGTTTTATGATGAGTATTCCAAGGTTGAAAATCCCATTCGGCGCTTGGGTGAAGATCTCTACCTGGTAGAAGGAAAAGTCAGCCTTGCGGAGTTTAATGACTCCTTTTCATCTCATTTGGTGGCAGAGGAGGCTACCACGCTCGGGGGCTACCTCTTTGAGAAAATGGGAGTGGTTCCTGTCAAGGGTGCGGTTTTAAACACGGAGCAATTCGATTTTGTGATCCAGGATATGGTTCGTCAACGCATTCACCAGGTCACGGTCCGGAGGAAGTCATGATCGGTCTCCTGACCCTTTTTTGTTTTTCCCTGGTGGCTTCCGCGTTTTTTTCGGGGGCTGAGATGGCTTTTGTTTCGGCCAATAAGTTGCGTCTGCGTGAGATGGCGGATGCCGGAGATAAAAAAGCCAGATTCATCATGCAGCTCCAGCAGTATCCCAATTATTTTCTGACCGCGATCCTGATCGGGAATAGCGCGGTGAACGTGACGGCGATTTCGATCGCGACTTACATTTTCAAAGAACATTTCGGTTGGAATAACGAGTGGGCCGTAATGTTGGTGATCGCTCCCATATTGATCATTTTTGCGGAGATGGTGCCTAAGGATTATGGTCGTTTGAACGCCATTCCATTTTTGATGGGTCAGACCGTGTGGCTTAAAGGCCTCAAGGCGGTCTTGTACGGGCCAATCATCCTGTTCTTCAAGGTGCTAGGTTTTTTCTGGCCGTCTTTCCAACAGGGCGTGGTCCGGGATATCTTCGTGAATGAGGAGGAATTCCGCTCCCTAATCGAAGAAAGTACGCAAAGAGGCATCGTGGGCCCTCAGGAAGAAAAATTGATCCATACCATCCTGGATTTTGAGAGGATCCATGTCTCCTCGGTGATGGTCCCGGTGGGGAAGGTGCCGATGGTGGATATCCGTAGCAAGATCGAGGATGTTAAGCAGCTCGCGCGCGAGACGCACGTTCGCATGATGCTTGTTTATGAGGAAATACCGTCCATTGTCATGGGGATGGTCTATGTTTTCGATATCCTCTGGGAGGAGGAGAACGCCCAGGGGCTTCATGATTTTCTCCGGGCGCCCATTTTTATGCCGGAAGACACCTCCCTGGAGAAGGCTTTCCTGACCCTCCAGAAAAAACGCCAATCGTATGCCGTTGTGACCGATCGCGCCGGAGATGTTAAAGGAGTTGTCCCGATCGAGCGGCTTCTTATGTTCGAGAAACACTGACCGCTGCCAATGTTCTCCGTCCGATAAACCTTTTGACTCCATAGATCTTACTAAAGCATTTCCGATTTTTAATTTTTCTCGCCGATCTTCTCGCCGTCTTTTCGAACTCCCCAAGCGCTGCTTCATTACTATCAAGCTTTACTAAGCGAAGCCGTTACATTAACACCAGTTATCTTTAATTTAAGGAGACGAACTTTTTGAGAATTATCGCGATTGCGAACCAAAAAGGCGGGTGTGGGAAGACCACGACCAGTATCAATTTCTCGGCGTGTCTGAATTTTCTTCAAAAAAGAGTTCTCGTGATCGATCTGGACCCGCAGGGACATTCCACGATTGGGCTTGGAATCAAGACCCAGAAGGGGATGTTGACCCTTTATGATCTCCTGAGTCCGCTCCAGCGCATCGCACCTCCTTTTTCTCAAGTGATTCGGAACCTGAAGCCCGATTTCGATCTCATCCCTTGTAATGCCAGCCTGAATGCTCTCGAAGAAGAGTTCGGGTTTATGCCCAATTATCATCTCAAGTTACGCGATCTTTTAACCCGGATCAATGAAGATCAACACCCTTACGACTTTGTGGTCCTGGATTGTCCTCCGAATCTCGGGATCCTCACCTGGAATGCCCTCAATGCGGCCGATGAGGTCGTGGTTCCCGTCGAACCGTCCTTTTTTTCACTCCACGGGCTAGCCAAGATCTCGGAGACTCTCCAGGTCGTGAATCGGAGCCGGGAAACCCCTCTTGTGGTTCATGCGCTTTTGACGCTTTTCAATTCCCAGGTGAATTTTTCTCATGAGATCTACGATGAAGTGAAGGCGCATTTTCAGAACCGGCTTTTTACGACGATCATTCATGAGCATGTAAGCCTGAAGGAATCGGCCGCTGCGGGGCAGAGCATTGTCCAGTACGCGCCCCAATCGTCGGCTTTTCAGGATTATCTGAATCTCGCGGTGGAATATCTGGAGAGGGATTGGGACCGTAAGCTTCCTGAAAAAGAACTTGGCTGGGAACAGGTCTACAAGAACCATTTTGGGCCGCGCCAGATCTCCGATGGGATCCTTTTCCAGTTCTCGAGTAAAACGGCGTCCTCGGTTGAGATTGCCGGGGATTTCAATCACTGGGTTCCGGAACCTCTTCTTCGTCGTGATCAGGACGGGCTCTGGCAGAAGGTCATTTCGGTGGAGCTTAAGACGTTTCGGTACAAGTTCATTGTGGATGGGGAGTGGCAGGTGGATCCCAATCAGCCTGTGCAGAAGGAAAATGCCTACGGGGGCGTCGATTCTTACATGGAGTTTGCCTGATCATGGAAGATCCTAAGAAACTCGTTCGTGGGTTGAAGGATATATCGCCTCTTTTTAGCGTGGTTTCCGAAGAAATTCCGGTTCAACGCTCTCCCGAGGTTCAGGTGTTGGGTGTCTCAAGCCCGGACTGCGATGGCGATTCGCTCCTTTTGAACACGTTCTTTGCGTCACAGATCGCCTCTCCGGATAAAGCCTGTTCACTTCTCAGCGTTCTATCGCGTCACGCGAAGGTTTCTTCAAGCCCCGGGAAGGGTAGGCCGGAATCGTTTGGGAACCATCTGGATCGATATTGTCTCTATTGGGATGAGCTTCGTGATCTTATCAACGGGCCATTATTGCCTCGAACCGAGGGAGTGCTTCATAGCCGGGATATTTTCTTGGATTTCGAGTATCGTCACCTCCTCCATTTTGAAAAGGCTGTGTCTTTGCTCGATAAATGGGTGCTGCTCTTAAAACCGACGGCAGAGTCCCTGACGGAAGGTTACAAAATGATGAAGGTTGGCCTCGCGCTTAATCCTCAACTCGAATTTTATATCACCTTGTCCGGCAAGGTCGAAGAAGCCAAAGGGGTCATGGCCTTTGATCGGTTCTCAGATTTTGTGTCCCAACATCTTGAGGCTCATCTTGGATGGTTGGGGTGGGTGGATCTCGCGGACCCTACGAGGCATTTTTCAGCGGCCCTTCACGCGGAGCCGTTAAAATATCAGCATTGGAATGCAAGGCCCAATCTCCAGAAGTTCATCTTGGCCGGATGGATAGACGCTTTAGAAAGAAAAACTCAAGGCAGTGTCCTCGCCGAGGTGTCACGATGATCGCCACTCAGGAGCGCGGTGCGCGGCAGGAAATCTTTCAATCGATCCGTTCGTCAATCCAGGAACTCCATTCAGATAAAGTGATCCTCGAAGATGTAAACGGCACCCCGTTCCTTTTTAAAAGCAAGGATGCTCAAGTTTGGGTGCGTATTTTTTATCGGTCGATGCGGGATTTTTCGATCGAAGAGTTGAAGCAGGAAATCAAAAAACTTTGGGTGCTAATGCCCACCGATGCGGTGCTCTACCTTTTCTACCCGGAATTGGACCGTCAGCAGATCTTGAGGATGAACGGTTTCAGCGATCGTTTAAGCTTTTTTGAATACACGGGTTTTTGTGGCGGGGATAGAGAAAAGGCCAGTGTTCGGATCTGCAAATGGATCCCTTCTTCGGTGCATGTCCTCAACACCGTCCATAAGGGGGAAGCAGCCTCTTCCGCGCAGGTCATCCCGGGGAGCTTTTTGCAAAACGCTCGCCTGACGTCCGAGGAGATAACGGGTCTTGCCGAATTATCCCTGGCGCTGCATCGAGTCTGAAGCCGCTCCGCCAGACAATCTTCCTACATTTCGTCCTTGATGGTGTATGACATCTCTTCTATAATCGCCCCTACTTATGGCAAGCCCCATTACCCAAAATCTTGATGTCCTAAAAAAAGCCCAGCAACTGGATAGTGAGATCCATCACGCCCATGTCCGGCTGGAGGAGATTCCTTCCGAGCGGGCCCAGCTCAAATCTGAGCTGGAGCTTGAAAAGACCCGTCTGAATGAGTTGGAAAAATCCCTCAAAGACATCCAGCTGAAATTGAAGGATAAAGAGCTGGAGCTTGCACAAAAAGAACTTCAGATCAAAAAGCTCGACGGGCAGCTTTCCCAGGTGAAAACGAATAAGGAGTACGGCGCACTCCAGCAAGAGATCGCTTCGCTCAAAGCGGACAATTCTCTTCTCGAAGAGGGGATTATCCACATCCTGGATGAAGTGGATGCCGCGAAAGAAGAGACCCGTAAAGAAAAAGAGAAGCTCGCATCCGTTACGAAATCTTTTCAAGACCGGGATAATGAAATGGCCGGTCAAGAAAAAACATTGCAGGGGCGCCTTACGGATCTTAAAAAACAACGCGAAGAATCCGTGGCGCAATTACCGCCTGAGCTCGGAGAGCTTTACAGTCGGATCGCTCTTAAAAAACAGGGCCTTGCTCTTGCCGTCGTGAGCGGTGAAGTTTGTGCTGCCTGCCAGATGAAGTTACGTCCCCAGCTTCTCAATGAAATTCGGCTTGGTGAGCAGATCATCGTTTGCGAGAACTGCTCTCGCATTCTCTACATCGAAAGCTAGTTTTCTTCCGTTCCAACCCTTCGCGGCTTTTAACTCCCTTAGATTAACGACCCAAGAGTCTTTCTCTGCCTTGAGACCGGCGCTTTAGGGCTCTTGCCCTTTGGATTCCCTATAGAGAATGTCCTGGGGGAGGGTGTGCTCTTTCTTAACGGATTCCCAATTAAAAAGAATGTTGACACTCTATTAAGGGAAATATATACTACCGCCGATAATAAAGTGGGGCAAAGTGGTAGATAGTGGGAACCCTGAAAGGAAAGAAAATCCATGTTTTACGGTGAATTCGAACATGTGATCGATACCAAAAGCCGCGTGATGATTCCCGCCAAGTTCCGCGAGATCTTTAAGGAACGTTATGTAGAGCGCTTCTTCATCACCCGGGGCCTTGATCAATGTTTGTTTGTGTTCACAGAAGAACAGTGGAAGACGGAAGAAAAGAAGTTTCGGGATATGCCTTTCACCAAAGCCGAATCCAGAACCTTCAATCGGCTTTTCTTCTCCGGCGCTTCAGAAGTTGTTTGCGACAAGCAGGGCAGGATCCTCATCCCGGATTATCTCAAGACCTACGCTGACATCAAAGGGGAAGTCATGATCGTCGGCGTTTCAAGCCGCATTGAGATCTGGGCGAAAGATAAGTGGCAGGGCTTTTTTGATCATCATAAAGGTCATTTCGAAGAACTTGCAGAGAAATTAGTTTCAGAATAGAAAAGGAGCCATTATGGTCTATCACGCCAGGACGAAAATCGGGGTCGATGTGTTGCGTTTCAACGGGGATCTTGACGCTCTCAGTATGATCAAGATGAAAGG
>Ga0114951_10003068_pt1 | contig 17797 bp, 19 predicted proteins | sample AM7aDNAmetaG_FD_88677 | JGI IMG/M metagenome (GOLD analysis project Ga0114951, IMG submission 88677) | Freshwater microbial communities from Finland to study Microbial Dark Matter (Phase II) - AM7a DNA metaG | ecosystem: Environmental > Aquatic > Freshwater > Lake | place: Finland: Lake Alinen...
AATCCCTGTCAAAACGCTTTTTCTTGATGCCTTCGCCTTCCATTGGACACCCCCGTCTGATGAGCTGGCTTTCATGCTGTCACCAACTCTTCGTTGTGTCCACTTTTTCGGGGGAAGATCAGACTGTCTTCTTCAGGTCTTTTTTTCCATCAGTCCCTTTTGCCGCTTTCACGGGAGCTCCGTTCTTCCAAACCGCCTCGTATTTTAGTTGCCCATTCACATCATAAAGTTTAACCAGCCCATCACGCTGTCCGCTCTTAAAAACCGACACTTCCTTCAATTGCCCGTTCTCGTAATATTCTTTATACAGTCCCTCGGGTTGGCCGCCCTTAAAAACACCCTCTGTTTCCAAGGGCCCGTTTTCGTAATAATATTTAAAGGGCCCTTCAGCCTTCCCATTTTTAAAGATCGATTCTTTTTTAAATTGCCCATTCTCGTAATAAAGTTTAACCAGTCCGTCACGCTGTCCGTTCTTGAAAACAGCCTCTTCCTTTAATTGCTCATTCTCGTAATAGAACTTAACCAACCACTCACGCTTCCCGTTCTTAAAAACCGCCTCGCGCTTCAATTTTCCGTTCTCGTAATACTCCCGGACGGGTTCAACTCTGTGTCCGATAGAACTAATTACTACCGCCCCAATGACGACAACCCCAATCAGCCCGCCAATGAAAACTCTCTTTTTTAAATTCGTCCCCATACCCTCCTCCTTTTTTCTCTCCAAAGCCTTGTGCCTCTTCGTAGTTATCTTGGATTCCTGGGTCATTTTCCACTCGCTCCTTTCAGATCACCTTTATCGTCATACTCACTCGGCATTTTCTCTTTGATCCCATTCCTGTAGAACCTCGCTGCTTTTAACTGTCCATTTTCATAATATTCCCGGATATGCCCTTCAAGCTTTCCATTTTTTAAAAAAAATTCAATAATCCTCCGAAAGCGCTACTACGCCGGGAGTGTTTTCAGAAAACCTTGGAACTTACGACCGAACTTAATCGACATCGCAAGCCATAAGCCAAGGCCGACGAGAAATGCGACGCGAACATAAAAATCACCTGAGCCAACCACAAACTCCCGCCCCACGCCAAATCCTACAAAGCCAGCAGCGATACAGGAAATGACCACCAGGGCATTCAATTCTCTTCTCGTCATAAATCATCTCCTTTGCGTTTAAAATCTTCTGTTAGCTTCCAAAACTCCACCACATCAGCATCACGCCCTGAAAGCAAAGCAGCGAATGAGCCCAAGAATTCTTAGACGATAACGGGGCTGTCCCATCTTCGAGCATCATGGGTCATTCGATCTATGGTTTTGACAATTTCCGCTGATGCTTCGTTCACCTTACGCGTGAATTCCATGCGCAGGTTATGAACATATTGCCTTGTGGTCATCTCGCCAAAAATGACATTAGCAAACCAGAACCAACAAAAAAGGGCCATCGCTGACAAAAGGACCAGTTTTAGTATTTTTTTCATAAAAAAAACCAAGTCGGCAAGTAAAATCGTAATTTACCTCCCTCGCCTCCAGGATTCTTTGCGATTTCTAAAAACTCGGCATCCTCGTCCAGCTCTTTAGACACCCTTGGATTTGACATCCCATCCAGATCCATTGTCAGACTTTTTTGGACCGGCATCCAAGAGCCCGACGTTTTTCAATTCCCTTGAATAGTTATCGGCTACCTCGAAGGATGGTATTAGCCGAATTTTGGGCTTGAATATATCCCGCGCGGATCAATCAAACATCCCTCCTCCCAAGACGTCGGAGACAATGTAACAAACACTTTTGCTCGGGAGAGAAAAGAAATCCAGCGAAAAATCTGGGGCCTATAGCCTGCTCGCCCATGATTGCGTGGCAGGAATTATGCGGCAATCGGAGCGCTTGGCGAGAAAGTTTTCATCGGCGGGACCACCTGGACGGAGGAACTATTTCAAATGTACGGTCTCACTCGCGGCATCCCGATAGGTCGGAAGGACACGTATTTTAATGTAGCCTGCCGCGCGAAGCATGTTCTTACTGTGAGAAACGGCCTTATCGGTTGTGTTGTGATTCTTGCTGATATGCAGGAGATAAACAGTTTCCGGCAACAGAATCGAGGCCCGCGCAACCTGGAGAAGAACATCGGAGCAATGGTCATTCGAGGGTTGATAAGGCAAGATATGCCTTCGCTTCACATATTCCGGAACGGCGCTCGGACCCTGGATCATCTTGGAACAATAATTTGACGCGATAAGGATTAAATGCGAGTCGAGCAAGTTCTCGGCGATACGGTCGTCGGGCATACCATAATCCGTGACTAATGAAATTTTTTTCTTCGTCTCCCCGTCTCCGCTAACGATGCAGAAACCAACACACCCGCCCTCCGAGTCATGGCTCACCGGGAATGATGTGACTTGGAATGATTCGATCGCGAAAGGAGCTTTCCCAAAAGTTCGAAATTGGTGTTTGTGTTTGTGTTTGTGTTTGTGTTTGTGTTTGTGTTTGTGTTTGTCCGAAAGGTTCTGCGCTACGACTTTTTTGACGCCGGGCATGCAATAGACCGGGATTTCATGACGAAAAAGCTTTTCGACGGTTGTAAGTTTGCTATGGTCGTTATGCGCATGAGTTACCAGCACTCCGGAAAGATCTCGGATTGAAAAACCCAGCGGGGCTAGCAACCTTTCAGTGACACGGGGCCCAAGACCGCAATCGACCAGGATCGCGTGTTTCCGATTCCAGATCAAAGTCGAGTTCCCGCTGCTGGAGCTGCGAAGTACGCTTACGCTGACCACGGAAGCTTCACTCACCGCTTGGCTTTCAACTCCGGAAAGTGGTCCTTGATCTGGTGAATGCGCTCGTCAAAAATGATGTCCCGATGCTTCACGGGCCTGCGGAGGAGCATCCCCTCAAAAGACCGGCACCGGCTGAGGGCCACATAGACCTGGCCATGGGTGAACGCACCGTGATCAAGATCGATGATCAGATGGTCAAAGGTCAGGCCCTGGCTTTTATGGATCGTGATCGCCCATGCCAATTTGATCGGAAGCTGCTGAAAACTGCCGACGACATCTTCCACGATCTTGTTCTCGTCTTCATCGTACCGGTATTTGATCTTTTCCCATGTGGTTGCCTCGATCAAATGGGTCTTATTACCGATCCTGACTTCGACGGAGTCCTCGTCCAGATCGACCACTTCCCCGATACTGCCATTGACCCAACGTTTTTCGGGATCATTGCGGATCATCAGAACCTGCGCCCCTTTTTTCAGGAGAAGTTCGGTCTCCGTAGGATACGACGATCTATCGAACTCCCCTTCAACGCCTGCGTCATAACAAAACTCATCCCCTTTCAAACTCTTAAGCCTCGTCATGTTGATGGCGTGAGCCGCGGCATTGGTAGGCGTCAACGTCATGCAGTCGTGCGCGGCGTCACAACCCGCAGGATCCACACGGCTATTCAAAAGCTTCATCTCGTCTTCAGTAACAGACCGGTTCCGGATCTTGTTAAGGAGCCCCTTGAAAGCTTGCTCTTTTTGCCGGTAGATCTTTTGCAAATTAAAATGATGGAACTTGGTCTTTTTAAAAACCTCCGCGCTAAAAAAATAAGGCGTGGGGTAGAAGCTATTGTAAACACCCGCCATTTCCCGGTCCACGATCGGGGGTAGCTGGAAAAGGTCCCCGAAAAGCACAACCTGAACTCCTCCAAAAGGTTTCCCCGGGCGCCCTTTATTAATCTGGAGTGCATGATCGATCCCGTCCATAAGGTCCGCGCGCATCATGGACGCCTCATCCACGATCAGAAGCTCAAGGCTTTGGAAAATATGCTGCGCATTATAAACCCGCTTGATATGGTCCTTTTGTACCAGCTTGGGCGGAAATCTGAAAAAGGAATGGATCGTCTGGCCGTGGCTGTTGATGGCCGCGATGCCCGTCGGCGCCAGGACGATGAACTTCTTTTGGGTGTTTTGCCTGAAGTATTTGAGGAGCGTGGTCTTGCCCGTTCCTGCTTCGCCCGTGATATAAAGATTTTTTTTCGTTTTCTCGATCGTTTTGAAGCCCGTCTCGAACTCATCGCTAAGCTCAAAATCGTCCGGGAGGGACAGGTCAAAGTTCTTATTGAGAAGGTGCCCGCTGGAGGCGTTTGCAGTTTCAGACATGATGGAATTCAGTATAGCATGTTCTTCAAGGGAATCGTGACGCGACCTGACAGGAAGAATCTTAGATTCGGATGGCGAAGCTTTTTTGGGCCATACCTTTTCCGGAATTACTTTGCGCCCTCGGCCGGAAGAATTTCCGTCAAGGTCTGCTCCAACACTTCTTTAACGGACTGCAAACTACAAGCACTATAGATTTTATCCCCGATCCGCACATTCGGGCCTTTGCCGCACTTTTCGAAACAGAACGTACCTTTAATTCCCACGAGATCCTTCAAATTCTCCTCGGCAACATATTTCACAAGTCCGCGAAGAATGTCCTCAGAACCGCGGGTATGACAACCCGTCCCGACGCACACCTCAACATTGACACGTTCCGAGGCACCACCCTTGATAAGAGGAAGACCTTTGGACGTAAAACGCCGCCGGCTCTGATATTTCGTATGAAGCAAATGATGGGCCTTTTCACCGCCGATCTCACCCAGGTGTTCCGAATATAATTTGATGATCTCAAGATTTTCCTGGGATTTATGCGCCTTCATCATCTTACCGGCATCATAAAGACCGCGGGCCCGTTTCCTTCGCGCTTCCCCGCTGACCGACACCGGTTGCCCCGCCCCGCCCACACACCCGCCGGGGCAAGCCATCACCTCGATCAGATGATACCGGCTATTTCCGGCCTTGACCTGATCACAAACTCTCCTGGCATTGGCAAGGCCGTGTACAACCGCGAGATGGAACGTTTTGCCGTTCAGATTGATGCTGGCTTCCCGAAGCCCCTCTTCTCCGCGTACTTCCCGGAACTCCACATCCAAAAGCGGCTGGCCCGTCACTTTCTCGGCGACGTAACGCAACACCGCTTCCGTCACTCCTCCGGAATTCCCGAAGATCACACCCGCTCCGGTCGTTTCTCCGAACGGACGGTCGAACTCCTGAGATTTCAGAAGGTCAAAGCAGATCCCGCGTTCCCGGATCATCTGCGCAAGCTCCTGCGTGGTGAGCACGTGATCCACATCAGGATTATTCGCCTGAGCAAACTCGGAACGCTTTGCCTCAAATTTCTTTGCCGTGCACGGCATCACCGAAACCACGACCAGGTCCTTACGCGCGACCTTGTTCCGTTTCACAAGCACTTCCTTGGCTACAGACCCGAACATTTGTTGGGGCGAACGGCAGCTCGACAGATTCTTAAATAGTTCGGGGTAATATTGCTCCGCGAATTTGATCCACGCCGGACAGCATGACGTGAATTGAGGAAGTACCGCGCCGGTCCCGACCTTCTTCAAAAATTCCTCCGCTTCCTCCACAACCGTAAGGTCCGCTGCAAAACATGTGTCATAGACCTCGTCAAACCCCATCATCTTGATCGCACTCACCATTTTTCCCGTGGAAATACTACCGGGTGCCAGACCGAATTCCTCGCCAAGAGCGACACGCACCGCCGGAGCGATCTGAACGACCACTTTTTTTTGGGGATCATGCACGTCGCGCCAAACCCCGGAAACCTCCGAACGCGGCGTCAAGGCTCCGGTCGGACACACCCGCGCGCATTGGCCGCAATTAACACACTCCACTTGGGCGAGGTCCTTGCCGAAAGCAGGCATCACGCAGGCTTTGTGACCGCGATGCGCGAAATCGATCGCGCCAATCCCCTGGACCTCCGCACACATACGAACACAGTCGCCGCAAAGAATGCATTTGTTGGGATTGCGAGCGATCGAGGGCGAAGAAAAATCAGGGACGATGTCTTTGCGGACCTGACGGAAGCGGACTTTCTCGATTCCGAAATTCTTGGAAAGTGTTTGAAGCTTACACACCGTATTCTTATAACAGGTCGTACAATTCTGCTCATGACCGGCGAGCAAGAGTTCCAGCGCTACTTTTCGCATCTTACGGATCTCCGCTGTGCTCGTGTGGACCTTGAGTCCGGCCTCGGGCAGCGTGGAGCATGACGCCATGATCCCGCGTCCCTCCACTTCCACAATACACAAACGGCAGGCGCCGTAAATACTCAGCTCCGAGTGATAACAAAAAGTCGGGATCTCGATCCCGCCCTTGCGAACAACTTCCAAAAGGTTCCTCTCCCCGTTGATCGGGAATTCCATCCCGTCGACTAACATCGTTTTAACCGCATCCATTATGACACCCCCACCACTGCGTTGAATTTACAAGTTTGCGCACAAGCCCCGCATTTGATACAGAGCGCAGCGTTGATCGTATGAACCTGTTTTTTCTCGCCCGTAATCGCGGACACCGGACACGCCTTCAGACACATCCCGCAGCCGCGGCATTTCTCCGCAACAATCTCCGGACGAGCAAGAGCCTTGCACTCACCCGTCGGGCACCACTTATCGTGAACATGCCGTTCATATTCCTCACGAAAATAGCGCATCGTCGAAAGCACGGGACTGGGAGCAGTCTTGCCGAGACCGCAGAGTGAACCCTTCTGCACCACTTCCGCCAGTTCTTTCATGAGATCTAGTGTCTCCGCTGTCGCGCGACCTTCCGTAATATCATCCAGGAGTGAAAGCATTTGACTGGTTCCTTCCCGGCAAAGCACGCATTTTCCGCAAGACTCATTTTGCGTGAACTGCATGAAATAACGCGCCATGCTGACCATGCAGGTATCCCGGTTCACCACCACGAGCCCACCGGAGCCGATCATCGCGCCCACTTTACGCAGGGATTCATATTCCAACGGCAGGTCCAAATGTTCCGCCGTCAGACAGCCGCCCGAGGGCCCGCCGATCTGAACCGCCTTAAAACCGTCTTTCATGATCTTCCCTTTGGCATCCGTTACGCCGCCGCCGATATCGAAAATGATCTCCCGGAGCGTCATCCCGAACGGAACTTCGATCAGGCCGGTATTCGCCACATGGCCCGTCAACGCAAAGGTTTTCGTTCCTGAGGAATTCGCAACCCCGATCTTGCGAAACTCCGCCGGACCCATCTGAAAAATAAGCGGCACACTCGCCAAGGTCTCTACATTATTGATCGCCGTCGGCTTGCCCCAGAGCCCTTGTTGCGCCGGAAAAGGCGGCTTAGGCCGCGGCATTCCGCGGCAACCTTCGACCGAAGCCATGAGTGCGGTCTCTTCCCCGCAGACAAACGCTCCAGCGCCTTCCACCACTTTGCAGTCAAAATTAAAATTTGTTCCAAAAAGTCCCTTGCCGAGCATCCCCACCTTCTGGGCGCAAGCCACGGCCTTGCGCATATTCTCGACCGCGAGAGGGTATTCCGCGCGAACATAAACGATGCCTTCCGACGCACCGATCGCGTAGGCTCCGATCAGCATCCCTTCAAGAACACTGTGCGGGTTCCCTTCCATCACACTCCGATCCATGAATGCCCCGGGATCACCTTCATCGCCATTGCAAATCAAGTATTTGAGCGGCCCCGGCTGAACACGCGTAAGGTCCCATTTCTTGCCTGTGGGAAAACCGCCACCGCCGCGGCCACGCAGTCCGGCCGCGAGCATTTCTTGGCAAACTTGTTCGGACGTCATAGTGGTCAGCACCCGCTTCGCCGACTCATAGCCCTGATGCGCGAAATATTCGTCGATGCTTTCAGGATCAATCGCACCGCATAGCTTCAGGACCGAACGTGTCTGTTTTTTATAAAAAGGGATCTCCGACTGCTTGGGACATTTCACGCGTGTGGCGGGATCCGTATACAGAAGCCTGTCGACAAGTTCCTTTTTGACAAGCGTCCTCCCAACGATCTCCGGGACATCATCCGCTTTCACCCGAACATAAAGGATTCCCTCAGGCTCAACCGTCACAAGCGGCCCCATCTGACAAAATCCCTGACAGCCGCTTTTCGAGGTCCGGTATGTGTTTGAAAGATCTTTTTTGGAAAGCGTCTCTTTAAAAGATTCAACGACTTCAAATCCTGCCTTTTTTATTTCCAGAACAAAAGTCTCGTAGACCTTCATCGCCCCGTTGGCACGGCAGGCGGTCCCGGCACACACGATGACTTTGCGGACGCTCTCCGGGCTTTGTGTGCCGGGAGTTTTAATTTCCACGCTAAGCTGTTCGTGCATTTTTTTCCTCCTTCGCAATCAGAGTCTCCAGCAATTCGACGGACTTTTCGGGAGTCATTTGCCCGTAAATATCGCCGTTCACGACCAGCACTGGCGCAAGTCCGCACGCCCCAAGACAGGACACGGTTTCTACCGTAAAAAGCATGTCGTCCGTTGTGATCTTGACTTCACTCAGCCCCAATTTTTCCCGGAGTTTTTCGAGGATCCCGGTCGAACGCTTCACATGGCATGCAGTTCCGTCACAAAGCCGGATCAGGTATTTTCCTTTCGGCTGCAATGTAAAATGAGAATAAAACGTCGCAACTCCGTAGATCCTCGCGGGAGGGATCCCGAGCATTTCGGCGATATAAAGCAGGACTTCTTCCGGAAGATAACGGTACTCTTCCTGCACTTTCTGAAGGATGGCGATCAGATTCGAAGCCTCATGATGATAACTCTCGAGGATCTCCCCCACCTTCTGGAATTTTCTGAATAAAATGGCTTTCGGCATCGCGGATCTCCTCTAAAAAACTTTTCCGGTATCGGGCGGCACATCCTCCGGAGCGCGGGAAACTTCCTCCAAGGATGCGTGTATGGCTTTGGCCTTCGAACGGTCCAGCTTCACGGAAAGCACGGCCAGCCCTTCCGCGAGATCCTCGTTCTGAACCACCACATTCTCTGGGACCACGAGTTTCACCGGCGCGAAATTCCAGATGCCGCGAATACCGGCCAGGATCATTTTGTCGGCAATAGCCTGCGCGCATTCTGCCGGCACTGCGAGGACCCCGATCTGAACCTTCATGCGTTCAGCCATCAGAGGAAGCTCGTCTATCGGAAGCACGTGTACATCATTAATAGTTTGAGCCGTCTTTGCGGGGTCGATATCAAAAGCGAGCACGATTTTCACGCCGTACTGTTCAAAACCCCGATACCCCAAAAGCGCGGTCCCAAGATTCCCGGTCCCCACTAAAAAAGCATCGGTGATATTGTTCCAACCCAAATGGTCTTCAATCGCCCTGATCAATTCCTGGATGTCATACCCCACACCCGATTTTCCGGTGATCGGCAACGGATCAAAATCCTTGCGAACCACGATCGGCTCAAATCCAAGCGCCTTGGCCAGGAAAGTCGCGGACACAGCTTTCTGGTCCGTCGCAACAAGGTCTTTCAGAATTCGCAGGTAGGACGGCATTCGCCGGATGGATGGATAGCTTAATATCCTTTTGCTCCCGAGCGTCATATGTACCCTCCTTATCTCAAAATGACTCGATATTTTAATTTGACAGGTATATAAATATCGATATACTTGTATCGATATTTATATACTGAAGTATACATTCATTCGAGAGATTGTCAACACCCTATTTTACATTTTTTCTGGACCGGCCTAAATTGGCCAAAACTCGGAGGAGACAGCGATGGAAAAACATGAGAATGAAAAAACGCTCTGGGAATTGCTTTGGGAATATGACCCAAACGGGCTCCTGGTAGTCGATCTTGAGATGCGCATCCGACTCGTCAATCCAGCACTCTGTTCCATGTTTCAGACGGTCCCGGAAAATATCGTCGGGCGGCACGCACGGGATCTTCGCGGCGACACCCAGGACCTCAAAAATGCGTGGGACACCAACACAGTCATTCGAGCGAAAGAAAACGACTATCCGGATCACAGCCTTCATGTCCGCGAAGTGATCTTCCCTCTCAAAAGTCACAATCTCATCGCGTGCATCGTGGTCGATACCACCCATGAATGGAAACAGCGGGAAGAACTCTCCAAGATCAAGAACCAGACGATCCAACGTGTCAATGAAGTGGTCGACAAGCAAATGAAAGTCGCGCAAGAGATCGCGAGCCTTCTGGGCGAGACCACCGCGAACACCAAGGTCAGCTTGTTGCAGCTCCTGAAAACCCTGGAACGGGAATGACTATGGATCTTTTTTATGATGTCTTTGAATCCAGCCTAAAAAAGACAGGGGAAGAACTTTGCGGCGACAAGGTCAAGATCCTAAAAGAGGCCGGCAAAACAATGATCGTTCTTTCCGACGGACTCGGGAGCGGTGTCAAAGCCAACATCCTGGCGACACTCACGACCGAGATCGTCATGACCATGCTCCATAACGAGATCCCCCTCGAAGAGATCATCCGCACGATTCTGGGAACGCTCCCCACCTGCCAGGTCCGCAATCTTGCTTACGCGACGTTTACGGTCGTAGCCATCGATGAAAGGAACAAAACCTTTCAGGTCATGAATGTGGACAACCCTCCGTTCTTTCATATTCGCGGAGGGAAGGTCCTCCGGCACGAGACCCAGACCAGCGTGATCCTCGGAAAACAAGTCACCGCTTATGAAGGCCCGGTCGAAAAGGGCGATTTCCTCGGCATCATGTCAGACGGTATTCTCTACGCGGGACTCGGAGACACACTCAATTACGGATGGGGCTGGGAAAATATTGCGGTCTTCCTGGAAGACGTCTTTCAGAAACCGGTCGGATGCGCTTCCGAAGCGGTACGTCCGGTCATGGATCAGACCGAGAGACTTTATGGCGGAAAACTGGGCGATGACGCCACCTTCGTGGGGACGCTCGCACGCGAAAGCTCCACACTAAATATTTTTACAGGGCCACCACTCGACAGGGATTCCCAGGATTTTTATATTCACCAATTTCTGAACACAACGGGCCGGAAGGTCATCTGCGGCGGCACCACCGCCAACCTTGTCGCGCACGCCCTTGGCCGCACGGTAGAAACACGGACTTCGGAACACTCCAAAGATGTCCCGCCCCCTGGCGCACTGGAAGGGATTGACCTCGTAACGGAAGGCATCATCACGCTCTCACGCACACTGGAATTAATCAAAAAGGATGCTCCCCGGATGGACCATAACGGCAAGGGCACGAACGCCGCCGTTCTGCTTGCCGCAGAAATGATGCAGGCCGACCATATCCGGTTTCTGGTAGGCCAGAGCGTCAACCCCTATTACCAGAACCCTCTCCTGCCAAAAAATATCTCGATCCGAACCAATCTGGTGGGCATGATCGCCACCGAACTACGTCAATACCGGAAATCCGTGGAAGTCACGCTCTGCTAGAGCCGTTGCAGCCGAAGAGGAAGATGTAGGCCCCGACTTAAATCCGTTTTCGGGGGCACGCCGGCACACCATGACCCGAGAACGGCGAAAGTGAGCAAAAACGTTCCATCCCCTTCAATTCTTATTCTCCTTGGTCCTGCTGCTGTTGCTGTTCTTCCGCATATTGTCTAACGCCATCGCTGAAAGCATCTGTGCTGTCGCTGTTATAGTTGGGATCCGTAATACCGTTTTCCCTTGCCCACTCACGTCCCGCTTCGTATCCTTCATAGGCATAGGCTACCGATGCGATTCCAAGCCCAAACAAAAATATTACCAACAAAAGGGATATCTTCTTCATGACGCGCCTCCATGGTTGTGAAAAGTATAAACCTAATCAATTTGACTGGCTAGCAAGTTTCAAAAGGGGCTGAGGATGGGACTCGACCGAGAGAATGATGCTCCAGAAGTCAAAGCTGCTAACATTTGACCGTATTTTGGCATCATTTCCATTGGAGATTAATTTCTAGGGGGTAATGCTTTTGTTTCTTTTTGGAGAAGTTGGGCCAAAATTAGCCCTATTTTAACGAAGGCAAACGGGACGGCATCGACGAGAGCTATATAACCCGCTACCCTTTTATTATTCCCGAAGCTATTGCAAAAAGACGTTCCTGATGTTAACTTTACAGACATCGCAAAAGAATCCCTGAAAATGGGGCCTTAAAAGAGAAGCGGAGATCGCTTTGATTAATGACCGGCTTACAAAAGTGTCTGCCACAAAAAAGAGCCTCTTACTGATCACTGTCGTTTATTTTGTTCTCTCGCAAACCGTTCCGCCGGGCTTCGCGACAACAACACAACCTGCGGTCGGCCTCCAGGCCGAATTGAACCGGCCTCAGACGGGTACCCTGGCACAAAAAAACTCCGTAGCGGAAACGGCCCTCGAACTCCCCGCGATACGAACTCCTTCTACGATCCCAGTCCTTGATTTTTTGGCAATCGGCACGCTGTCCGCTCCTTCGGCCGACACAGCAACGCAACCCCTAACGGCTCACGAAACACCGGAGGTCGTGCCCCCCCCTGTTGTCACACCACCGCCCGAGACCGTCACTATGAGAACGCTCACACTCGGAGGGACCAAGGCCCCGGGGCAGAGCCTCTGGATCTCTTCAAACGGCGGCGAATCGTATACGTTGTTTGTGACGGAGAACGCAGAAACAACCTGGTCTGCTTCTGTGAACCTTGCTAACAAAACCAATGATTTCAGACTCGTAGCGGCAAATGCCGTTTTAAAAACGAGCACCGAAGTAAAAGTGCCGACCATTACTTGCAGCTATACGGTGCCAACTCCCACGGTGACGCCGCCGCCCCGAACAGTGTTGGACGATCCATGGATTGTGCTGAGCGGAATGAAATCGGCCGGAGAAAGTATCTGGGTCTCATTCAACGGGGGCCGGTACACACGGCTTGTGCCCCAAAATACCGCCACGACGTGGTTCACTTGTGTGATGGTGGCGAACGGTACCAATCATTTCACGGTTCTCGCCCAGAACAAGATCGGCTATCCAAGCGCCGTGGTGACCGTACCCCCGATCACTTATGCGATCACCGCCCCCGAGGTGACGCCACCGCCCGCGACCGTAGATACTCATACCGTCACCTTAAGCGGAAGCAAGACCCCTGGAGCAGGCATCTGGATCTCATCTGATGGCGGCCGATCGTACACGCAGCTTTTGCCAAACGATAATTCCACAACCTGGGCGGCTCTGGCAGACCTCGTCCGAGGGGATAATCATTTTACGGTCCTCGCGGAGGACGCGGCTGGCAACGCAAGCAACCCCGTGACCGTTCCCATCATCCGGTGCACCTCTGCCACGCCAGCGCCAAGGGACCACGTTTTTATACAAGGTCCAGCCTAAACGCCATTGAGGAAATCTCCATTCGATTGGACGCGGTCTAAATCTCCACCCCTCCAGAAACATTGACACTTCGTTCCTAAACCGATAGAGGGATCACCGCTCGGGGCTGACATTCTTTCTGATCTTTCGCTCGACCGAACGAGGATGGATTGCTTCGCTTGACCTATAGCATCACTATGCCACAGTACATCCTCCGTTAGACATCGACGTATAAAACGCCGGGCTTGCAAGGTTTGGATTGCAATTCCAAAGCGGCGCTGTGTTGACGGAGGTTACTGCAATGGCCTTGGCCGCAAGCGTTGGATCACCACTCCCGCTTCTCACGGCCTTACAAGCACTTACCTTGCAGGTATAGTCGAACTTCGGACCAGCACCGCTTATTACGGAAGCTCCGGGAGCTGGCATGCCTAATCTTGCCCAATCTAAAGAGGTCGTATTATCGTTAATGGTCACAAAAGATCCCCCCGTATCGTAGTTCATCTGTTGTGCGCGAACCATGGCGCCAAGCATCTGAACAGCTTCCGCAGCGCTCGCCTTCTCAGACGCGGACAACATACGCGGAATAGTTAGCGACGCCAAGACCGCAATAACAACCACTACGATCAAAATTTCTATAAGGGTGAACCCCTTATTTCCACTCCACCTATTGCTCATACATACCCTCTCGATATTAACCTCTCTACAGAGAATTCAGTTCATTTAATGTGAATACACCACCTCGAAATAAGTATAACACAGGGCCTTCCAGCATGGGGTGACCTACTCCCATCGGTCAGCCCTGCAGAGGGGATGAGGATAATTTCAGAATCAACGGAACAATCCCGTGGTATAGCAGGATTCTAACATTGAGATATTGGCAGGATGTAGCAGCGGCAGGATCGTGAGCGTAGACGGTTACCATCAGACCGCCACGCGATCGCACTTGTTCATTAGGAGCAAGTGTTGAACCTGCGATCTCTGGGCTATCTATTCACTTTGTATTTTTTGCGTCGTTATTTTTCCCTTTGGTACAGCCGTAACCACTTGAGAAGTTTTTGGGGTCACAATGGTGCCATTAAAATCTTTGCAAACATTTTCCGTTCTGACCATTTGTTGCACGCCATTAATGAGGCATGGCACCTTTCGCCCCACATCATTTTTGTTATCTTGCGCTTTATAATTGTGCTGATGTTTCGCAAATGCAACGTCAGAGATTCCCAATAAGACGACTAATGTCGATATTATTACAAATATCCTTTTCATCCTCACAACCCCCTCCTATTTTCTCCTGAGCAACCGAAAGATGAGTCTTGCGATTATCAGACATGCCGTCTGAAATCGAAATCATTCCACTGTCTCTTTCCAATGATAACCGCTTCGCAGGTCGCAAAAACCTTTTAATGTTCAGAATGCCTCTGTTGCGCTTGCCAATTTTTCGTATATTCAGCTGCCAAAACCGCTATTTCCAAAATCCTCGTTTATTCTTGCGTGCTTCCTTCTCCAACTTCACGAACAGGTCTTGATACTTCACATTCGGTGGATCGGTCATGACTTGGGCGTAGCCCGCTTTTATGATAGTGCCATTCACGAAAATCCATGGCGTTTTATCCATAGTAACCACTTCAACCGCGGGATCAGGCTGCTGACCCACTAAGAATGGGATATAAACATACGCCAATGTCCTTCCGTGCATATCCTTCTTCTGGACATCATACTCCAGCCGAACTTGGGTGACTTCGGCGCTTGCCGTAGTCCCGTGATGACTGGTAACCACCGGATTGCCAGGAAGCGCAGTTACAAGAGCCGCGTCATAGGGTGCTCCCGAAACCACCGGGACGCGAGATAAAGCCTTTGCTTCTGCCGTATAACTGGTATTAGCCATAACCAGCTTGCGCGTAAACTCTGCCGCCTCTTTGTCTAGCTTAAAGATTTTGGTTGCGTCTTGCCTCGTTCGTTTGGCGTTTTTGCGGAGCTTGGGATTATTCGTCGATTCTGAGGTATCAACACCAATGAGATGCACTTTCTCACCATTGGAAAGCTGGAGAGTATCACCATCGATAACACGGGCAATAGTGAGGCGATCAACAGCTAGACAGGGGCTTGCTAAAAGGCAAAGAACAAAAAGAACGGCTACGGTCTTCTTCATTGTAAACTCCTCTTTACGTAATGTTACATTCCTATTGATTGGACTTTTGCTCTGTAATCTTTTGGCCGATTTCTCGGACGGTTGGATTACTGGAGGTATTGACGGATTCTTCACTCGCTACGGACGTTTTGACATCTAACGGCTTAGCTGTCTTCATGCTGTCATGGGTTTTGAGAAAGGCTTGAAAATCAGGATTTAAGATCGTATCGGTAATGGTATTCGGAGTATTCCGATTGATGGTCGCTTTGTTTTCTTTTTTACGCGTGGCACAGGCGAGCGAAACGGAAATCATAAGCAGAAGTAAAAAGGCGAGAAAAGCAATCTTCTTCACGAACGGGCCTCCTTGGTTGAGAGAAGTATAGACCTAATCAATTTGACTGGCTAGATGAGTCTTGAAATGGTCTGGCCTCCCACCACTTCACAATCCAAAGTCAAAAGTGTTAACACCCCCTATTTTGGGGCTCCTAAAAACACGAAGGCCACCGAGGTTATCCCTCGATGGCCTTTATGTTTATAACTGGTAGCGGGGGCAGGATTTGAACCTGCGACCTTTGGGTTATGACCCAGACGAGATATGCTTCTCGACCATGCCAAGCAGTTCCTTCGTCTCAAACGGCTTGCGAAGATAGCAATCGGCACCGCTCTCACGGGTCCTCGCCTCCAGGGTCTCGACCTCTGCGGAGATCAGGATGATGGGAATCTGTTTCAGGCTTACATCCTTTTTCAGTGTCTTGGTGACCTCATCGCCATACATCCCCGGAAGGATTACATCCAGGATGATCAGGTCCGGTATCTTTTGACGCGCCAACTCCAGGCCCGCTTTGCCGTCAGCAGCGCCAAATGCTTCATAGCCCGACACCTCCAGCCGAAGCAATGTCAATTTCAGCAAACTAGCCTCATCATCGACCACTAGAATTTTCTTTTTCATTTAGAGCCTATTTCTTCAAAAGGTAAAATAAAGTGAAACGCGCTGCCCTTTCTTGCTTCTGACTCCGCCCAAATTCGTCCGTGGTGCGCAAGAACAATCTCCTTAGAGATCGCAAGCCCCAAACCTGTGCCCTCCTTATGATGATCTCCCACCTGGGAAAAAGGCTCGAAGATCTTTTCTAAATATTCGGTTTTAATGCCCGGTCCGGAGTCGCGGACGCTGATATGGATCCCGCCATTTCCCAGTTGCGTCTGAATGACGATCGCCCCGCTCTCGCTGTATTTCATGGCATTAGTCGACAAATTGGTCAGCACCTGAAAGATCCTGTCCTTATCGAACTTTATTTTCGGGAGATCGGCTCCAAGTTCTATGACAAGATCCGCGCTCCTCCCGCCCGCAAGAAGCATTGCGTTTTTATGGACTTCCCGAACGACATCGTTGATGTCATCCTCATTGAGGACCAGGCTGAATTTTCCGGTTTCCATTTTCTGGTAAACCAAGACATTGTTGATCAAGCGGCCTAATCGATCGATGTTATCTTTGGCAGTACCAAGAACATCTTTCTGTCCATCGTTCACGGGCCCCATTGATCCATCTAACACAAGATTCGTGGCCTCTTTAATTGCCGCAAGCGGACTTCTAAGTTCATGAGAAATCGTCGAAGCGAACTTGGACTTCGCGACCGCCAGCGCCGCCAACGCTTCCTCCGTCTTCTTGCGATCAGTGATATCCAGGATGATCCCAATTCCATTTTCTTCGTCAAGCATAGCGCAGGCAAAGGCAATAGGTATGCGCGTGCCATCCTTGCGGATATATTCTTTTTCGGATGGATTTTGATTAACACCCATTGTTCGAAGTTCTTTAACGCATTCCTCATCCACGAGCCGGTATTCAGGAGGAGTTAATTTGTTCCATTCAATCTTGCCAGCGGTTAATTCCTCTCGCGTGTAACCGATCATCTCAAGAAATTTATTATTGGCATCCGTGATTGCACCTCTTGTATTCCAATATGCGGCGCCAACCATGCCGGATTCGTAAAATCTGCGCAGTCTCGTTTCGCTCTCGCGCAGGGCATTGTCACGCTGAAGCATTTTTAACACATCCCGACGAATGAGAAAATAAAGCAGAATAGTGGTGACAAGAACGAAGAGGAATCCTTTGAACACTGAGATGCGGGTAACAATCTGCGGATCATGAACAAGCGCATTGAGGAGAGTATCTGAAAAATAAATCCAAAGAAAGCTGACAGTCGCATAGATTGCGACGACCCGAAAAGGCGATGATTTTAAAAAGCGGCTTAGTTTATTCATTCTTTTCCAAGCAGTCTGTGCTTCGTTATGCAGATTAAGCAATCCCTGTTTGGCCGTGAAACAGGCTGCATCTTCAGAATCTGAGTCCATACTAAACTTCTACCGTCCCTTTTCAAGCAAATAAACGCTCATGGCTCGTTCTTTGAAAAACAAAGCCATTAACGCAGAACTGTTAACAAAAGTGTTAACACCCCCTATTTTGGGGCTCCTAAAAACACGAAGGCCACCGAGGTTATCCCTCGATGGCCTATATGTTTATAACTGGTAGCGGGGGCAGGATTTGAACCTGCGACCTTTGGGTTATGAG
>Ga0114951_10003069_pt1 | contig 17793 bp, 24 predicted proteins | sample AM7aDNAmetaG_FD_88677 | JGI IMG/M metagenome (GOLD analysis project Ga0114951, IMG submission 88677) | Freshwater microbial communities from Finland to study Microbial Dark Matter (Phase II) - AM7a DNA metaG | ecosystem: Environmental > Aquatic > Freshwater > Lake | place: Finland: Lake Alinen...
GGTAATTCGGACCCCGATTATGTGAGTGCGTAGATCTTTCACGTCCTGTTTCCATCATTTCCAAAGGTGAACCATTGGATATTAATAGACTCACCGAAGCGGAGGTAGCCATCCTGCTCCTGGTTGGGACTAGAACTCTCCGCAACTATCGGAAGGAAAGCCCTCCGATCCCGATCCATACCGCTGAGAAATCTCCATATTTCAAATGGAATGAGGTTCTGGACTGGTATCTCTGCAGGAAGACGGCCTCAATTTGCACCAATCCTGCCAAGAAGGACCCCTCAGTCGTCGATGCCAAGCTGGAGCGTGCTCTTTTGTGGCGTGCCCAGCGAGAAAAGGCAGAGGTAGAGAACGCTGTGAAGCGCAAGGAGACCGTTTCGACGGAGGATTTCGCCAAAGCGCTGGAGGAGGCCATTGTCCCCGCCCGGGTGAACCTCCTATCGATCCGCGCTCGCCTGCAGGCTGTTATCGGTGAGGAGGCCGCGGCCAAGACGGATGAGGAGATCCGGCGCGCCCTTAAATCCCTGGGGGGTGCGGTATGAGTTACGCCACCTACCCTGAAGGTCTGGCGGAGCTCGCCTACATCACCGAGACCAAGCGCCTCCTCTGGCTGCCCCCATCAGAAATGACCATTTCTGAGTGGGCGGAAGCGAATCGCCGTCTTCCCTCCTCTTCTGGCCGCCCCGGCGCCTGGCGCGCGGATCCCATCCAGCGAGAGATCCAGGACGCCGCCTGTGATCCCAGCGTTTCGGAGGTCGTTTTCATGAAGGCCACGCGGCTCGGGTGGTCAGAGATCTGCAACAACGCTATCGGTTGGGGGCTCGACATCCATGGGATGTCCATGCTGATGACGCAGCCCAGCAGGGACACGGCGGAGGACTACTGCAAGGAGCGCCTCGACGACATGATTGAGAGCACCCAGGCCCTCCGGGAGAAGCTCCGGGTCTCCACCTCCAAGGGCTCGGGCAGTACCACCCGGAACAAACGCCTCACGAACGGCGCCAGTATCTTCGTGGCTTCCGCCGGGAACCCCCGGGAGATGCGCTCGAAGCGGGCCCAGTATGTCATCGAAGACGAGATCGACGGTTACAAAAACGATGTCTCGGATGAAGGCGACCCCGACAAGATCATTCGCCGGCGGGGTGATGAGTTTTTCGACTTCAAGCTCCTGGTGGGTAGCACTCCCGCCCTGCCTCGAGGGATCAGCCGCGTGGATCGTGCCTATGGTCGCAGTTCCCAGGGGATCTATCTCTGCCCCTGCCCGCACTGCAACGCCATGGAACCCTTCCTGTGGCGCCATCCGGATAATCCAGAGACCTACCTCCTCCGGTTCGAGAAAACAGCCGACCGCCAGGTGATCCCGGAGAGCATTCACTTCACCTGCATCCGCTGCGGGGCCGCAATCGAGGAGCGGTGGAAGATTCCCATGATGGAGGCGGGCCACTGGCTGCACCGTCGCCCAAACATCACGAGGGTCCGCGGCTTCTGGGCTAACGGGCTCTATGCCATGTTCCCAGGTCATTGGGCGAAGATGGCCCAGGAGTGGGCAGATGCCCAGGGCGACCAGCTGGAGCTGAAGGCCTTCATCAACCTCCATTTGGCGGAGACGTTTGAGGCCCCCGGGGAATCCATCGAGCCCTCCTTCCTCCGGAAGCGTGCCGAGGCAGAGGACCGCCCCAAGGGTGTGGTCCCGAATGGCGTGGCTCTACTGATCGTTCTGGTAGACGTGCAGGGGAACCGACTTGAAGCTCAGGTGGTGGGCTTTGATGCCGACGAGCGGGCCTCCCTGGTCGATTTCCAGGTATTCCCAGGAGATCCGACCCAGGACGAGGCCTGGACCGACCTGGACGAGTGGCTGCTGCAGGGGTGGAAGCACGAACGCGGCGCCACCATGCACCCCCACCTGGTGCTGATTGACGCCCGCGACGGCACCCGCACCGACAACATCTACCGTTTCTGCGCTCCCCGGGCCTCCCGCTGGATCTTCCCCCAGATGGGCGTGAACAGCCTCGCCAGCAAGGGCTGGGCGGAGGAGAGCAGCTCGAAGAAAAACGGGACGATCCGCATGTTCCTCAGTTCCACCGACGAGCTGAAGCGGAATTTCTTCTCCCGCGTCAGCCAGGATCCCAGCGCCCCCCGGTCCATCCACCTCCCTTCCTGGGTAAGCGATGAGTATCTGGAGCAGCTCGGGTCAGAGAAGCGGGTTCCGGTGACCAACGTGAAGACACGCAAGACCACCTGGCAGTGGGTGAAAACCCGGAGCAGGAACGAGGCCCTCGATCTGTGGGTGTATTCCCTGGCGGCCTGGTGGGTCATCACGCGGATCCTGGCGCCGCACCTGTCGGGGCCCGAAGCGCGTGGGCAACTGCTCGCCCTGGCGACTGCAGCCAGCACCACCCCCGAGGGAACCGTGCAGTACGCCCAGGGTCCCGGCCGTCGCATTCGCTCGAGGGGGTTCGGAGGATGAAACAGGGAAATCAAACCGAATGGATCAGTACCGGCAAGGCCGCCCACCTGCTGGGCTACTGCCGGGATCACTTCCGCCGCAAATTCGAGGGCCTGATTCCCTCTCGGAAGCTCGGCAGCGGACACCTCCGGTGGCTGTCGTCGGCTGTGGCCACGATCGCGGGAGAAGCGTCTGATAACGCCGCGGGATCAGACACAGCGGAACCAACAGTAGAGCCCATCAAGCGATCGGAGAAAGAATGAGTCGAGAAGGCGAACTGAAGGTTTTGGTAAATAGTCTAGAACGACTCTTGGCCCTGCCATTCCCCGCGCATGACGGGTGGAGCTCGGGAATTGTCCGTTGGGAAAACGACCGGCGAAAAGCCATCGACGCCCTAATCACTGAAGTTAAATCGCAACCTGTCGAACAACCTATCCAACCGGATAAGTAGATCTTGTCCACTCGCGGGAACCTTCCCGCAGAAAGGTTTGAAATGACCCCCGAGAAGCTGGCCGAGTTTGAATCCCTGGCTCGGCCCCTCATGAAATTTCTTTGCGAGAACTTCCACCCCCATGTCACCGCCATCATCACGCCGCCCAGTGTCCCAAGGCCGAAACCTGCGTCAGGGCTCATCCTCCGACACTCAAGGACGTTTGGTGGAGCGCACTGGGGGCGTTTGCGCCCAACCATGAATGCACGTTTTACCTCCCCGAATAACTTTTCGACAGGAATAGCGGATTCCAGCCCCCGCCTCGGGGGCTTTCCCGTGCCTGGGACAGAAAACAAAACGCGATAAGCGCGACTTGTGCGACTTCCACGACTGCGCGAAGTGGCCCCCTCCGCGTGCATACGCGAGCGTGGAGGCAGGAGATCCCTGCCATGCCGCTGTCCTGCCCAGACATCGCTCGCGCCTGCGGGGTTCGCCTCGAGGCAGTGGTGGCCAACTGGCCCAGAATCACTGATGCCCTCGAGGCTGTTGGTATTCGCTCGGATTTCGTAGAGATCGCAGCGGCTGCGACGATCGCGGTGGAGACCGCGCGCACATTCCGGCCGATCAGCGAGTTCGGGGGGGCGGCCTGCTTCACGAAGCACTACGAGAACCGCACTGATCTGGGGAACATCCGGCCAGGTGATGGTGCGCTGTTCCACGGTCGCGGCTACATCCAGATCACGGGCCGCCTCAACTATCGCAAATATTCCCATGTCGCCGGGTGCGACCTGGAATTCGATCCCACCAAGGCCCTCGATCCTGCTGTGTCTGCGCGGATTCTGGCCTCGTATTTTGCCGATCATCGGATCGATGCAGCGGCGAACACTCAGGACTGGCGTAAGGTCCGGCGCCTGGTCAATGGCGGCTACAACGGCTGGGACGAATTCAACAAGTGCGTCGTGGAATTGCTCGAGGTGATCGGATGCTGACCCTGATTTCGTTCGTTGTCGTGTTCATTCTTGGCGCCCTGACTGGCGGTTTCGTTGTCCGGAACAACCAAGCCAAGGCCATCCGCTTCCTGAACGAAGCCAAAGCCCAGGTTGCCATCGAGATGGCCAAGCTCAAGGCGAGGACCTGACATGTCGTTCGACTGGCGGTCAATCGTCAAGTCCGTGGCCCCAATGCTCGGCACTGCCCTCGGTGGCCCGTTGGGCGGAATCGCAGGCGCTGCACTGGCGAAGGCCATGGGCGGAGACCCCACAAAGGCGACCACCGACGACCTGGCCAAGCTGGTGCAGAACGTCACGCCGGAGCAGCTCCTGGCGATCAAGGCCGCCGAGCAGGCGTTCCAAATCCAGATGCGCGAGCTCGACATTAACAGCGTCAAGGACCTGGAGCAGATTGCAGCGGACGATCGTGCTTCAGCTCGGAATCTCCAGATTCAAACCAAGGACGCCACCCCTCAGATCCTGGCTTACGCGGCTCTGACCGTGTGGGCATCCATGAATGGGTTCCTGCTCTACATGGCATTCAGGGGCCTATCCCTGCCCACCGACATGAGCCCAATCATCATGCGTGTGCTGGGGACGATGGACGCCCTGATGGGCATGGCCTTCGCTTTCTTCTTCGGCACTACAGCGAACAGCGGCAAGAAGGACCAGATGATCTACAACAGCACTCCCACTGACGGGAGCAAATAATGGACACCGCCACCATCACGGGAATCGTCGTAGCTGCGGTGGGAACGCTGTTTGTTGGCATGGCTGGGCTCATCCAGAAGATGGTCGTATCTAAGCTGGACAATCTACAGAACGCATTCGACGACATGCGAAATGATCACCACCGGCTGGATGTGCGGGTCACGAAATTGGAGGCAGAACACTCCGTGATGTACTGCAAGTACCGGGGTGACGAGTGACCTCACTCCGGACCTCCAGCCCCAAGACTGGACCCGCCCCGCTCCCCCCCGCGGCTCCCGTGACGCTTGAAATGATCTACGGGGCGATCCTCTCCCTCGCCCGCGCCGTGGCCGCCCTCCGCCCCGAACCCGATGGGGGCGGGAAATGATCACCATCACCCTCGATCCCCGCATCGTCCTTGGTGCTTTGACTGACCTCGAGAAGCAGCAGCTGCCGTTTGCTATCGCTCAGTCACTCACCCGGGTGGCAGCTGGCGCTCGCGTGAAAATCCAACAGGCGATGCCTCAGGTCTTCGATCGGCCCACGCCCTCCACCATCAGCGGCGTCATGTACCGGAAGGCGGACAAGCGACGCCTTGATGAGGGCTCGGCTGTCTTCATCAAGAGCGAGGGCGGAGGGAAATCCCTTTCTCCCTCCAAGTGGTTGATGGCCGAAGTGATGGGTGGTCCGCGGCGAGACAAGCGCCTCGAGGTGGCCCTGAAGCTGAAGGGCGTCATGCCGCGCGGGGCCCAGACCGCCGTGAGCCGCTTCGCCCCCTTGGACGCATTCGGGAACCTGAAGGGCAGCTTCGTCGTGCAGCTGATGAGCATTTTGAGCCTCCTCGGCGAGACAGGCTACGCCGCCAACCGAACCGCTAAGAGCAAAGCCAGGAACGCCAAGCGCACCAAGAAGGCACCGGATTACTTCATTGGAAGGCCTGAAGGGAAGCACCAGCGCACAGGCATCTGGGAACGCGTCGAGATGGGCTTCGGCTCAGCGATTCGTCCCATTCTCTATTTCATCAATCCCCCCAGCTATCGCACGCGCCTTCCGTTCTTTGACCTGGTGGATGGCGTGTTCCAGCAGATGGCCCCTGATGACCTCCGTCAATCCTTGCGGGATGCAGTCGCACCCGCGAATCCCAGGTAACCCGAAATGGCCGGAACCGCTCTACAGATCGCCCAGTCCCGCTTGGATGCTTACCTCGCGGCGGAGACGGCCATTGTGTCCGGGGCCCAGGAATACTATCTCGAGGGGCGCAAGGTCCGAAAAGCGGACCTGGTGGTGATCCAGCCCATGATCCAAAGGCTGCAAGAGGAGATCGCAAGCCTCCAGTCCTACGCCTCCGGCGGCTCTCGCCTCTATACGGGGGTGCCACGGTGAGGCTTTCCCCTCAGATCCTGGAAGCGGTGAAGTCCGGTGCGGTTCCGAACCGTTTGGACCGGGTCATCGCTTCTGTCGCGCCCGTCTGGGGCCTTTCCCGCATGCGCGCGCGAATGACCATGGCGGTGGGCAACACCTGGACAGGGGCCCGGCAAGATCTTCCTGAGATGCGCAACTTCAACCCGCTCTCCACCAGCCCGGTGGAAGACGAGGATGTGTGGAACAGGCAGACCCTCATCTCCCGCGCGGCGGATCTCATCAAGAATGACGCCGTCGCTGGGGGCACCATCAACGAGCTCGTCACTTCGGTCGTTGGGACGGGCCTGTCGGTCCATCCCGAGCCGCTCCGGAAGGTGCTGGGCTGGGACGAGGACTACGCCGCCGAATGGGCCCAGGAGGTCAAGGAACGGTTCGACCTGTGGGCGTCGTCTCCCACTGAGTGCGATGTCGAGCGCCGCCGCACCTTCTGGCAGGCCCAGGCTCTCGCCTATCGTGCCGAGCTCAGCCGAGGCGATGCGTTCGTTCTCCTGCCTCGTCTGCGCCACCCGGGGAGTGTTTGGAATCTCAAGCTGCAGGTGCTGGAGGGTGATCGTGTCCTGACCCCTCCCGGCATGCGCGACACCGAGGCCCTCACCCAGGGCGTCGCCTGTGATGCCTATGGCGCCCCCACGGGCTACTGGGTCTCCAAACGATATCCGGGGACACTGCGGGGCATCACGAAGGACGATTTCGGCTCTGTGCCAACTCCGGCCTTTGATGCCCAGGGCCGTCCCAACGTGCTGCATCTCTACCACGAGCTCCGGCCCGGACAGCGCCGTGGGCTGCCCTTGCTCGCGCCGGTGATCGCTGTGCTCAAACAACTCTCGCGCCTCAGTGAAGCGGAGCTGGCAGCGGCTGTGGTGACATCTTTCTTCGCTGTCGCCATCACCAAAAACGGGTCAGGACCCGGCCCTTTGGGGGTGCCCACGAAGGATTCCTCCGGCCAGGGGTTCGCCGAACTCGGCCCAGCTATCGTGGCAGACCTGAACCCTGGGGAGACCATCACCAATGTGGCGCCGGTTCGTCCCAATGGCGCTTTTGACCCATTCTGGCGCTCCCTGGTGGGCCAGATCAGCCTCAGAACTCAGATTCCCCCCGAAGTCCTTCTCAAGAAGTTCGAATCCAGCTACACCGCCGCCCGCGGGGCCCTGCTGCAGTTCGGTAAGGTCATTACGGTCGAGCGGGATTCCCACCTCACCACCCGCCTCTGTCAGCCAGTTTATGAGCTCTGGCTGGCCGAAGACATCGCTGCTGGCCGAACGGTCGCGCCGGGCTTCTTCAAGGATCCCTTCCTGCGTGCCGCTCTATGCAGCGCTCGCTGGATCGGCGATGCCCTGCCCATCCTCGACCCGCTCAAGGAGGTCCTGGCGGCCCAGGAGCGCATCAACTACACCCTGTCGACCCGGTCAGAACAGACCACCATGCTGGGCGGAGGCGACTTCGATGTGAATGTCGAGAAGGCCGCCCGCGAGCGCAAGAAGCTGAAGGAGTCTGGGCTGATCCCCGAACCAGCGCCCGCCTCCGTGCCAATAGATCCCAATCCCACCCTTCCAGATGGCTCGAAACAAGACGACACCAATGCTCGCCGCATTGGCCTGCTGAAGCTCGCCATGGAGGCATCATGAGACTCTTGGACATCGTCACCGCGCCCTGGGCCGTGCTTCCTGCGAAGCTCGAGGAAATGCACGGGGTCTACGAGACCCACCTCCGGGGTGACAAAATCCGCCTTGAGGGGCAACTGGCTGCAGTAGCCAAACCTCCCAGCGCCGATCGCCAGCCCTACACCCTCCAGGGCGGCGTGGCCATCATCCCCATCGATGGCGTGCTCACCAAGCGAGCCTCCTGGTTGTCCACTCTCTGTGGCATGACCTCCATGGAAATGGTTGGTCAGGACCTGCAGGCAGCCCTCGCTGATGAGCGGGTGCAGTCCATCGTTCTCCTCTTCGACTCGCCTGGCGGCACCGTGGACGGGACTGTCCCTCTGGCTGACCAGGTGCGCGCGGCACGAGACGTGAAGCCCGTGGTGGCCCTTGCTGACGGCTGCTGCTGCAGTGCCGCCTATTGGATCGCCAGCGCCGCCGAGAAGATTTACCTGACCGATTCCACCACGGTGGTTGGGTCCATCGGCGTGGTCACCACCCACACGGACCTGAGCGGCCAGGAGGCTGCTGCGGGGAAGAAGACCACCGAAATCACTGCAGGCAAATATAAGCGCATTGCCAGCAACTACGCCCCGCTTAGTGCCGAGGGGCAGGCCACGATCCAGGCCGATTTGGACCAGATCTACTCCACCTTCGTGGATGCCGTTGCAGAAAATAGGGGGGTCTCGGTTGAGACCGTCCTGACACAGATGGCCGATGGCCGCGTGTTCCGGGGACAGCAAGCGATCGATGCAGGCCTGGTGGACGGTGTTTCCACTCTGGCTGGCTTGGTCTCTCAGCTCTCCCAGGGGCGTCTCGCCATGCAGGCCGGGGCCGGTGCTGCCCTCTCAATCCAGAACTCCAACCCCTCACAGGAGGAATCCATGCCCATCACCCGCGAGCAGCTGGCCACCGAGGCCCCCGAACTGCTCACCGCCATCCAGGCGGAAGGTGCCACGGCTGAGATCGAACGTGTCAAAGGCTGCCTGAATGCTGCGCTGCCTGGCCACGAGGATCTCGCCAAAGCCCTCGCTCTGGACGGGAAAACCACCCCGGACCAGGCCGCATCGGCGATCAATGCTGCCGAGCGTGCCACCCTTGCCGCCGCCAGGCAGTCTCTCGAAACGGGCGGTATTCCCCCCGCCAAGAGCGCTGGCGATCCTGATGCCGCCGAGGCAGAAGCGGCCGCTGAGAAGGCCAAGACCGCCGCGTCGAAGAACCAGAACGCGCAGGCACTCGCCGACCGCGCCACCGAACTCGTCCACACCGCCAAGACCAAGGGGCTGAACCTCAGCTATTCCGACGCCGTGGCCCAAGCCATGAAGGAGGACTGATCCATGTCCAATCGTGATCTCGTCCACGCGTACAAGGCTGGCGGAGCCATTGCCGCCTACTCTCTCGTCAAGATCGGCGCGGCTGACGGCGAAGTGCTGCAGGCCACCGCTGTTTCTGACGCCATCCTGGGCGTCACCACCTCCATCGCTGCCGCTTCCGGCGACACCGTCGATGTCGCCCACGAAGGCATCGTTGACGTGAAGACCGGGGGCGTTATTGCCCGCGGCGCTTGGGTCACCACGGACGGCTCTGGGCTCGGTGTTGCCTCTGCTCCTAGCGCTGGCACCAACAACTCCGTCATCGGCCGCGCTCTGGAGACCTCCGCCTCTGGGGACATCATCCGCGTCCTTCTTTCCATCAACCAGATCCAGGGTTAAGGAGACCAGATCATGGCGAATGCCCCTTTCCCCATCCAGCCTGAACTCACGGCCATCACTCTGGCCTATCGCAACCAATCCCTGATCGCGGACCTCGTCCTGCCTCGGATTCCTGTTTCGAAGCAGGAATTCAAGTACACCCAGTTCCCCGTTGGTGATGCCTTCACCATCCCCGACACCAAGGTGGGTCGCACGAGTGCTCCCAACCAGGTGGAATTCGGTGGCACCGAGTCGACCACCGCGACCAAGGATTATGCTCTCGACTCTCCGATCCCCTATGCGGACATCGAGAACGCCTCTGGCACCCGCTACAACCCCTTGGCTCGCAACGTGGAAGTAACCACTGACCTGATCCTGCTGGATCGTGAGGTTCGCGTGGCCACCGCGGTGTTCGACACGAACACGTATGGCGCATCCAACAAGGCGACCCTCTCCGGAACCACCCAGTGGTCCGACTACACCAACAGCAACCCCGTGGACGCCTGTTTGGCAGCCATGGACGGAATGATCATGCGCCCGAACAAGCTGGTGCTCGGTCAGGCTGTCTGGACCAAGCTCCGTCAGCACCCCAAGGTCGTGCAGGGCATCCTTGGCAACACCAACAACGCCGGCGTCGTCACCCGCGAACAGGTGGCCGCGCTCCTGGAACTGGATGAGATCCTGGTCGGTCAGGCCTGGGTCAACTCCGCCAAGAAGGGCCAGACCGCGAGCCTCGCCCGCGCCTGGGGCAAGGTCGCTGTGCTGTTCTATCAGAACCCGGCGATCACTCCCGATCAGGGCATCAGCTACGGCTACACCGCCCAGTGGGGCGATCGCATCGCTGGGTCCTGGGATGACAAGGACATTGGCATGCGCGGCGGCGTCCGGGCCCGGGTCGGAGAAAGCGTCAAGGAACTGATCCCCGCGGGCGACCTCGGCTATATCTTCCTCACTGCTATCGCCTAGTCATGGCGAAGCTCTCCACCCCCAAGCAGTCCTCGGCTCCAGGGCCGGGGGCTGCTCCCCTTCCACTGTTCCGCGTCAACTGGCTGTTCACTGGCTTCCGCGAAGTGGACCTCCACCAGAACGACGTGGTCGAGGCGACCGAGGCAGAGGTCGCGCCCTATGTCGGGAACGTCCTCTCCCGAATCGAACCCGAGGCCTGACGTGATAGACATGACCGGTGATCTCCGCTTCATCCTTGGTGATGTTCCTGGCTCCGTGCTGATTCAGTGCGGGGGCCAGAGCGGCCGTGGCATGAAGACCCAGGAGAGCAAACTGGCCGAGCATCGCTTCGGTGATATCGAGTACCAGGGCAATGAGACGGTGCTGATCTTCGATCCAACGGAGGTCACAACGCTGGTGAAGGGCTGCTCGCTGACCGTGGACTCGATCCCCTTCAAGGTTGTCAAACCCGTGAAACTCCGTGAAGACGGATCCGCCTTGGCCTATCTGGTGAACACATGACAACGGCGGACGATCTTTTCTCAGCTTTGCTGACCTTGCTCCAATCGGCAGGGGACAAGCCTGCTGCGCTCACCGTCGCTGCGTTCCCGGTGCTTGATATCGAATCGGCTGATCTCCCCTATCTCGGTATCACGTTGTCCGAGGGGGATCAGCCAGCAGGAGATGGAGACGCGAGCGACAACTCCTCGATCCGTCGCTGCACCATCCAGGCAGAGATCTGGGCGAAGGGTGACTCTCCGCACCTGGTCGCACGTCCCCTGCGAGAGTGGTTTCTGAAGACCGTTTTCACAGACGAAACCCTTTCCGGACGGGCCTTCCGGGCCACCTTCGACGGCTACCAGTTCGCGCCGGCCTACCTGAACGGGTGGTTCGGCTGCACCGTCATGCACGTTTCCTTCGAATACAACTGGCACCCCTGCTAGGAGCCCCCATGGCCAAGACCGCATCTCTCCCCAAGACCGCCGTGGTCATGACCACAGGAATGAACTACCGGGGCGATTTCCCGAATCTCGACTACCAGGTGCCCGTCGAGGTAGACGCGGCGCTCCTCCCCACGCTGCTCGCTCTCGAAGGCGTGATCGAAGTTCCCTCTGAAACCCTGGCGGCATCGCCCGCCCCTGAAACCCTGGCGGCATCGCCCGCCCCTGAGACCCCCAAGGAGTAAACCATGGGCACCAACCTAGGCGGCATGGCCGCCATCGATCAAAGCTGGGTGCGGCCTGGCATCGGCAAGCTGTTCCTCGTTCCCTACCCGACCCCGGCCACGGAAGTGGGCAAGGTCACCGTCACAGCGGGTGGCACTGGATTTGTGACCGGAGCTCTCGTTACGTTCTCCGTTGGAGGCACCCCCTCCCGTCAGGCCCAGGGCTTTATCACCGCGCCTGCTGGAATCATCACCGCCGTGAACATCACGGATCCGGGCGCGGGCTACACCTCCGCCCCCACCTGCACTGCTCCTGTCGGCACCGGTGCCACGCTCACCCCGGCCCTGGGTATCGCGGCTGGCCCCCTGCGTTGGCTGCTGCCTCCTGCGGCGGGTGCGGCGGTCTTCGCGGACTACATCGAAGGTTTCCTCCAGCGGTTCTACACCGACCCCACGACCTGCAAGGTCCTGGACCCTCTCCTCGCTCCCTGGGCCATGCTCACGGCAGATGGGTTCAAGCCCAAGTTCAAGCAGGAGATCGTCGATGTGGATCCCAACGACGGCCCCAAGTTCAACCTGGCCGCTCAGGATCTCCTGATCAGTGCGGACTTCACCTTCTTCGACATCAACGCCGACCACTGGGCGGATGCCCTCTCCACTCCCGCTGGGAACATGGTCAGCATCTCCGCTGCCACTGGCAAGGCGGGCCGCACTCGCATGGGCGTCGGAGCCGAGCGGATCCTGAACAAGTATTCCGCCCTCTTCCGGATGCCGAGCCCCAAGTACATCGGGGAATTCGACCATCTGATCATCCCCCGCTGCACGGTGAACGTGGACGCCGATCCCCAGTTCGCGAAGAACAAGGAGATCACCGTCAAGCTGGGTCTCAGTGCCCAGGCTGAGCCTTCCCTGACCAGTCCCGTGAACGGTGAGTATTGCACCGCGATCTGGGATTACGCCACGGCGGCGGCCCTGTGATGGAAGGCACGACTCGACGATTCGAACTCGGCCTGCCCCTCTTCAGGGGACTGGACATGGGCGGTCTCCTGGCCGCTCAGGAGCGCCTCAGCTCTGGCGACCCCAAAGGCCTCACGGACCTGGTCACCACCCTGGGAGCAGTGGGCGAAGCGCGAACCCTGCGCAAGCTCGCCGCCCTCTGGGTGGCCACCGAGGAGGAACTGCGGCAGGCGGAGCAGGATCCCGCTTTCCGCGCCCAACTCGAGGAGACTGCGGCCATGAAGCCCTTCCCGGAATCCGTGAAGGCCGCCTTCGATTTTTTCGGTGGGCTCATGGCCTCGCTCGGCGCTTCCCTAGGCTCTTCGGAGACCACCGGGGAGAGCGTGTCAGACGAGGCCAGCATGAGCCCGGACGCTGCCCCCTCCGCCGACTCCTGACCCCTTTTGCGGGGGGTTGGGAGCAGGCAGCCCAGCTCCCCGCGCTCGAGGCCCTGATCATGACCGACGAGCACCTTCGTGAACGCCGCTGGTCGAGCCACGCGCAATCGCTCCAGATCTGGGCCAGCACCCTACCTGCCTACGCCATGGGCGGCGAACCTCCTGAGCCTCCCGAACCCCCTGAGGATGACTGATGTCAGACACTCCTGAACTCAAAGTAGTCCTGAGCGCCGACGACAAGGGGCTCTTTGATGGACTGAATAAGGCATCTGAAGGCATCAAGAGCCTAACTGGAAATATCCAATCCTCAATCTCCGAATATGCAGCAGGGGCCGCCGCTGGAGTCACCTTTGCCAATATGCTCGAGAAGGTTGGCGAGAAGGCCAAGGAGGGAATCACCTACATCCTGAAGTCTGGAAACGCCATCAACGAATGGGCCGAGAAATTCAAGGGTCTCCGCGTCACAACGAACGAGAGCCTTACCTCCCTAAACGAGATGTTAACCGCTATCCGGAGGTCGGGCGGGGACATGGGGATGCTCGATAGCCTCATGACGGGTTGGACTCGGAGCATAAAGAGCAACGCTGACGCTCTGATTGCCCAAGGCGTTGCCTCCAGCAAGGCAGCATTGCAGGGTATGACATTCCGGGAATATCTGGAGAAGGTGTATGAAGTTTACGCGAGGATGAAAACCCAGGCTGATGCCAACGTATTCCTGATGGAAGCACTCGGCAAGGGCGCCGCCCTGGCAGCACCCAAACTCAAGGAACTCGTTGAGAACATGAAAGAGGGTAATGACGTGATGCGACGCCAGGGGCTCATGACCCAGGAACGCATAGCCATGCAGGATAGAGAGGAAATTGTCACAGGCCGACTTGGTGATGCGTGGGACAAAAACCGCGCAAAGACAGGGGATGCAATCAACAAAATCAAAGTGAAGCTGGAAGAAATGACAGCTGATTTCATGGAGGCTAATCAGGCCGAAGAGACCATGATCAAGTTGCGCGAGGCTGGCCTAGTTCGCATCAAGCTCATCGCTAACGATGTTCGGGTTGACACCTTGGCGATGGTCGAGGATGCAAGGAAATTACTGACGGTGTGGCAGGCAGTTGGGCTAGCCAAAAACTCCGGGGACAACCGGAACGCAGGAGCCCAGCACAGAGGTGACCTATCCCTCGCTGACCCAGAAGCGGATAAGGCCGCAAAAGAAGCGACAGAGAAAGCGGCGAAAGAAGCCGCTGCTGCAGCGAAAAAAGCAGCAACAGAGAAGCTGCAGGAAATCGAGAAAGAGAATGCGGCCCGTGTTAAAGGCCTAGCTGATTCAACCGCATATGAAACAAAGATCTATGCTGATGCACAGAAAACCCGAGTGGATCTTGTCAAGGAGACCGCCAAGGCGGAAAGCGAGGCATCCAAGGCCGCGTTCGATCAACAGAAGCTGAACCTTGAACAGTCCGTCGCTGACGGGATAATTACCCACACACAGGAACTGGCGGAGTTGAAGAAGATTCGGGAGCAGGAACTCCAGGTAGATTTAGCCGCCGTCCAAAAGGAGATCGAAGTCTACCAGGGGGATCTCGTGGGATGGCGGAATCTCCAGGACCAGATGGTTGCCCTGAAGTATAAAGCTATGCTGGAGATGGGGAAAATCGATAACGATGTAGCGAAGGAGCAAGGGAAAGCCTGGGAGCAGAACACCGCCCAGGGCGGGATCTTCTCCTACCTGAATGAGACCCGTCAGGCGATGCAGCAATGGGGCTCGTTCACCAAGGCCATCATGCAGGGCGTGGAGCAGTCCTTCGCCAACGGGATCCGGGGCATCATGTCGGGGCAGATGAGCCTGGGCCAAGGATTGAAGAGTATATGGAAGGGCATCATGGACACGGTGATCCAGGCCCTCGCCCAGATGGCCGCCAAGTGGATCGTCGCGGCCATTGCCGCCAAGCTCTTTGCGAAAGCCTCGGGCCAGAGCGCCCAAGAGGAAGCTGTCGCCAAGCAGCAGGCCGCTGCAGCCGGTATCTTCAACGCTCACGCCTATATCCCATTCGTGGGTCCAGCGATTGCGGCGGGGCTCATCGCCTTCATGAATGCAAGCCTGATCGCCAACAGTGTGGCGGCCAAGGGGATCACGGCCAACGCCCGCGGTTCCCTGGTCACTGGCCCAACTCTCGCCCTCATCGGTGAAGGCGGGGAGAACGAGGTGGTGGCGCCCGAGACCGCCTTCAAGGATTGGGCCGGGAATCTCACGGCCAACATCATCGCCCAGCAGCGCCAGGCGACGAACTACCAGGCCCTGGGCGCGAACTATGCCCAGCAGGCGAGCCAGACGGGCAGCTTCGGGGCGGGCTACGTGGATCTGCGCGGGGCCATCATCGCCGGGGAATCCGCCGAGTCTGCCCGGATCATCTCCAGCCTCATCCACAAGCACGGCTCCGACTACGACAAGAAACACGGATAACCCAGGAGGACCCCCATGGCACAGAACCCCCAACTCTCATACGCTGCAGTCAACGCTGAGGCCAATGCCCTCGCCCCGTGCATGAACTCCGGCAAACTCAGGATCTATTCCGGAACCATCCCGACCAGGTGTGACGACTCCCTGGGCGCGGCGGTCCTGCTGGCTGAATTGACGATGAACGCCACGGCCTGGAGTGTGGCGAACGGCATCCTGACTGCCAACGCGGTCACGGGCGCGAATGCCGGGGTGAGTGGGACGCACAGTTTTTTCAGGGTCTTCGACTCTGCCGGGACCACGGCCTATATCCAGGGGAACACCGGGACCTCTGCCGCTGACCTGATTCTGAACGCAGCCACGACCACGGCTGGGGTCGCTGTCGGCGTCACCGCACTCACGCACACCGTTGTCAGGGGAGCATAACTATGGCTGGCTGGGGATACGACGAGAAGGTTGCGAAACGATGGTTCCGATCTCCGCGCCAGGTGATCGTCTGTGAGCCCGACACCCTCCCGGTTATGACGTGCGAGATCGTCGAAATCGTCGAACTGGCCGATGGTAGGCGCTACATGCACAACGTCCAGGACGTGACGATTGACATGGCGAAGCTCTCGGATGCCGACCAAGCATCCGCGATGGCAACGCTGGCCTTTTTCACCGACATCATCGGGCGAACGGCGGCGGAGGTCATTACCTCCTATGTTGCCAACCCCCCGCAGGAGTAAGCCATGTCCGATGGAATTGTTCAAGTCGCCGTAGACAGCACGGGCAAGAAAATCGATTGTGACGAGCTCACCGTCAACTCCCAGACGGTGGAGCGCCAACGTGGGACCATCGCAGACCCCACTGTGGCGGCAGCCATCGCCAGGGTCGTTAATGCCTCCCCCACCTCGGAATATGGCCTCGTTACGAGGAACATCCCGAGCGGGACGCAGACCATCCAAGGGATCCAGGACGCCGCAACCACTGGCTCAATCGTCGCTGCGACGACCGTCGTCGGCCCCCTGGCGATTGCATCCAGAAACGTCATCACGGTCTCGATCCATGGCACCTATGCGGGTGTCACATTCATCATCGAGGCGTCCGATGACGCTGGAACAACCTGGTATCCGCTCCAGTGCATCAACAATTCCACTGGGCAGGCGGGCAGCACCTGGACCCCCGGCACCAACGGTGTATCGAGCTATGATGCGGCGGTTGGCGGTTATACCCATGTGAGAGTGCGGGCCACCGCGTGGACCTCAGGGACGGGCCTGGTCAGCATCACCGGGCAGGCATTCGCCTATGATCCCGTTGTGGCTGCGCTCTCCCAGGGACTGCAAGCACCCGCCGCTGTTCCCATCGGTAACCCGGTCTACACCGCGTTCTGGGACGGGACCAACGTCCGGGTTCCTCTGCTCAACACCAGTGGGCATCTCAACGTAATCTTCCCGAGCGCCCAGGCCGTCACGAACACACCGGCGACCCCCACGGCGACGACCCTGAACTCTGCCGCCAGCACGAACACCGGCTACGCCAAGGCCAGCGCCGGGACACTCTATGGGATCGCCTGCAGCAACGTGAGCGCCTCCGTGCGGTACCTGAAGCTCTACAACAAAGCGTCGGCCCCCACGCTGGCGAGTGACACCCCGGTTCTGGTGATCCCGATTGCCGCTGCGTCTGTGGCCAATTTCCAACTAGGGCCGCTTGGGCTCAGGTTCTCCACCGGGATCGCCTACGCCATCACTGGCGGCGTGGCTGACACCGACACCACTGCCATCGCCCTCGGAGACTGCAAGATGTTCCTGAGCTACATCTAGATGCTCCTAGCCCTCCGGTCCCTGCTCGAGGTAGCTGGCCCTTCTTTGAGGGATGCCAACCAAGCGGCTGGAAAGTCGGTAACGATTTCTGTCGTTGCCGGGGATGCGATCTGGATCGGCTTCGTGGTGGCCGGTGCTGTTGACCTCTCCACCTCCTGCGCGGACACAGCTGGAGGTGGGACCAACGCCTACTCCGTGGACGCAGCCCTGGATGGGAATAGCGGATGGAGCATGTATTCGTTCCATGCCGTTGCGAAGGCCACGGAAACGATCACCGTCACGATCACAAACCCTTACACGGCATCCACACGGACCTTCTACCACGTGGAAGCCGGGTGTGCTTCTGTTGGTCTGGTGGATGGGGCCGCAGTCACGAATCTTGATGGGGCCGCAGTCACCACCCACCCCAGCGCGAACCTGACCACCACGAATCCCAATGATGTGATTATCTCTTTCTGGGTTCAGGCTGATGTCGGGACCACGATCAGTGAGAACGGGACCGGGTTCACGCGCCGTATCACTCAGGGCGGCATGGGGACCTTCGACAAGGTGGTCACCTCAATCGGGACCTACAACGAATCCGTAATCAGCACCGTTGCCACGGTATATGGATCCATCCTGGTTGCGTTCAAGGCCGCACCCACATCCATCAGCGGATCAGGCGGCACCATCCAGGCGATCCAGACCTTCGCGGGAACTGGCACCTGTGCTGCCCCCCTCTCCGGCA
>Ga0114951_10003070_pt1 | contig 17793 bp, 13 predicted proteins | sample AM7aDNAmetaG_FD_88677 | JGI IMG/M metagenome (GOLD analysis project Ga0114951, IMG submission 88677) | Freshwater microbial communities from Finland to study Microbial Dark Matter (Phase II) - AM7a DNA metaG | ecosystem: Environmental > Aquatic > Freshwater > Lake | place: Finland: Lake Alinen...
ATTGCTGTAAATAATTTACCCGGCTAAAATTAGCTAAATTTGGATTATTGCATAAAATTATCTGTATATTGTATCATGAAAAAAATGCTTTAAATTTGAACAACAAAAACAAATAGAGAATTGTATCCACAATATACATCAAATTATATATATAGTTCATCCAACTTCATTTGGAGCTATTTGGGGTCAGAGTCTGCACAAGACTATTACCCCTTCGGAATGCTCATGCCTTCACGTACTTCTAACTCTGATAAGTATAGGTTTGGGTTTAATGGACAGGAAAAAGACGATGAAGTTTCTGGTATAGGAAATATGAATACTGCTGAGTTTTGGGAGTACGATACAAGGCTAGGTAGGAGATGGAATTTAGACCCGAAACCTCAAATAAGCATTAGTGATTATGCTTGTTTTAATAATAATCCAATCTGGCATAATGATATTTTAGGAGATACGGTGGTAAATGGCAATGCGAGCGAGCTTGAAATAGCAAAGAATAAACAAATGAATGCAAATAAAATATTGGAAATAACAAATATTTTATTGACTACCCTGAAAAATAAATCAAGCATATTATCCTTATGTTCTCCTGCATTAAAAGTAGGTGCAGAAATGGGTGTTATAAATGCTGATAAAGAGGTAGCAAATAAACAAGAATTATTTGATAATACACAAGCTGTAATGAATGAGTTTAAAACAACAAATCCTGATGAGTATAATTATTGGGACACTAAATTATTAAATGATGGAGCGAAATATGTTGTATTAGTAAAATCACAATATGGACAGGTTCAAATGTATGATAATCAAACAGGACAAAGAATTGGTAAAACTAATGAAGGAACTGGGAGCAACCCAACAATAGGTGCTGTAATAATTTTAACAAAAACGGATTATAATAATATCAAACAATTACAGGAGTTAACATTTCTTTTTGTACATGCCTTAGGGCATGCTTATAATAATGAAAGAAATGATCCACTGGTTCCAAATACAGAGACAAATGCAGATAGATATGCTAACTCCAATTATGGAAAATTTAAATAATATTAAAAAACATAAACATTAGAAAAATGAAAAAAATTATATTCATGATTATTTTTTTGTTTTCGTTTTTTATTATTAAAGCACAATTAATAGACACAGCAAAAATTATTTATAATGCGAAATTACTTGTAATGACAGATTATTTTGAAAGTGAAATAAAACCTTCAAACTTTAATCAAAAAATTCATGAAATTGAGTTTGAATTTCTTCCAAGTAATATTCAAGAGGAATCATTTATATTTATTAAATTGAAAACTAAAAACATTTATGCGTACAAACTATATTTATTTTACACATATGTAATAAATGACACCTCTTTATTCCCAAACAGAGAACAAAGTGGATATAATAATTTAGCTTTCATTAAATGGTTAAATTATAATATACCAAAGGGACAGACAGATACAATAGCTTTCTTTGAAAAAATGATAGGTGCCAAAAATTTAGATAAAATGCAATGTGATTTTATTCTTGGCTATTGGGTCTTTTTCCAAAGATTTTATAAATTAAAAGGATTTAGAGTAAATGAATTTGTTGATTTTTTTAATAGCTTTTCATATATTGCTAATGATATTCCTGAAAAATTGACGGACAGAAAAATTGTATTTAATCGTAAGAAGAAGATTCACAATCATCTTTTATCATTAATATCAATTCAAAGTATTAACATGTATGAATTATACGAAACGTATTATTTACAAGATTCAAGTTTGATAAAACGTGATAAATGTTCTTGTTATAAAAGGGATAAAACTATTTCTTGGAAATACTAATTGAAATTAGATCGAAAGCATGGAAAAAGTCTTTTAAGAATCTCGGCTTAACGGTATGTATTGCTGAGCGGAAAATGTTTTTCCGCTCGGAACACAGGATAATTTGGAATTATTCAAAAGATTAGAAAAAAATAGCACATACTAAGTATAAGGCTGTCATTGACTTCTGTAACTTATTAATTCATAAATCCTTCTCAAATCTTCCATAAAAAGGTTCGAATTCAGTCTGCTACGCGCTACCCCAAAAGGACGACTCAAATTGAATCGTCCTTTTTTATTTTCACCTGAAGGCCTGTTGACATTACATTCCAGCCAGTTTAAAGGATGTATTTCCGGAGGTTCGATATTTACTGATAAATGATTATTGGTTATAATCCTGTACAAAACACTTCCCTGGACTATGAATCCATATGGCTAAGTTTTGCCTTCTTTAAATTCACATATTCAAATAGAAACCATTATCTATTACAAATTGGATTTTGAAGTAAAAATTCACTGACTTAATATACAATATGTTTCACGAAAAAGCTGAGTGAAAGCCCTATGTGCTTTGTATTTTTTTGCGTTTAGAAATTCTTTGCTTATACTTTTTAATAGCCTCACTGGTAATTTTTTGCTCTTCTTCAGTATAATCAATAGGAATGACGTGAAAACTTACATTTTTTGGTTCTTTAATATATCCCATAATTTTATTTATTATAATATTTTTGCATCAAAAACATAGCGGCATTGGTGTCAATAGCCATTCTTGAATTTGTTATTTTTACGGCTTTTAAGGTTTTATGATAGTGTTCAATTAAATTAGTTTTGGGTTCAAAAGCTACAAAACCATCATAACCATATTTAAAAGATAATTTACATGCATAAGCTACTAAATTTCCGGGCACACCTTCATATATTTTTGACTTGCCAACGTTAAATGGTGCATTTTCAATTAATCTCATAAAAATATGATCTTTACCATCAACCAAACTCATTAAACCCTGAATGATATTTGAATTATCCTTAATGGTCAGCTTAACAACATTACCTTGAGAATATTCTTTATACCAATTGAATTTCCAATCTTTTAACACATGCAATTCGGTTTTTTCAGCTTTTATTACAATAGTATCAAAGCTATCGCCTGAAACAACGTTTACAATAGAATTTGTAAGCTTATCAATCTTTTGAGAAATTTTAGCCATAATCAAACTTTATATAAAGATACGAAAAAACCATGAGATAATAACAAATTCAATAAAAAACTATATTACAATGCTTAATTTACAAAGGAACAATAAGTCACAAAGAAAATTTTGCACCCTTAAAAAATCATATTACATTTACTATTAAATCCAATATGGAGAGTGTATTCACTTTATACAAAAGCTTGCGCAACAAATTCCGCTCCTCTCAGTGGAGGCCGAATTGTGTTCGAGTCAGCGCAAGACTATTACCCCTTCGGTATGCTCATGCCATCACGTACCTCTAACTCTGATAATTACAGGTTTGGTTTTAATGGTAAAGAAAATGATAATGAGGTGAAAGGTATTGGTGACCAGCAGGATTATGGGATGAGGATATATGATCCAAGGCTGGGAAGGTTTTTGAGTGTTGACCCTCTAACACTTAAATATCCTTGGTTTTCTCCATATCAGTTTGCTGGAAATGACCCTATATGGGCAACTGATTTAGACGGAAAAGAGGCAAAAATTGAAATTGGGAAAAATTCATTTGAAATAGATGCATTTTATGTAGCTGAACAAAAAGTTCTAGATAATATTGATGTCATTGAGTTACAAAGCAACATGAACGAAGTTTTTAATTCCAATCCAACAAATTATCCAGAATTTACATCAGAATTACCACAAATTATGCCTAATGATCGTGCTGTGCCTAGAGTTAATCCAAAATTAAAAATAACCTTTAACATTAAAATTTATGATACACCAGCTACACCAGAAGAATTAAATAACTCAAAACATACACGAATAAGAGCGGCTAACGGTGCATCGAAAGGTGGGTTAATCGTGATGGGAAAAAGTGGAGAAGCTGCGTTCAAACCTACATTGAATAAGGTAACTAATCGATTAGAGGAAGTCCCAGCACAATGGGAAAGGGGGGGGCCAATGGGTGATATAATAAAATTAAATCCAGATTTTTATGACACACACTCAAAAATGTATCATGGTTTTAAAGGGTATAATGTTACAAAATACGGTGTTTTTGCTCACGAGATTGGTCATGATTTTGGATTAACGCATCCAGATGGAATTTATCCAGAGCATGGAACGATGGCTCAAAATGGTGAGACTCCAACTGAACAAGAGATAAAAGAAATAAATAACCCTTCAAATTATAAGATAATACAACCAGGAGAATTACGTGATGAATAAAATAAAATTTATATAAAAATGTTAATCATGAGAGCGTTAAAATTTCTAATTGTTTTTTTCTGCCTATTGCCTTTGAATTGTTTATGTCAAAAGAAACATTTTCTTTCAGGCGATTTTATATTAATTAGAATAAAAAATGTTTTATCTCAAGATTGTATAATTAATAATGAAGTTATCGTTTTTTTAGACTCAAATATTGCCAAGTATAATAAGCAGGAACTTATTTGTGATTTTCTCAAAAATAAAAAATTGTTTTATAATGAAATTCTGCACTATCCAAGAATATATATAGATGATGCCAATTTTTATTGGACAAAATCAAATAATAAATTTAAAATTGATAAAGACTTTTATAATTATTCAAGCGAAACTATATTCTCTCCCGACATAAATCTAAATATAGGTATAAAAACTCATTGTTGTGGATATAGTTATGAAATATATATAAAATATAATATCATTTTCTTTACAGCTAAACAGAATTTTATATCACATAATACGAACAAAGATGCATACGGATGCAATCTTTTGTGTATAGACAAAAATGATAATTTGTATTTTTCAGAATCAGATAAAGAACCGTTAGTATTTTATCCAATTATTTCAAAATAGAAAATTAATAATTCTTTGCTAACGCACCGCTGTCGTCGGAACACAGAACAATTTGGAATTATCCAAAAGCATAGAGAGAAATAGCACACACTACATATATAGATGTCATTGACTTCTGAAACTTTTCAAATCATAAATCCTTCGCAAATCCTCTATAAAAAGGTTCGATTTTAGTCTGCTACGGGCTACAGAGACAAAAGCGATACAGATGTGTCGCTTTTTTTATTTTTGCTATATAGTACTATTTCAAAGTAGTTACAAAATTTATAAATAGCTTGGCAAGTGGTCAGACTTTGGACTTTTCTGCGCTTATCTGTGAAATTTGCGGGAGACAAATCTTTTTATTTTTCCCGCAGATCCCGCTGATGCTCGCAGATAAAATAAAATGAGCTGTTTATAATTGGAAAGGCCTCATTCAGGTATACATCTCAATGTAAAAATTCTCCTCAAATTCTCCCTGAAAAGGATAGATTTCATCTGCTTCAATCTACTATTTTTTTCGCAGATGTTAGGCGGAATATTCCATTTGAAAACAAGGCTTTTAAGTGGGGAGTCCCCTTAAAATGGATTGCATTTAAACATAAAAGAAATCAGAAAAGGGATCCTGAAAAATTTAGCGCTAATCATGAACAGCAAAGAAACTCAGTAAAGTATATTCAGCTTTCACCAACTTCACTTCCACTGATAGGGGAGGTCGAGGGAGTATATATAGCCTGCACATGACGAACGTCTTTTTTGCCGGAATGCCAAATTACAATTAGCCCGTGTTTTGTATTAATCTTCAAACAGAGGTTGACGTTTTTCCATAGTAGCCATAAATGCCTCTTTTAAATCGTTCGATAACAACATAGCGGCATTCCAGGTGGACATATAATTTAAAGCATCATCCACAGTATGATCTCTGGTATAGCGCAAAATTTCTTTTGTCCCCCGAATAGACACAGGAGATTTACCGGCGATAGTTTCGGCAATTTGTTTAACACTTTCCATCAGCGTTTCTTTCGAAGTATAACTGTAATTTACCAATCCAATGCTTTGTGCTTCCGGCCCATATATTTTCCTGCCTGTATATGCCATTTCTGCTGCCATACCCGGAGATATAATTTTTGGTAAACGTTGAAGTGTACCAATGTCGGCAACCATTCCTAAATCAATTTCCTTAATGGTAAAATAAGCATCATCGGAACAGTATCGCATATCACAGGCTGTAGCAATATCTACACCTCCACCGATGCATCCACTATGAATTGCTGCCAGTACAGGTTTTGAACATTTTTCGATAGCCGTAATTGTCCTTTGAAGTGTTAGTATTAATTCCCGAATTTTTTCACTACGTTTTCCTGAACAAGAAATATCCGTCAAACCACCAATCGACATCAATAATTCTAAATCGATTCCTGAACAAAAATGCTTTCCTTCTCCGGAAAGAATAATAACCCTGACTCTATCAGACATACTAAGAGTTTCAAAAACTGATTGCATTTCAGTCCAGGCATCCATATTCAGTGCATTTGCTTTTTCAGGCCTGTTAAAAGCTACCTGCGCAATTTTGTTTTCTATTTCAACTTTAAAATGAGTGTAATTCATAGTTTTATTTTTAATGTGGTACAACGCTTCAAGTCTCTGTTTTAAGGCAGGATGGTTTAAAAAATTCTGCACTCAAATTTATGCAATTTTATAAATCGTCCGCATAAAGTTTCCTATAAAGTAATAATTTTAAGTTGCTGTGCCAGACCTGACACACTGACGATATCAGACCGGTCAAATACAAACAAACAAAACCTGATTAAAAAAATTTCTGAAATCGCTACAGCAGATATCATGAAGTAAATTAATTTATTTCTGAAGAAGTATTATGGCGGGCGTATAATTGGTTATTCCTTTCCATTAAACAGATGCTGTGCAACAATCTTGCCCCCGTTTGTTCCGCCACCCGGACCGAGTTCTATTGTTTTGGAGGCAGCAGCTATCAATAGCGGCTCATGTGTAACACAGACAATAGTATTGCCATCTTCTATGATCTCATTGAAAAGTATTAGCAGCTTTTCGATATCTTTAGAATGTAGCCCGCCTGTTGGTTCATCAAGCAGGATAAGAGTGTTGCTTCCGGTTTTAGATGAAAGTCCGGAAATCAGTTTTAACCGCTGCAATTCACCTGTAGAACAGGTTTTTAACGAACGCCCGCATGTCAGATGTCCAAGACCTGTCTTTTGAATAAGTTCAAGAATCTGTTTCAACCACTTTTCCGATTTGACCTGAAGATGATCTTCAAAAAAATCAATAATTTCATCGAAAGTAATTTGCAGGACATCATGTATGGTTTTGCCAGCTATCATTATCTCGAGTACCTCATCCCTGTAGCCGGCACCTCCACATTGCTCACAAGGAGAAATAATATCATTGAAGAAATCCATGCTGATCTGGCTGAAGCCGCTGCCCTCGCATGTTGTACAACGTCCATCACGTGATCCTTTGATAAAATGGGAGGGTGTGTACTCTCGTTTTTTACTTTCATCTGAAGCTGTAAAAAGTTTGGCAATGATCGCTGAAATTCCAAGTTTACCTCCTACCGTGGCATTATATCCGGAAACCGGCTCGGGTTGCTCGATATAAATAAGATCGGAAAAATTTTTAAAGCCTTGAATATTCTCGCAGAAAGCAGCTTTTTTGAAAGAATAGCTCTCAAAAATCACTTTATCGAGAAGACTGGTTTTGCCACTTCCGCTCACACCGGTGATTATCGTCATTATTCCCGAAGGAATAACAACATCAATATTTTTAAGATTATTTGCATGGGCATTAGAGATGGTAAGTCCTTCTCCGGGCAAACCTTTAACACGGACTTGCCGGGAATTATGAGTTTCTGTTACGTGAAAATTTTTTGAATTTCCTGCATAAAGTATTTTCCCTCCACTACTCCCTGCACCAGGGCCAAGTTCTATTGTATATTGCGATATTGAATATAGAAGAGGTGAATGATCTACCATAATAATCGTATTCCCATGCTGGTTCAGGTTTAATATCAGATCACTTATACGCCTGGTATCACCGGGATGTAAGCCGAATGACGGCTCGTCGAGTATATATGCAACACCGGTAAGAGGAGCCCTTACTAACCCTGCCAGTTGCAATCGCTGAAACTCTCCGCCGGAAAGCGTTCCAACGATCCTGTCTGTTGAAATATATCCCAGGCCCGCTTGCTGTAGTGCATTCAGGCGTTCAGTTATGCTTTCCTTTAAAATAGCAGCAGCTTGTTTTTCCAGATCAGATTGAAATATCTTTATAAAATCGCCGGAAAACCATTCTATTGCATCATCGGCTGTCAGTGCAGCCACTTCACCAATATGCAGCCCGTAAACAGTATATTGAAGCATTTCCTGTTTTAACCTGAAACCATCGCAACTACAGCATGTTGCACTTTTCATCAAACTGAGCATAGCTTCACCCCGTGCATCGTCATGTTTACGTATATATTCTTCTTCTACAAGATGTAAAAACCCCGGCCATATTGTTTTAAGCTTATGAACTCCCTCATGTGCACCTCGTTTATATTTCCATTCAACATCAAAAATCTTCTCCCCGCAACCATTCATGGCTATTTCTTTTGATTTGTCATCAAGATCTCTGTAGGGAACAGCATAATTAATTCCGAAGTGTGTTCCAACAGCCCGTAAAGCCGCAATAAACTGTCCGTATGAGTCTCCGTAAAAACGGCCTGTCTTTGTGCCATCCAAAGCTCCGGCAATCAGTGGTTTTTCGGGAAATGAAATCAGCTTTTCCGGATCACAAACAGTAATGCGTCCCAAACCTTTGCAAACAGGGCAGGCTCCCTCTTCACTATTGAACGAAAATGCGGTTGACAATGGTTTTAACCCATCCGTGTCAGAAGTTGCAAGTCTGCTAAACATTAAACGATAGAAATCATAAAGCCCTGTGTATGTTGCAATGATGGAACGAGGGTTTTTCACAGGATTTTTTTTCTGTAGCGAAATGGCAGGAATTAATCCCTTACTTTCCCGAAAAACAGGAACTCCTGCTTTTGCTGTGAACTGCCTGATGTAAGAGGGCATCCCTTCCAGAAATCGTCGCTGGCTTTCAGCATAAAGAGTTCCATAAACCAGTGAAGATTTTCCACTGCCGGAAATTCCAGTCACCGAGGTGATTGCATCAACAGGAAATGATACATCAATATTTCTGAGGTTGTTGGTTTCTATTCCTTTAAATGCAATGGGCTCTTGAATTGTTTCCGGTTTGCACGGGCAATGTGACGTTTTTTTTACCCAGACATCACGAAACAAATATTTTCTCAGTTCAGATGCAGTAACTGATTTAGTATGATCTATCAGTTCCTTTACAAATCCTTCGGCAACAATCTGGCCACCATCGCCGGCACTTCCGGGGCCAAGGTCAACCATCCAATCAGAATACAGAATGAAAGCGGGATCATGTTCAATGCAAATCAACGTATTCCCTTTATCAATAAGCTTTCTTAAAGCTTTCAGAAGTATTTCAACATCAGCCATATGCAAGCCAGTTGTCGGTTCATCAAGAATATAGAGCGTCTGACCATTTGCCTGACGCGATAGTTCAGTTGCCAGTTTAACCCGCTGAGCTTCGCCACCGGATAATGTTGTTGACGGCTGCCCAAGCTTAAGATAACCTAAACCAAGTTCCGAAAGAATTTCTGTTATTGCTGTTATTTTTTTCTGTCCGTCGAAAAACAGATACGCTTCATCAACCGTCAGCTCAAGTATATTGAAAATATTAAGCCCCCTATATTTTATCTCAAGTGTTTCGTCGGTAAACCTTTTGCCTTCGCAAACCTCACAAATAACTTCAACATTCCCGAGAAAATGCATCCCAATCTGCTGAACACCTGCTCCACCGCAGCTCTCGCAACGTCCACCTTTTACAACAAAAGAAAACTGACCTTTCTTGTAGCCCCTTTGGTGTGATTCCGGAAGTGATGCAAGCAAATCACGAACATGATCGGATAAGCCTGTATAAGTAGCAGGATTGCTTTTTGGCGTTCGGCCTATAGGAGAAGAATCAATATGAATAATCTTGCGGAAAACATCAGTTCCACCCTTTCTTTGTTTGATGGTGTTTTCAAGTAGAAAATCAACCAGGCTCGTTTTACCACTTCCAGAAACTCCGGTGATTACGTTAAAAACATTTAATAAAAAACGTGGTGATATATTCAGAAGATTATTTTTATTTGCCCCTTCAGCTTTGAAGAAAATGTCCTTCACAGCCATCGTCTTTTCGGTGAAAACAACTTTATTTTCAACAAGATATTGATGTGTAATACTTTCAGGTTGCGGCTGATTGAAGAAAGTTTCTGCCGGACCATTATAAAGAACTCTTCCCCCGGCTTCACCTGCACCCGGACCAATATCAATGATCCAGTCTGCTTCGCGTATGCTTTGTTCGTCGTGATCAACGAGCAAAACTGTATTACCGGTGCTAACCAACGAATGTAAAACTTCAAGCAGATCTCTATGCTCCGAGGGATGGAGCCCCACGCTTGGTTCATCAAGGATATAAAGGACATTCCGCAATCCGCCGGAGACCTGATTTGAAAGGCGTATGCGTTGAGATTCACCTCCGCTAAGAGAAAGAGATTCCCGGTCGAGGGAAAGATGTCCGGCACCAAGTTTAAGCAGCAGGCCTGTTCTTTTGAGAATTACCTCACGGACAGACTCCACAACAGAAGATTGAATATCATTCGTTTTCAGTGTACTGAAAAATGTATGAATTTGTTTGATACTCATTGCTGCAAAGTCAGAAATATCCCTGTTCCAAAGTTTAACCGACAGTGCTTTTTCGTTCAGTCTTTTGCCGCCACAATGTTCACAGAATTGTGAACCGGCAAATCTCATGATATTAGGATTCCGTTCACGACGCAGTATTTCTTCCATTACCGTGAGAATGCCTTTATAATAATCCTCTTCTCTTGGCTTGGCAGTTATACCTGTCCATTTCAGGCGCGATTCGAGCGGATGCTTGCCGAACAAAACCTTAACTTTTGTCGAGCCGTTAAGTACTACATTTTTTTGACAATCTGAAAGATTCTTCCAGGGAATATCAACACTGAAACCTTCAGCTCTGCAGACCTGGTCAAGGACCTCCATGGTTACCTGCGAATAAACTATGTAATTATTTGGAGTGGTTAAAATGAAGGCACCCTCCCGAATTGTCTTCGAGGCATCTTTTATAAGAAGCGAAGGATCAATATGATCTTGTACTCCAAGTCCCTTGCACACCGGGCAATATCCATCGGGTAGATTGAAAGAAAAAAGGCTGCGGTAAGGATACACCGAAGGAAGATCAGACTTCCCAAGTCGTGCAAAAAGCAGGCGCAGAATGTCGTAAAGTTCTGTAAGTGTACCAACTGTTGAGCGGGGATTTCGAACCACGTTGTTTTGGTCAATGGCTATAACCGGAAACAAACCTTCGATATGAGACGCTTTTGGACGTGATAGTTTTGCTGATGAGGATCTGCCCCCGGTGAAATTTTCGTAAAATAAACGCTGCCCTTCTGTACAAAGCACATCGTATACCAGGCTGGTCTTACCGCTACCCGAAACACCTGTTACTACAATTAGCTGGTAATGAGGAATACGAAGCGAAATATTCTTCAGATTGTTCTCATGGGCATTTTCTATAATGATCTCCCGCATAGTTTTATTTCAGGGATACAAAAGTAGAGATTATTTTTTGCTCATCAGGGGTTAGCTTCGTCAGAAACAATGTTCAAACTGTTTTTATTCAACAGAATCCATTATCTTCAATGAGCCCTGATAGCATCCATATATCGGCAGACAATGAAAAATTCATCATTCTAAATGTAACAAACTGATAAATGGAAATATTACTTCTGAGCAATGACAACCTAATAAATAATTAATGCAAACACACTTTGTTTGGCAATAAATATTTTTGTTAATTTTGAAATCAAATCCTCAATAATTAAACAAATTGTCACGGTTTGGAAAGAAAAAAGCATTTTCTATATACTTTCTGCTGACATTATTCATTATTTCTGCTTGTACTGTTGTGGACAGTCATTATTATCCGGGATATTATCTTGGTCAGTCAAAGCACAAAAACAACCGGAAAGAAACAGGTTTAAAAAAGGAATTCCCCGAAAATGAAAAGAGACGGATTGTTCGTGAAGAAAATATCAGAATAATTGATATTAAGCCAGAAAATGATGAAATAAATCAAGGTTATATTGCATCGGCTGACAACATGGGGCCTGTTATTATTCATGGAAGAAGCCCAAAATTTAACATCAATCAGCATAAAAATAATAATAATCTGCTCCGGGTTATTATTAACCATATGCCCCCTGATTCCTGCGATAATATTGTCCTTAAAAGCGGAGATGAGATATCAGCTGTTGTTGAAGAAGTCAGCGAAACGAGTATCAGGTACAGAAGATGTGATAATAAATCAGGACCATCCTACAGCATTTCCAAAAATAACGTATTTATGGTCAAGTATTTTAATGGTACCAAAGATGTTTTTAACCTCCATAAAGAAGTTAAACCTGAATCAAAAAAAGACACTTTGGATACAAGCCATGCAAAGACCGAATGGCTTGGTGTGGCAGGCTTCCTCGTTGCTCTTTTATCGATCCCTGTCTGGCTATGGTTAACCATGATTGTAGGCTTTGTTGCAGGGATCGTTGCCATTATTTTTGGAGGAACAAGCATTAACAGGATTGGAAGCCGACCTGATAAATATAAGGGGATGGGTTTAGCGATATTAAGTGTTATCATTGGTTTGTTACTGATCATACTGACTATAATCATTCTGGCAAAAATAAAAATATTATGAACCTGCTGCCCTGCCTGGTTTCGTTTCCAATGCTGCCTGAGCGTGTTGGATAATTTTAAATTGGCTGTTTCGACAGGCTAATTTTCTACTATTATATATGAAAAAATATGTTCAGTTCATTTTTTATTAATTTTTAAGCATTTATTATAGTTATTAAATATAATAGTTATAGTTTTGTAACTATTATTAATATGAAACAAGTTATGGAGGAACAAAAACTATCAGCCCTTGTTGAAACAATTATTTCATTTAAGCCAATGTTTTATAAAACCTTAGGCAAGCCCCTTCCAATGAATTCAGATATTTCTCCCGGAGCATATTATGTGATGATGTACCTGAAAAAATACGATTCCCTTTCAATGTCTGACCTTGGAAAAATGCTTTTAATTTCCAAACCAAATGTTACCACACTGGTTAACAGATTGATAACAAAAGGTTTTGTTTTAAGATCTTCCGATAAGCACGACAGACGAATAATAATGATAAGACTATCGAGTAAAGGAGCACAGTTTGTGGAAAAGAATAATTCCAAATATACAGACCGGATAAAGAAAAAACTAATGTCGCTTTCCGATCCGGAACTGGAGAAATTTTCCATTTCTTTTCAAACAGTTAAAGAGCTATTGGTAAAAATATCCAAAGCCGATACAAATGAAATCAGCATTTAACATTTAATAAACAACCCGTATGACAACTGAAAAACCCAGACCTGAAAAAGAAAAAAATAAATTAAAAGTCTATATCCCGCTGATCCTGGTTATCACTGTAGTTCTGACACTTGGATGGCTTTGGTACAGAGACTACTCAAAATATATAAAGACAGACGATGCCTATATTGAATCGGATAATGTATCGGTGAGTTCCAAAATTCTTGGCCGCATTGCATGCGAATTTGCGGATGAAGGAGATACAGTTAATAAAGGAATGTTGCTTGCCGTTCTGGACAGTACCGATTTATTTGCGCAGAAGAATCAGTCCATAGCTTTAAAGGAACAGGCAACAACAACAAAGTTGCAGACAGAAGCAAGCTATAAATATGATCAGGAGTGTATAAAAATTTTGCAGGTAGGTTTGGATAAAGCTAAGGATGATTTTAGCAGGGCTAAATCCCAGTATGAAGGCAAAGTCATTACTAAAGAGGCTTACGAGCACTCGGCCAAAGCTTATGAATCAGCTCAGGCTCAATTAGATGCGTCAAATGCAGCTCTTTCTGTTTCAAAGTCTAAAATCGAAAGTTCTGCAGCTGCAATAAAATCAGCCGAAGCACAGGTTGGGCTTATTGAAGCTCAGCTTAAGAACACCAAACTGTATGCTCCCATGAATGGCATTATCGCTAAAAGATGGCTGCTGACAGGAGATATAACATCCCCCGGACAGTCCATATTTACCATTACGAATAACGAAAAATACTGGGTGCTGGTTTACCTGGAAGAAACGAAAATATCAAAATTACATAATGGTCAAAAAGTAAGATTCAGAATTGATGCATTTGACGGGCTTAACTTCAACGGAAAGATATTCAGCATCGGGTCCAATACAGCTTCTCAGTTTTCTCTGATTCCGCCAAACAATGCTTCAGGAAATTTCACCAAAGTGACACAACGTGTTCCTGTGAAAATATCCATTGACGGTGTTGAAAATGATAAGCCTGTGAAATCATTTCATTTTCTTTCAGGTATGTCGGCAGAAGTTAAAATTTTAAAAGATTAACATGGGCAGAAGGAGAATATCTCTCTCACATCGCATCCGAAAGCTGGTCAGAAAAAAAGGTTCTTCTTTTCATCCGAAAAGCATTAACTATAAATGGTGGCTGCTGGCCAACATTATGGTTGGAACTTTTATGGCCGTTCTGGATGCCACTATAGTGAATGTGGGATTACCCAAAATAATGGCTTCTTTTGGTGTTGGTCTCGATAAAATTGAATGGGTAATCACTGCTTATATGCTCGCTATGGCCGTAATGTTACCCACTTCAGGGTGGATAGCCGACCGGTTTGGTTATAAGAAAGTATATTTCTACGGATTGTTTCTTTTCACACTTGGTTCTTTATTATGTGGTATTTCAGGTGATGAAAATATGCTGATCATCTCAAGAGTCATCCAGGGATTGGGGGCAGGAACTATACAGCCACTGGGGATGGCCATCATTTCGCGTGAGTTTCCCCCGCACCAGAGAGGAATCGCGTTGGGGTTCTGGGGTATTTCCGCTGCAGCCTCGGTTTCTTTCGGCCCGTTAATAGGTGGTTACCTTATTGATAATTTCAACTGGCAACTTATTTTTGATGTCAACATCCCCGTCGGGATAATGGCGATGCTTGCAACTATAATCATTCAGCAGGAATATAAAAACAGGCATATCAGAAAGTTTGATCTCATCGGATTTTTATCAGTAGTTACATTTCTCCCCCTTACTTTATTTGCGTTATCTGAAGGAAATGCCGTTACCAACTCTGCAGGCTGGTCTGCACCTTACATTTTAATATGTTTTGCCATTGCAGCTATTGCATTTGCTGTTTTCATAACAACTGAGCTCACAGTCAAAGAGCCCCTGATCGACCTGCGCCTGCTTAAAAATCACAATTTTGGTTTCAGCACATTGATATTACTGATATTCAGTATGGGAATGTTCGGAAGTACATTTCTTTTGCCCATATATTTGCAAAATTCATTAGGGTATACTGCTGTTCAGGCCGGTTCGGTTTTTCTTCCTGTTGGAATAATACAGGGGATGATGTCACCGGTTGCCGGAAGGATATCAGATAAACTTAACCCCAAGATTCCAATTATTATCGGTGTTTTACTTCTGGGATTCAGTTTTTATCTTAACTCTTTTTTGTCGTTTTTAACCGAGAGAAGTTATATCATGTTCTCTCTTTATATCAGGGGTTTTGCAATGGGGATGGTATTTACCCCTCTAACTACGATATCTCTGCTACAGATTCCCCGGGAAAAAATGGCTCAGGCTTCCGGTCTGACCAACACTGTCCGTCAGCTCGGCGGAAGCCTTGGAGTAGCATTACTGGCAACATTGCTGACAAGCCGTGTTAACTTTCATTCGCAGATGTACAATCAGGCTATTCAACCGAAATCGGAAGTTTACTCTGAAGTTTCTAAGAAGCTTACATACCAGGTCATGCAGAAGGCCGGAAGTTCATATCCAAATGCTGTGAAACAGGGGCAATATGCCATTATTTCAAATGTGAGTAAACAGGCATACATCGACGGGATTGATGATGACTTTACAATAGCTGCCATTTTAACCCTTGTTGGTGGGGTTCCCATATTTATTTTACGAGGAAAGAAAAACAAATTTTCAAAAAATGCTAAACATGGATAGAATAAAGTTTTATTTAAAATATGCAATCGCAGTGTTTGTTTTTTTAGTTTCCGGATTGCCGGTCAGGAGTCAGAATACATCAGATACACTGTCACTTAGCAAGATTATTAAAACAATTGTCGAAAACCATCCGTCCGTAAAAGAAGCTCTTGAGGCAATAAATTCAGCTAATGCAGGAATAGGTCTTGCAAAATCCGGGTACTTTCCTACTATTGATGCAACTGCCTCCTATGCCCGTATAGGCCCTGTACAGGAACTTACTTTCCCGGGATTTGGTACATTTCAGTTATATCCTGCAGACAATTATTCTGCGAATCTGAATTATTATCAGACCGTCTTCGATTTTGGCAAAACCATGAAAAACGTGGCATTAGCAAAAGAAATTAAAAATCTCAACCAGCAAACGCTTGAACAGGTAAAACAAAAGCTTGCTTATACTGCAGTAATGATTTACTATTCTGTTGTTTATTTGCAACAAGCCATTGCAATAAACAAGGAACATATGAGCACACTCAAGGATCATCTTGATTTTATAGAAAAAAAGAACGAAACAGGATCTGCCACTCAATATGAGATACTTGCTACAAAAGTGAAAATTTCAAATATTGAAAGCATTGGCATTGATCTCCAGGCAAGTTTAAAAAACCAGATTACGGAACTCAATGAACTGATGGTACAACCGGCAAATAAGGTTTTTGCCGTAAAAGAGGAACTTGATGTAGCCCATCCGGACATGCCTTATGATTCATTGCTTACATTCGCCTATGAGAACAGGGACGAATTAAAAATTGCCCAAAAGAAAACTGAAATTTCCAGGTTAAAATACAAAGTTATAAAAGCACAGGATTATCCGAATCTTAATATTCAGTTGTCAGGAGGTGCTAAAAATGGATATATACCCGATCTGAAAATATTAAAATTCAACTTCATGGCTGGAGCTGGCTTAAAAATTCCTGTTTTCAATGGTCTGCGAACAAAAAACAATCTGATACAGGCCAGATCCGCCATAAAAATGAACGAATTTCAAACTGAGCTGACAAAAAGCAGCATCAATACCAGTATTTCCGAAAGCGAAGAGAACCTGAAAGCATCTTTGAAAAAAACAGAACATTTCCGTTTGCAATTAAACCTGTCGAAAGAAGCGTACCGGTTGGCACAAACAAATTATGAGGCAGGTACCACTACCAACCTTGACCTGCTGGATGCCACTATGGCTGTATCAGAGAGCCAGCTTTTACTCTTAAAAGCAAGAATAGAATACGTTACTAATATTTATAAATTAAAGCTTTTTCTTGGTGAAAGATTGTATTAAGGCTGTTTAAATAGCCTTTTTGAATTTCGTCCTCCAAAATCATTTGGTATAAAGAATTTTGGTCCAATACCGGTTAATGAAGAGAAAAATTTTGCATTGATTTGTTTTTATCATTTACTCATCTCAAGCCTAAACAAGGGATAATATATTTGAATTTTAGGGATCTGATTTTTCGAAGAAAACTAATAAATGATCAGAAATTTGTTAAGGATTATTTTTTAATTCATTTCAGGTTAATCTCCACATTAACATAACAAAAAAAATGAATATAAAATTTAGTGATAGAAGTTTCCACTTTTAACGTTATTTTTTATGCTCTTTTTCGTTTAAGGGAAATATATTTGAATATATTTGTATGTATTTTAATTAAATTTAACCCGTTGTGCTATTAAAATTGTTAAATAAATTGTTGATAAAAGCATCAAAAAAGGTTGTGCATTATACTGAATGTCAGTATATTAGATTAATATTTCAAAATTTATCTATGCACAA
>Ga0114951_10003072_pt1 | contig 17784 bp, 17 predicted proteins | sample AM7aDNAmetaG_FD_88677 | JGI IMG/M metagenome (GOLD analysis project Ga0114951, IMG submission 88677) | Freshwater microbial communities from Finland to study Microbial Dark Matter (Phase II) - AM7a DNA metaG | ecosystem: Environmental > Aquatic > Freshwater > Lake | place: Finland: Lake Alinen...
ACGGCCTACAGCCAATTATTATAATCCCTAAAGGAAAAATCGCGCTAGGCAAACTGGCCCAGGCTATCGTTTTCGGCGCCAAAATCGTTATGATCGACGGCAACTTCGATGATGCACTCACCGCTGTTCGCGCTCTTACGGAAAAGCACCCGGTGGCCCTGGTCAACTCTATTAATCCCTACCGCATTGAAGGCCAGAAGACTGGAGCTTTTGAAATTGTTGACTCCCTGGGCGAAGCACCAGACTATCTGTTTATTCCGGTTGGAAACGCGGGCAATATCACCGCTTACTGGAAAGGCTTTGTGGAATACCACAAACTTAAAAAGTCTAAGATTCTACCCAAAATGATGGGTTTCCAGGCTGAAGGCGCTGCGCCAATCGTACGCGGCTATCCGATCGAGCATCCGGAAACGGTTGCCACAGCTATTCGCATTGGCAATCCGGCTTCCTGGGATAAAGCCACAGCCGCCCGCGACCAATCCGGCGGCGTGATAGATATGGTGAGTGACGAACAGATCCTGGCAGCCCAGAAGCTGCTGGCAGCCAAGGGCGGTATTTTCGGAGAACCCGCCTCTGAAGCATCGTTAGCAGGACTTATCAAACTCTCGCAGCAGGGCATGGATTTTAGCGGGAAACGGATCGTCTGCATTATTACCGGCAACGGATTGAAAGATACCGAAATTGCCTTAAAAAATCCGCCTTCAATATTGGAATTGCCGGCCGACCTGGCGGTAATCGAAAAAGCTTTGGGATGGGCAGGATAGTAAAATGATTAACGAGGCGAAGATCAAGCAAGCGATCAGACTGCTTATTGAAGCAATCGGGGACGATCCCAAAAGAGAAGGCCTGATTGATACGCCCCGCCGAGTGGCCGATATGTTCACTGAGCTATATGCCGGTATCGGTAAGGACCCGCGCGAAGAACTAAGCGTTGGTTTTGAAGAAGGCTACAACGAGATGGTTATTGTGCGCGATATCCCCTTCTATTCGATGTGCGAACACCATCTTCTGCCTTTTTACGGGGTAGCTCATGTTGGGTATATCCCAAATAAAAACGGTCGCGTGGTTGGCGCCAGTAAACTGGCCAGGGTAGTAGAAATTGTTGCCAAACGCCCTCAGATTCAAGAACGTATGACTTCTGTAACAGCCGATTCCATATTTGAGGCTTTGGATCCGGTTGGGGTAGGAGTGGTTGTACAGGCGGAGCACCTGTGCATGATCATGCGCGGTATAAAGAAACCTGGCAGCACCATCGTTACTTCTGCTCTGCGGGGAAGTTTCCGAAACCGATCAGAAACCCGCAATGAATTCTTCAGCCTTTTACAGGGAAAATAATCTGCAAGAGTGAAAGACGCTTTCCGAACTATATTGCCTGTTATCCTGAGTAGGCTTAAACCAGTTTAGTCGGAAGACGGGATAGCTTTAGCTTCTTGTGTCTTCATGGCTTCATCGCAGCAAACAATCTCACCGCTGCCGGCTTTAGTGCACAATACTTCAGTGCCGCATTTGGCACAACGATATCTTTTACCTAATAGATTGGCCATTTTTGTAAGCCTCCTAATCTAATCGCTGACTTATTATTTTTTGATTTCCATGGGTTGACCGCAGCACACGAGAGTCCCAGTTCCACCTTTAGTGGCGATGAACTCAGAGCCGCATTTTGCACAACGATATCTTTTACCGACCACATTCGCCATTGTCAAAAACCCTCCCGATAAACTCAATATTTTCCAATATTGTGAATGCTATACCAATTATAAAAAGTATTGTTTAGGCTGTCAAAGCACGATACGATTATGTTATACGACTAATTCTTAAAATGATCAATTTTGTACATTGTTTATAAAAACACTCCAATCTCCGTTGCCGGAATAGATCCCTCCAATAGAACAAACGCGTATATCATTGCCTTTGTATTCGGAAGCTGAAATATCGTAAATATATTTACCCAATTCTTCGGCATTGTTACCCTGAAATTCCAGTTCTGGCAATGTGACTGCCGCATCAGTAGCTTCCGGATTATCCAGCGACCCTTTATAGGTTGAAACACCGATGAGTCTGCCTGCCGCGGGTTCAACCTGTACCACCCTGGCATGAGCACTCTGGGCTTTGATACCAATCAACCACACCGGTTTACCTTGTTTAAAAGTAATAATGCCTCCAATTCTGGGAGTATGGTAGCTGTCCGGTTCAGCCCCGGCTCCCTCCAGCGTGTTTTCCAGGTATTCTTTGATAGGAGAAGAATTTACATTAAATAAAAGCTTATATATTTCGTAACTGGCATCGGTTTGAATACCATTGCTAACGCTCAAGACCCCTGAGGTTCGATCGAATCTTACCCCGTTGTAATGCCGCAATGGATCATAGGCCTGATCGCTAAGAGGGCCTATCCTGATCACATCATCAACCCTCACCGCTTTTCTCTGGCGGCTTTCCGGGGAACGACCAGTAATCAAATATGCGAAACAGGGATTGCCATGAGCGGTCTTGCCTAAAAATATTTGTCTGCCCGGATACGGTCCTATTGGATTTCTCACATTAATCTCCTTGCAAATTTCTTGATTATTCTTTTTTTACCAATACTCTGCCACTCTGAAAAGCAGCACCCACAGCATCTCCGAATTCATAATACTGGCTTCCCGGTCCATGAGTGAAGATGAGGGGCCGGATTTTTCTTACATCCGGATGGCCATCCGTCAGGCACTCTTCACTTAAATAAGTCTCGACAATACGCCCGATAACCAGAACATGCGAACCCAATTCCAGTTGATGTTCGACCTGGCATTCCAGATTTAGCGGACACTGCTCGATCATAGGGGCTGTCTTAAGCGTACCGTAAAAGACCCTGAAACCGCAATCCTTGACTTTGTCTGCGGTTGCACCTGAAACAATTCCACAATAATCCAGTTCCCGTATCTGGTCTTTTGAGGGAATATTCACCGAGAAAGATCCGTTCTGCCGAATTCCTTTAAGGGTATGCCTGACGACCCGTAAAGCTACTGAAATCATAAGTGGTTCCCCGCAGGCTATACCTCCCCAGGCTACCGCCATATAATTGGGCTTCAGATCAACATCCGCCCCTACCAGCAATGCCGGCATAGGATACAATACCGGACGAGTGCCTAATTGAATCTTTGCCATTATTGACCTCCCAGACTAAGCTCAAACATATATTATGTAAACTATTACTTAACCGTTAATATCCTTAGAATATAACTAAACAACACCGCCGGGCTATTAGTCCGGCGGTAAAGATTAGAAACCCACTCTATCCAGGACGCTTTTTCAAGCTAAGACAATTTAAAACTACCTGCTATTTTGCCAGGCTAATTGCCATGATGACACAGTGGCATCAGGTTTGGCATCCGACCTTGGAATATATGGCTTGATATCAATTACGGGTGAACCGTTAAGGGCATCACACCCGGATATCTTGAGCTTGTTGCCGCTAACCCCCAATATTTTAGCCATACATATGCCTATACGATTGGGTCTGTCTGAGCCACGCAGGGCATAGATACCCACCTGAGGATATTTTTCCTGGTTATGAGGATGCTGTTTCATGGGTTTGGGGCCGGGATGGCGATCCAGATGAAATTGAAAAATAATTATAGCATGAGAGTACTGATCAAGCCCATCGAGACCATCGGCATAATCTTTATATAGTTCAATTTCTGAAACAATATCCTGGAGATTAGGCTGCATACCAGGCTCTTTCATCTCGTTTTTTACAACACCCACAACTTTCATAGTTAAATCGGACAGTTCGCCAGACAAATTCCACCTCCTATACTAATATCGTTATTAATGATTTGCAGTGTATTTCTTTTAAGAAATCATGTCAACAAACCTGAAGTTCCAGATATACGGCACTCAATATAATATCTGTTTCGATTAACCTGTCATTAATACTCTTGAATTTGCTACTGGATTATTATCTGTGTTCGAAATTAAGCCTTTCCCAGTCAATTTCCTTGTTACAGTTAGGACATGACTTGCGTACTGGAAGCTCGGACTGACACTCGGCGCAGTAATATTTGCCGCCTTTGCTGTATATTTCAGCAACTTCCTCAGGGCTTTTTCCTTCCGCCATTTCATCATTGCGTTTTTGCAAATCTTGCTTTTTCTCTTCATTCAATTTCTGTTTTGCAAGGTTATCAGAAGCTTTATTCTTGTCCATCTTTATTCTCCTTTATTTGGTATCCTTTATATTATATTACAAGTACCTGATAAATATGAATTTCTGTTTATAAAGAAAGAGGGCTTCACCCATAATTTATTCTGATTCTGTTTTACCATTCAATGTTCTTTCTATCACTGAAAAATCTACCAGTCTCCGCACATTCGGTGGCAAGCCAAACGGCAGTATCAGCGCCCTGCGCAATTGACCTCTCTCCGCGAGGATTCATATCCGTGTGGACAGAGCCGGGATCCATCGAATTGACGTAGACATTCGTTCCCGATAATTCATTCGCAAGCAGCCTGGTTATGACATTGACAGATGCCTTGGAAATACAATAACCAGGTTGACCTGTTCTAATTCTGCTCAGAGAACCTGCGCCGCTTGAAAAATTGACAATTCGACCGAAACCATTTCTTAACATCAACGGCACCAGCGTTTTACACAACTGCAGAGGCCCATAAACATTGGTTTCCATGGTTTCCCTGATTTTGTCTATATCAGCCTCTAAGGCGCTATAACCCCTATCGATTAGAATACCGGCGTTATTGATCAGGATGTCGACTCTATTAAAAGTCTTTTCAACCCACTCCGCCAATCCCAAAATGCTCTGGACACTGGTAACATCCAGAGGATAAAATACGACGTCCAGGCCTTCATTTTGCAATTTAAGGGCGGCTTCTCTACCTTTCTTCTCATCACGAGCTGTGAGCACGACTTTTATCCCCAGATAGGCCAGTTGCCGACAAACCTCAAAACCTATTCCTCGATTGGCCCCTGTTACAATTGCGATCTTTTGCATTTACTTTTACACCTTATTACGTTATGTCATACGGATAATTCCACCGCACAATCATCTTATCACAGAATATACTGTTAACACAGGTAGCTTAATTCACCGGCATCCTTGATATATTTGCCTTAATCGGCTAACCTAAAATACATGAATTGGGATTTTATTGCCAGCTTCTTACAAATCGTAGTTATTGATCTTACACTAAGTGGAGACAACGCTATAGTCATCGGAATGGCAGCTGCTTCGCTTCCGCAAAATCAGAGAACCAGGGCTATTGTTATCGGCGGCGCCTGCGCAATCGGTTTGAGAATTGCGCTGACGATTATTGCCACCTGGCTAATGACGATACCGCTTCTTTCGGCCGCTGCAGGAGCGGTGCTTTTCTGGGTAGCCTGGAAACTTCTGAGGATGGATGTAGAAACGGAAGAAGCTTCAAAAGAGAAAACCCACAAGTCAGCCAGCAGTTTTAAACAAGCGATTATCATAATATTAACGGCAGATTTTATGATGAGTCTGGATAATGTACTGTCGGTAGCCGGTGCTGCGCACAACAATATTTTGTTGTTAATACTCGGATTGCTGATCAGCATGCCTTTACTGATGACCACCGGAGGACTTATCTCCCGTCTGATAGATAAATTCAAATGGATTCCGCTGCTGGGGGCTGCCGTAATCAGCTATGTTGGCATGGAAATGATTTTAAAAGACAAGTTGATCGTCAAATATATCGAAATTCCTGAAGTATGGACTATTTTGATCTCTATTGGTTTCGGCCTTCTCTTTCCAACTCTCCTGTTTTTCTATGAAAGGCACAAGAAAGGCAAAAATTCCTGTGAAAAGGCTTCTTCAGAAAAAGAATAAACAAGTGGTATATCGGCGTGATAACTATTTTGCTACGATAACGCTTTTCGGATAATAATAAAAAGCAATAGTTTTCAACTGGATTCACTTGAAGATCCATGCCAGATCCTGCCCAACTCAATGGACAATTTTTTATTTTCGGTTTTAGCGAAGTCTGGGTCGGTCTTAAATAACCGGATGGCTTCATTTCTGGCTAATTCCAGAAGTGGTACATCTGAAAGTCTAGCCATTTTAAGATCAGGCAAACCACTCTGACGCGTGCCGAAAAATTCTCCGGGTCCTCTTAACTTGAGATCCTCTTCCGCTAATATAAAGCCGTTATTGGTTTTTTCAATAAGATCCAACCGAGCTTTGCCGATCTCGGAGGGTTTCTCGGCCATTAGCATGCAATAGCTTTGTTCAGTCCCTCTTCCGACTCTGCCTCTAAACTGATGCAACTGAGATAAGCCAAAACGGTCGGCGCTCTCTATCAACATTACCGTGGCATTGGGAACATCGATGCCGACTTCCACTACGGGAGTAGAGACCAGAATATCCATGTCGCCGGAATTAAATTTTTGCATGACATCATCCTTTTCTTGCGAAGACATGCGTCCATGCAACAAACCGGAGCGAAATTCAGGAAAAACCTCTTGAGAAAGCTGTTCGAATTCAGATACTGCCGCTCTGGCCTGTATAGATTCCGATTCTTCAACCAGTGGACAAATGATAAAAGCCTGCCGACCCTTTGACACCTGCTGTCTGACAAAATTATATGCCGACTGCCTTTGGTCGGGTCTCAGCCACCTCGTTTTTATAATTTGCCTGCCTGGCGGCAGCTCATTGATGACTGTAAGATCAAGATCACCATACAGCGTTAAAGCCAGAGTGCGAGGAATAGGCGTGGCAGTCATTACCAGCACGTGCGGATTGGTACCTTTTCCCCTCAAAATAGAGCGCTGCTCGACCCCAAAACGGTGTTGTTCATCCACGATCGCCAGTCCTAATTTATCGAAAATCGTGTCTTTCTGAATAAGCGCATGGGTACCTATGGCAATATCTATTTCGCCTGAACTTATGCGTTGTTGGAGTTTATGCTTTTTGGACTGGCTAAAATCGCCGATTAAGAGGGCGACAGTGATAGGTTTAGCAAGAAACCCTGAGAAAGTGTAAACCATACCGTCCCCTACCTCGGTAGCCACCTGAGAAAGAACTCGACGGATCGTTTTAAAATGCTGCTCAGCCAGTATTTCGGTGGGAGCCATCATCGCGCACTGAAACCCGTCAGCCACAGTTAATATCAAAGCAGCTGTAGCTACAATAGTTTTACCACTGCCAACTTCTCCCTGTAAAAGACGGGACATTGGCCTGGCCTGGCCGATATCGTTCAGGATAGCCTGAAGTGCTGATTTCTGTGCTACGGTTAATTGGTAAGGCAGAGATGCCAGTAACCTATCTAATTCAGGACGATTGGTTGTAATAGCGTGCCCAGGCTGACTTTTCTGCCAGTGTTGTTTATTTTGCAACACACCCAACTGCAACAAAAACAACTCATCAAAAGCCAACCGTTTTCTGGAGGCATCTTTCATGGATTCATCATCAGGGTAGTGTGCCTGACGGATAGCAGTCTGAATATCCAGGAGTTTCAGGCGTTTTAAGAGTTCATCCGGCAAGAACTCGTTAAGTTTTCCAACCCACTGTGTAATAGCCGGGTTAATGATGCGCCTGACCTGACGCTGACTCAAACCCTGTGTCAACGGGTAAACCGGGACCAGCCTTCCGGTGTGCACCAGGTCTTTTTCTTCATAGGGTTCCCATTCAGGAGACTCGAAAACCGGCATTCCACCAAAAACCGTCACACGTCCACTAATAACAACTTTCGAACCGGTTTTCAAACTCCTGGCCAGATAGGACTGATTAAACCAGACCACTCTGACGTTGCCTGTCTCATCGCCTACTGTGGCTTCAGCGCTGCGGCGACTGCCGAAGGAAACTTCCCTGACATCCCAAATATTGGCGATGATGGTATTTTCCTGCCCGACAACAAGATTATTAGTAAAAGTTCTTTGACTATAGTCCATATGCCGGTTGGGGAAATAATAAAGAAGATCCCGTACAGTTAACACTCCCAACTTCAGAAAGCGTTTTTGCAGAACTGCATTGATGCCCTTAACCGAAGTGACAGGTACTTCTAGCGTGAACCCAGGAACAGGTACTTTACCCAGGGAAGGGGTTTTAAGGGTTTTTACAGGTTTAATTATATTTGCAGCGATATCGGCTTTTCGCTGTGGCGCAGTTGGTGTATTTACAGGAATTTCTGAATGATTTAGACACACTCGCATTTGCTCAGCCCATTTTCGGCGTTGCATCTGACTAAGGGCTGAATAACGTAGTGTTGGTGGACAGACACTGGAGAATTGTATTAAAACCGAAGCCGGAAGTCCCGATGCAGCCTTTTTAGCTAACCAGTTGTGTAAATATTGATCGAGACCTCCGATAACTGTAGTATCCGGAAACCCCTTTTTTTCTTCCAGTTCAAGTATCTTCAGTAATTGAACGGTATTGCCGGACAATATTTTTCTCCTGTCTAGCACAAAACAATTCTGCCGTTCCCCACATTGTATTAAATCCAGTTAGATCAAATCAACACAGAGAAACGGCAGAAGACTGGCTTATTTCCCCAAAATATTATTTGTCACCGACGACCGATACGGCAATAACACTGGGGCCAACATGCGCACCAATGACAGCACCGACCTTAGAACGGTACAGGGGAATACCAGCAAATTTCTTTTTCAACCGCGCAGCAAGTTGATCAGCTTCATCCGGCGTAGTGGCATCTTCCACGGCTATAGCATCTATCGAATGATAACTTAAAACCCAGTTATAGAGAGCTTCAATGGACTTAACTCTGGAACGTTCTCTGGAAAGAGGATAGACTTCACCGTCCTTTAGACACAGAACAGGGTTAATTCGTAAAATAGAACCCAGGAAAGCCCGACCTGCCCCAATTCGTCCACCGCGTTTCAGATATTCCAGGGTATCAAAAGCCATACGTGACTCAGTACGGGGAATATTGCCCTGCACTTTTTTTACAATTTCATTCAGGCTAGTTCCCACTTTTGCCATTTCTGCAGCCTGAATGGCTAACATGCCTTGCCCCATGATTACGCTCAAAGAATCAATAACTTTTATCTTAGCTTTGGTTTTAACCATCTCAGCTGCTTTAGTAGCCGTATCGAAGGTTGCGCTGAGTTTATGAGAAACTGAGATCATAAGGATTTCGTCGGCTTTCTTGGCTACTTCCTCGAACATATCGATAAAAGTGCCGAGAGCTGGTACTGCAGTAGTGGGTGCGGTTTTGGTGGAAACCAATCTGGCATAAAACTGCTCATTAGTCATATCGACACCATCATGGAAGCTCTCAGTTCCAAACAGCACACAGATGGGAATAACGCTAATATCCAGTTTATTCAAGATTTCAACAGGAAGGTCGCCCAGACTATCAATAATTATTTTAACTGTCATCTTTCAGACTCTCCTTTAATTTATTCTATAGAAATAATGTATTCGTAATGAGGTTGACCGCCTTTGACCACCTCAATCTGCAGATTAGGATATTTCTCTCTAATGGCCGCACTTATATTTTCAGCATCTTCCGGCTGAATCCCCTGCCCATAATATACTGTCACCACTTCAAATTCATCCAGGCCTATCTTATCCAGTACCTGATTAAGGACAGCTAGAGCCGAATTATCAACAGCTACCAAATCGGTATCAAGAAGGCCAATAGCTTGATTTTTCTTGATGCGCATTGTCCCCATTTTGGTAGTGCGTATAGCCCGCGTGATTTCCACTGTCCGAACCCCCAGGCGGGCTTTCTCCATGACCTTAGCATTAATTTCAAAATCAGAATCGAAATCAAAAGCCAGCAGTGCAGCCACACCCTGGGGAACAGTCTTAGTAGGGACTACTTTAACAGATTTTTTGGTTAAGGTATGCACCTGGCTGGCAGTTAAAATAATGTTCTTGTTATTCGGCAATATAATCACTTTATCCGAGGTTGCAGCTTCAACCCCCTGCAATATGTCTTTTGTAGAAGGGTTCATGGTTTGTCCCCCGGCAACAACATACGCTCCCAGGCTGCTGAAAACATCCTTGATTCCATCACCCGGCGCAACAGCCACGATAGAAACATTAGTCACCGGTAAGCGATGTCTTTGCATAGCCAGATAATCTTCATGCTGTTCATCCATATTGCGAATACTGACCTGATGAACAGTACCCAAGGAAGTCACGAGATGTAAAACAGTGCCAGGATCAATGGTATGTACATGAACCCGCACATTAGTATTATCTCCCACCACAATCAACGATTCTCCGTGTTTCTTCAGCTTATCCCGGAGTTTATCAGGATCTATTTTCTGTCCCTGAAGCAGAAACTCAGTGCAATAGCCAAAGGGCTCTTCCTTTACACTTATAGTAGGCTGCCTGGCTGAAACAGTTACGTTGCTGGAAACCATCTGCGGTTTACGGAACTGCATTTGTTCACCTTCACCCCGTAAAAAACGCAAAGCGCCTTCCAGAATGGTATATAAACCCTGTCCACCAGCGTCAACCACCCCGGCATCTTTAAGCACCGGCAGCAGATTAGGAGTATTGGCTAACGATTTGTTGGCTGCTTCTACGATGGCATTCATAACTTCATTCAGATCATTGCCGTTATTAGCAGCATAAGACTGCCCTGCCTGGGCGGCTTCACGTACAACCGTTAAAATAGTGCCTTCCACGGGGTTACTAATACCTTTATAGGCCACTTTAGAAGCCATTAAAAAGGCATCAGCAAAATCCGTACCGGTAATGGATTCTTTTTTTTCCAGGCCCTTTGCCAAACCACGCCAGATTTGTGAAAGAATGACACCGCTGTTACCTCTGGCTCCCATCAAAGCACCTTTAGACATTGCCTGAGCAACCGCAAAAACACTATTATCGGTGACACGGTAAGCTTCTTCAACAGCCGAACGCATGGTTAAAAGCATATTGGTACCCGTATCACCATCCGGAACTGGAAAAACATTCAGAGCATCAATATCAGTTACACTCTTTTCTAACCAGGTAGTAGAAGCAGAAAACATATCCCGAAAAGCTATTCCGTCTTTAGTTTCAATTCTATTCATTAAAATTCGTGCCCTCAGTCTATACCTTTTCACTCAGATCTATGAATTAAATTTACCTGGATTATGGCAATCCGACTTTGAATTATACCTTAAAACATGCTATATTATTACACAGTAGATTAAAACTTTCCAGTTAATAATTCAAAGGAGTTCATACCTTGAAGTGCGAAATTTGCGGAAAATCACCGTTATTCGGCGAGAATGTCAGCCATTCTAAACAGCACACCAACCGAAGATTTGATCCCAATATCCATCCGGCTACCATCATGGTTGAAGGAAAATTAAAACAGATGAAACTCTGCACCAGATGTCTGCGCACCCAGAATAAAACCAATACCAAATAAACTAATCGCTTTCAGCTATGTATTGAGAACCAGCGGCAACAAAATAATTGCCGCTGGTTTTTCTATTTCAACCTTTCATTAACAGAATCTTTTTAGCTTCTACCAGTGCAGTTTTAACCTGAACTGATGAGGTCCCTCCGGGATTGTTACGTGCCTCTACAGAGACTTTCGATGTGATCAGGTAAACATCTTTCTCAAACAGTCTTGAAAACTGCCGGTACTCTTCAATTTTGACATTATCGAAAGTCCTGCCGTTTTCGATGGCCCAGTTTACCAGTTTACCAACGGCGGCGTGAGCGCTGCGAAAAGTTTCCCCCTTTTTAACCAGATAATCGGCAATATCAGTAGCAAGGAGGTAACCTTGATCTAGAGCCCTGGCCATACGTAAAGAGTTGATTTTCAAGCTGCCCAGCAAACCAGTCATAACTGAGAGCGTAGATAAAAGAGTATCAACTACGTCAAACAAGCCCTCTTTATCTTCCTGAAGGTCACGGTTATAAGAAAGCGGGAGCCCCTTCATTACAGTCAGCATACCCAATAATTTCCCGTAAACACGACCAACCTTTCCGCGAGCTAACTCAGCCACATCCGGATTTTTCTTTTGCGGCATAATGCTGCTACCGGTGGTATAATCATCGTCTATCTCAATAAAACCAAACTCAGAGGTAGACCACAATATCATTTCTTCAGCCAATCTGGAGAGATGCATCATGCACAGGCTGGCAGCAGCTTCATATTCGATCACAAAATCCCTATCTGAAACCGCATCTAAACTGTTACGGCTTATTTGCGAAAAGCCCAGTTTTTTAGCTACGAACTTACGATCGATATCATAAGCCACGCCCGCTAGAGCGCCGCTGCCCAGAGGCATAACATCTACCCGAATAAAACAATCCTTAAACCTTGACACATCTCTTTCCAGCATTTCAAAATAAGCCAGGAAATGATGTGCAAGCAGAACCGGTTGCGCTCTCTGCATATGAGTGTAACCAGGCAAAAAGGTTTCCAAGTTGGCCTCTGCCAGTGCGACCAGAGCCTCCTGCAAGTCCCAGATATGTTCCAGCGTGTTTACGACCGCATCCCGGGTAAACAGGCGCAAGTCCAAAGCCACCTGATCGTTGCGGGAACGTGCAGTGTGCAAACGAGCGCCTGCATCACCAACCAGTTCAGTCAGGCGAGATTCAATACTCATATGGATATCTTCCAGTTCAATTTTAAACTGGAACTTACCACTCTCAATTTCTTTTTGAATAGCCTTCAGGCCGCGTATGATATCTTTGCCGTCATTGGCAGAGATAATACCTTTTTTGACAAGCATTTGAGCATGGGCTGTCGAGCCGGCTATGTCATAAGAATACAATCGCCAATCAAAGGGTATGGATGCTGTATAGCGCATAACAGCATCGTCAGCTTCTTTTTGAAAACGTCCGCGAATCAAGCTCACTTTATATTCTTCTTTTTTACTTTCATGCTGTTTAATGAACTATTCTTTTCCATTACCGGTTGTAATTGCACCTGAGTTTTGGTAGGTAAACCCCACAATTGAATAAAACCTACCGCATGAGAGGGATCGAAGATATCTTCCTTGTCGTAAGTTGCCAGTTTAAAGCTGTAAAGTGAGTAAGGAGACTTCCGGCCAACTACCATAGAAACACCTTTCCAGAGTTTAACCCTAATTGAGCCGGTAACAAAGCGCTGGGTACTCAGAACATAGGCGGCCAGATCTTGATGCATAGCGCTAAACCACAGGCCGTTATAAATCAAATCGGAATATTCTACCGATACATTTTGCTTAAATCGCAGCTGCTGCTTGGTTAAAGTCATCTCTTCTAAAGCCTGATGAGCTTGAATGAGCACGACAGCAGCCGGGGCTTCGTATACTTCCCTGGATTTTATGCCGACCAACCTGTTTTCGATATGATCTATACGTCCGACACCGTTTTCGCCGGCAACCTTATTCAATTTCTCCAATAAGGTAATGCCATCCAGTTTTTCACCATTAAGTCCAACCGGAATACCTTCTTCAAAATCTATCTCGATATAAGTAGCCTTGGTGGGAGTTTTATCCGGAGACCTGGTCCAGACAAAAGCATCCTCAGGAGGCTCATTCCAGGGATCTTCCAAAATACCGCATTCCACTGCCCTGCCCCACAGGTTCTCATCAATCGAATAGGGGTTCTTTTTAGTAGCCGGGATGGGAATTTTGTTTTTCAAGGCATATTGAATAGTCTCTTCGCGCGTCATGCCCCATTCACGGGCCGGAGCGATAATTTTTAACTCAGGCGCCAGGGTATTGATGCCTACATCTAACCTGACCTGATCATTACCTTTTCCAGTACAACCGTGAGACACGGCTTTAGCCCCGTATTTTTTGGCAGTTTCAGCCAGCAGTTTGGCTATCAAAGGACGGCCAAGGGCGGTTGCCAGGGGATAAGTCCCTTCATAAAGAGCATTGGCTTGCAAGGCCGGCCAGCAATAATCCTTGATAAAAGTCTCCCTGGCATCTATTACGATGGCCTGCTTGACGCCCATGTTCTCAGCCTTCTTTTTAATGGCATCCAGATCGGGCACATTACCAATGTCAACCGTTAAGGTAATAACCTCCATTTTATATTTCTCGGGCACCCATTTGATGGCTACCGAAGTATCCACTCCGCCGCTGTATGCCAAAACAATTTTATCAGACACATTTTCCCCCTTAATATTGGTTCGCCCCTATATTACAGGAAGTATACCAATATTACAAAATATTTTTTATAACTGTTAATTATTAAAACTTGCCAGTACAGTGTCAAGAATGCCGATTCCTTCATCAATCTCAGCCTGGGTTATGATAAGCGGAGGAATTAACCGCAGCAGGTTGGCTTTCAAAAAGTTGATAACCAGTCCTTTCTCCAGACAAGCGTACATGACAGCTTCGGCGATATCGCGGTCGAATTCTACCGCAATAAGCAGACCGCAGCCACGCACATCTTTAATAAAAGAGTATTTGTTTTTAAGGTCACACAATTTGCCCGTTAGATACTTGCCCATACGTCCAGCGTTTGCAGGTATCTTCTGGTCAACAATATACTTTGTTACTGCATAACCGGCTGCACAGGCCAACGGGTTGCCGCCAAAGGTAGTGCCGTGTTCTCCATATTTAAAAACAGAGGCGCGCTCTTTAGACATGAGCACTCCGATAGCCACACCGCTGGCAATGCCTTTGGCCAGAGTCATGACATCCGGTTCAACCCCGAACAACTGATATCCAAAGAGCTTGCCCAATCTGCCCATACCCGTCTGGATTTCATCAAAGATCAGTAGCAAATCTTTTTCGTCGCACCAGGCGCGTACTTGTTGAAGATAATCAGAAGAAGGGATGATAACACCTCCTTCTCCCTGTATGGGTTCGAGCATTATGGCGCAGGTTTTGGCTGACGTTGCTTTGCGGATAGCTTCGATATTGTTGTTTTCAACAACCTTAAAACCATCTGGCAACGGGACGTAGGGATTTTGAAACTTGGCTTGACCGGTGGCAGCTGTAGTAGCCAGGGTTCGGCCGTGAAATGAATTAAGAGTTGTAATAATTTCAAAAGCCCCATTTAATTTTAAACTTCCCCAGCGTCGGGCCAGTTTGATAGCACCTTCGTTAGCTTCCGCTCCGCTGTTGCTGAAAAAAACCCTGTCCATACAGCTATTATTAACAAGTAATTCCGCCAATTTGCCTAACGGCAGTGTGTAATAGGCATTGGAAACATGGATAAGGGTTTTGGCTTGATCAGTCAAAGCCTCCACCAGAACGGGGTGACAATGCCCCAGGCTATCGGCTGCCCAACCTCCCACGAAATCCAGATATTTTTTACCGTTTTCATCCCAAAGCCGCAATCCCTCACCTTTGACAAAGGTAACCGGAATGCGATTGATAAATTTCATCATATATTTTTGAGCCAGTATTTGTGATTGACTCGTGTTTTCCATATTTAACCTCTCTTCTTATTTATAGATGGTGGTACCGCCCTGACTGCTTTGAATTTCATTTAATAAAGCGTGAGGACGCCTGCCGTCTATAATCCTGGCTTTTCCAGTCACCTGGGATGCTCGAATGCCAGAGCGAATTTTGGGTATCATGCCGCTGGTAACTACTCCTGAGGCAATCAAGGCTTCTGCTGCCTGAACATCCAGGGTTGCAAGAACCCGGCCGTCTTTATCACAAACTCCGGCAATATCAGTCAAAAACACCAGTTTTTCGGCTTTCAGAGCAGCGGCTATTTCGCCAGCTGCCACATCGGCATTGACGTTTAGAAGGAGAGGCCCATTACCGGGTTTAACGGCTGGATTGTAACTAACTGACGAAATTACTGGAATATAGCCAGCTTCCATAAGAGTTTTTAACAATTCGATATTGACCTTCTCAATATTTCCGACAAAACCGAGATCAGGGTTCTTTACTTTAGCTGTTAACAAACAGCCATCTACACCGCTGATACCGATAGCTTTGCCTCCTATGAAATTCAGATTGGCTACCAGGTCTTTATTTACGACACCGGCCAAAACGGCAGTAGCCACTTCCAAGCCGGTTCTATCGGTCACACGCTCGCCATGAACAAATTTAGTATCTGAAGATAATTTTCCCAGCCATTCGGTGATAGTTTTCCCGCCACCGTGTATGACCACTGCAGGTATTCCCTGTTTCTGCAACTCCACCAGGTCCTGCATGGTCGTATCATGCTGGCCCAAGGTTGACCCGCCTATTTTTATTACAATAATATGATTATTCATTTCAGGTTGTGTACACGCTATTAATTAATACATACTCTTCAGATAGGTCACAGCCCCATCCAGTGGCTGAGTCCCCGCCTATGTTCAATTCCACCCTTAAAACTACTTCTTCTTTATTTAACTCAGATGAGGCGGCCTTTTTATCGAAAGCCAAAGGCAGACCGTTTTTCATCAGGCACATCTCCCCGATATAAACATGCGTTTTCTCAGAAACCAGTTCAGCCCCACTTCGACCAGCTGCAGCTATAATACGTCCCCAGTTGGGGTCACACCCGTGTACCGCTGTCTTGACTAAAGGCGAGCTGGTGATGGTTCTGACAATTAATCGAGCATCTTTAAGATTTTTGGCCCCGTTAACCACCACTTCAATAAGACGGGTTGCACCTTCGCCATCCCGTGCAATACATTTCGCCAGGAACAAACAAACTTTATTTAGCGCTTGCTTAAAAGCAGCAGCTAAATGCGAACCAGAAGAAATAGCTTCGTTCCCGGCTAAACCATTGGCCATTAAAAGAACGGTATCATTGGTGCTGGTATCGCCATCTACTGAGATCATATTAAAAGAAGCAGCGATAGCATCATCCAAAGTGGCTTTTAAAAAATCGCACTCTACTGATGCGTCAGTAGTCAGAAAACACAGCATAGTAGCCATATCAGGATGAATCATACCTGCGCCTTTACAGGTCCCGCCGATAGTAAATATAGTCCCAGAAGTTTTTACTTTAACCGCAATTTTCTTAGGCCGGGTATCTGTAGTCATAATAGCTCTCGTCAAATCGCTGCCGCCCTGGCTGGATAGATGAATATTAGCTAACCCGGCCTGGACTTTATCGAGAGGCAACTGAACACCAATGACGCCGGTACTGGCAACCATTACCATGTCAGAAGCGACACCTAATAATTTTGCCGCCAGATCAGCGGTTGCTGTAGCAGCTGTCATGCCTAGTTCACCTGTACAGGCATTAGCGCAACCGCTGTTAATGACGACAGCCTGAGCATGACCGGTCTTATCCAATTTTTGTTTATCAAGGATAACCGGTGCAGCTTTGATTTTATTGGTAGTAAAGGCTCCAGCGGTCACACAAGGAATTTCTGAAAAAAGAATACTTAAATCAAGAGCATCTCGAGATTGTTTCTTGATACCTGCATAAGTAGCACCAGCCGAAAAACCCAGCGGAGAAGTTACTCCGCCATCAGGAATTATATCTATCATTACACTCATTTATCAACTCAAAATATACCATACCGCACACTGGCAAACAATTAAAAAGATCCTTGATATGGTATATGCGTCCTCCTAATTATTTAACTTAAGCACTTAAAAATAAATTAAGCCTGGATTGCTCTCGTCTCCAGGCTTGATATGCTCTTAAATAGAATTTACAGGTAATTTAGTTAATTAATATCCTTAAAAGAGACATTCCAGGCCTCTCCCGAACCCGGGTAACCACACACGCCTTATGCCTCTAATTTTATGATTTAACAAGTAGCTCGTTCCCTGAATCAGATATATCAGAATTCTATTCTGTCAGAGGCGGATTTGTCAAATTTCGTCTTGCGTGTGGTAACGTCAAGATAGTTGTGTAATTTAAAGGATGGGCTTATCCTTCCAGCTTTTATTCAAATGACTAACCACTCCAAAGATGATCCTATCAACACTCTCCCCATTGGTAAAACAGCTAATAG
>Ga0114951_10003073_pt1 | contig 17784 bp, 31 predicted proteins | sample AM7aDNAmetaG_FD_88677 | JGI IMG/M metagenome (GOLD analysis project Ga0114951, IMG submission 88677) | Freshwater microbial communities from Finland to study Microbial Dark Matter (Phase II) - AM7a DNA metaG | ecosystem: Environmental > Aquatic > Freshwater > Lake | place: Finland: Lake Alinen...
CCTGGGCGCATTTTCCGAACTGACGCTCACCTGCCAAACAGCTCCAGCGATTCACTACGGTAGACACCTTAAAGGCGTCATAATATTCCTGGCAGGCTATGTCGGCCTGAATCTTAGTCATGCCATAAATGCTGTGGTCTCCACCGTCTACAGAGAAGTTATCAGCTATACCAAATTTTGGATCAAAGCCGACTATGCCGGGATTGTCCGTCCATTCATAGCGGGTCTCCTTCTCTGTGTGCGGAAGGGCATTGATTTTACTGCCACAATAAGTCTTATTAGTTGACCACAGAATTAATGCCGAGCCATTGAGCCGGCAATATTCAAGGACATTTACAACACCATACAGATTATTGGTGATGTCGTATTTGGGGTTATTGTACCCGTCTGTGGCACTGGGCTGGGCACTGCATTCGAGGATCATGTCAGCTTTCAGGTGATAGAAGTCCTCGGTGTTCCTTACGTCCCCATGAACGAAAGTAATACCTTCTTTTTTAAAATCAGGGAGATTGATTTCACTTCCCCGCCGGGCGAGATTATCAAAGGCAATAACATCATGCCCCTGTTTTTTAAGATAAAAGGAAAGATTTGCTCCAACGAAACCAGCACCACCAGTAATAAGAATTTTCATAGTTTTTCATATTCCTTTACTATATTTTCAGCAATGTTTTTAGCCGACCATTTTTCTACCATGAACTGTCGTACTTCATTACAGCGGGCTTTTAAAGTTTCAAGATCATTTGAATAAAATTTGATGACATTGACTACATCTTCAACATTTTTGACGTCATCAAAAGGAATCTTATCGCAGGAGAAATAAGCCATAAACACATCAGAAAATTCCCTGTCTATGCAGCACATGGTAGGAATACCCATAGCAAGATTTTCTACACCAGTGGCACCGTGAAAGCCTCTCCAAAGAGCGTCAAAGCCAAGATTGCTCTTTTTCTTTAAGGAAAGAATTTCCTTATTAGGTTTTCCGTAGCTGTTACGGAATACCCCGGGGTGCTGATTGGCTATCCCTAAGGCGTTCATGGCCGCAACAAGCTCATTTGTGTTCTTGTTGTTACCCCCACCTGTAGGGAAATGACTTAAATGCACACTTCCCATATCTCTGTCAACCCCAGGCATAAACCATTCATCCTGTTCATCCACAAGATCGGGAACATAAACGCATTCATCGTAGATATGAACTGCCTGCGGAATTGAGGAGAATATGGCGTCATACCTTATCTCTTTCCGCTTATTCCATATATCTTTGGCCGTGGCTCTTTCACGCCAATGCCCGGCAAAGCTGTTGTAGTCATGAAAGACTTTTTTCTTCCGACCGATGAAATCGTTCCAATCAAAGCCCCAGTTAAAGGCCCTGGCACCGTAAGATATCTCAAGAGGAGATGGGTAAGTATGCGTCGCTGAACAGAAATGAAGAATGTCGGCTTTTTCTATCAGAGCAACAAATTCATCCCTGTTGTAATTTTCCGACCCGATGTCGAGAGTGTCATAAAAGGTCTTGTTGGCCCTGAAATGACGGACTTTGTGAGTAGTATACTTGTTTATTGCTGCCGCCTGTCTGTAACTACATCCTGCGGCATCGTGGGCTGGGTTGATGAAGAGAATTTCCATTTTATTCCTTTTTAGATTTTTTTACGACCAATTCGAATGACCACTCATTGCCCTGCGGGGGAGAATAGTGCGTAAGCTCAGAACCGCCTATTTTTTTAAGAATCTCCCATAAGTCTTCCCATATAAAATGCTGCTTATGGTTACCGTTGCATCTCGGGTCCCCAATAGGGAAATAAGTGTTCTTATCCGCCTGATAGAGGACTAAGAAGCCTTCGGGCTTTATGACCCTTAGCCACTCTTTAAGAGCCGCTTCCGTGTTCTGCAGTTCTTCTAAAAGATGGCTGGAATAGACGAAATCAAAGAAATTATCAGAGTACCTGGAGAGATCCCGGGCATCGGCATTCATGTCGGCCCCGGGATTGTGTAAATCAATTCCGATGGAGTTTGTAGTTATTTTTACAACTCCGCACCCGAGATCCAGTCCTTGCCCCTGGCAATATTTTAATAACCTGGCTCTGCAATGATCCGTTTCACCTCTTGCTTGCTGCATATTACTTAGCCTCTAAGAGTTTGATGATTCCTTCAACTTTTTTCTGCCCTTTTTCCTTACCGTAAGTCTTTATACAAAAGCTGGTAATTATGGCATAGATTTCTTTTGTAGACCATTCTATGGAGTCCAACGTGTTTGTCTGCTGACGGATCCAGGCCATGGGAATAAAAAGCCTGTTGGTGTTGGTCTTAATAAAAGGAACTCGGTCAGCGTATATACCCCTTCGAAGTGTCAGAGGGGTGACGTTCAATATTTTCGCTGCAACTGATATTTTTACTCTCTCTGGCTCCATATGATATAAAAAGATATTAAAAGATTATTATAAATTGGGTGATTAAGTATAAAATATGCTTTGAATTGCGGGTACTTAGCTGTGTATTCAGGAAGGAAAAGCTGTTTTAAAGGGGGCTCAAGTTAGCTGTCTATAAAATTCTTCTTCCGGAACAATGAAAGTAAGACCTTCTTTTTTCACTAGTACGTATTTATTTCCCTGTTCATCATAGACAATTTTATTATCTATAAGACTGTAGTCACTACTAACACTGCCGTAGGGATTAGTTACTGTGCATAATACATGGTAATCAGGGTATCCGGGATTTGTAAGGGTTATGGTGCTACTAGTCTGATCAGGGAGAGGGTGTTCATTACCAGGCAACCCAATGCCCTCGTACCATAGATAGGACAATTGATCTCCGGAAGCCCTGACGGTAAGAGTTACGGTGTCGTGTACGGGTACAAGAGTGTCGTAGGCTGGCTGTGTGAGTATTACGGGAGGCTGTTTCATTACAGTAGCGGGTCGTATTAGTAGGATATTATCGATGAAAAAATATTTTTTTACTTTTTTATAAAATAATTGTTGACACCCTTCGTATTCCGTGGTATATTTAGGGTGATCATTTACACTTTTCAGGATTACAATCGCAAATGAACTCTTCCACACTCAATCTCAGGACCACTCTAGCCGCCGTAGGCGGTACGGGTATGTCATGCTCATTTACGAGAGCATGGTTATCCCTGTCATTGGTCCGCCTCTGTGGAAGTGATAAAGGGATTTATGAAACAATACACGGAGGCCCTTTTAAGAGATTGTAACACCAGAAATAAAAAAACTCTCTTAAAAGGGCCCCCAGGACAAAAACCTGAGGGCCTTTTTCTTTTTGTGGTGCGTTCTTTGAAAATTTCAGTAAATCTTACAAGCACATTCGCATTGTTATTTATCGCGGGTGGGAGGCAAGAGTCTCAGGAAGGCTCATAACCTTTCTCAGCCAGGGGCGGTTCCTGGGCCCGCTACCATAAGCACCACACCCATTCGGGCCATCCAGCTTCCGCTTCGGCGGTTTCATTGGGGTCTAGTGTAAGTGTGGTGCCTTTTTTAGTGAGATAGCACTGAATTGCCCAGTCGATCAAGAGAAGGTCGCATCCCATAGGGATTGAGATTGCAGGTGAAACTCCTGTCAGGCGTGAGCTGGGCAATGCAGTGTTTATTTAGCACTATAGCTCAGTTGGGAGAGCAGGTCCCCCATAAGGAAAAGGTCCCTGGTTCGATCCCAGGTAGTGCTACCAAATTTCGACGGCGTGGCAGAGTGGTCGAATGCTGCGGTCTGCAAAACCGCCAGACGAAAGTCTCTCGGGGGTTCAAATCCCTTCGCCGTCTCCAGTTTAAACCATCTCATAGACAGACGGGCTTGATACCGTCGCAGGCAGAACCCCCTGTAAACCAACTAGCTGTGGCAGGCGATAATGGCCGAAAGGTACAACACGCCAAGGCGATAATGTAAGGGTTGGGAATGAGATGATTTTTCGCCCCTATAGTGCAGTGACAAGCATAGACGGTTCTCAGCCGTCAGACTGCGGTTTAATTCCGCATAGGGGTATATAGCCCGTTAGTTTAGTGGTAGAACTCAAGGTTTTCATCCTTAAGGGAGCGGTTCAATTCCGCTACGGGCTACCAATTAAATATGGAAGACTAGGATAACTGGTAATCCACTGGCTTTGAATACCAGCGTCCGTAAGGACTTCGGCGTTCGACTCGCCGGTCTTCCGCCAGTTCATGGAGAGATAGGATAACTGGTAATCCACTGATTTCGAATGTCAGCGCCCGAAAGGGTTTCGGAGTTCGAGTCTCCGTCTCTCCGCCAGATTTGGAGACATCGCCTAATGGTATGGCACTACCCTGGAAAGGTGGCGACCGCAAGGTTGTGGGAGTTCAAGTCTCTCTGTCTCCGCCAATGTTGACCGTAGCTCAGTTGGTAGAGCCCTGGAATGTGGCTCCAGAGGTCGCGGGTTCAAGCCCCGTCGGTCACCCCAAATTATTTAAGGGAGCGTAGCCAAATGGTAAGGCACCTATTTTACATGTAGGCAATTCTGGGGGTTCAAGTCCCTTCGCTCCTACCATTTTCGGGACAGTACCGAGTCCGTCTTATAAGCGGAATATTCGTAACTGGTACGTTGAAATTGTGAGTTCAAATCTCACCTGTCCCACCATGTATAATATTAGGGCATGTCGTCCAACGGTGTAAGATATCTGTCTGATAAGCAGAAGACGAAAGTTCAACTCTTTCCATGCCCACCATTATCTTAAGGAGCCCTCTTATGAAGAAAGTTGTAAAGAAGAAAGCCAAGAAACTCAAGAATCTAAAGCCTGAGGACGTCTTTATTCTTTCGCCTAAGAAGAATTACTATGAAGAGTTGAATAAGAAGCACGATCAACTCCTCGTGAACATCAAAAAGGGTCTTCCAGAACTTGAGAAACTTCTGGAAAAAATCAGTGGGCACTGGACGTACGAAGACATGATTTATCGCTACTACCACCAAAGTTACAAGGTCTACCATGTCCAGTGTGAGACTTTAGAGATTGTGCTTGCCTTAACCCATCTTGCCCCTGACGGTTGTACTCTTAATGAGCAATTTGATGAAATTTTTAAAGAAGGTACCGGGAAGGAATTTAAGCATGAGCATAATAGCGATTGGGATAAACACACAAGGCCTTTACTTGAAGCCTTCTTCCATGCAAAATTTTTCCTTGAAATGGCAGTAAAATATGGGAAAGAACTTGAGAAGGCCCCTGAGTGCCTTCCGAGTGGCTGGGCGGCGTTTTTGTACCTCTTTAATCTTCGATAATACATGCCGGGATAGTTTAGGGGTCAAACAGCTGATTCGTAATCAGCAGACACCAGTTCAATTCTGGTTCTCGGCTCCAAAATGATGGTACATTATTCCTTCGTAACTCACGGCTCGAAAGACACCGAAGTGGGAGGCCTGTGCGAAAGCCCTAATAAGGCTATAGTACCAGGGAAACGTAAACTGGTGGCCAGTGTATCATCAACTTTAAATCCCTGCTTGACTCAAGTCACGGACGCCTTGATCGGGCATGATCAATCCGGTAGGTGAAATCCCTGCAGCGGGGTCCCAAATACACATAAGAAAGGTGGCACATCATGGTACTCAAAGACATGATCAAGGGTAATAAAACAGTTCGCTTCACCTTTTACAGGGATCAGGAACTGTGGTATACGACCGAGGACGGGTTCGAATTTCCCGTGCCGTTATCCGAAGTAGGAAATTCGACCTTTCTGGCTGAAGACCGTGCCATCCTTTTTATGCGGTACATCAGAAAACAGATGGAATTGATTGAGGCAGCGAAAAAAGAGCAATTAACGCCGGCGCCATGAAGACCCCTGAAATTTTCCGTATATTTCAGGCCAACACCACCGGTTAGGGATTCATGGGCATGCTTCAGATTGGCTGGGCACTTTTACTTTATTTTTACAATCTTCGATAATTTACGCCGACATAGCCTAGAGGTAAGGCAGCAGATTTGTAATCTGCCAGCGAAAGCTATCGGGGGTTCGAATCCCTCTGTCGGCTTTATAAAAAGAGGTTCATAGTTCAAAAACATCAGTCGGCAATTATCTCTGAGGGCAAGAGTTATTAAGGCAAAATACTTAAGAAAGGAATCAGCCATGCGAAAAGCCATCGGCCGGAGCTAAAAATCTCCGGTAAAACAGAAGACGGAAAACTGGTTGTTCAAGGAATCTTTCAAGTCACGTCATCCACAGGTCTCCCTCTGGAAATTATCCTGGACACTCTCACAAAGCGGGACATGGTAATAGATTGGAAAGATTTTTTAGAAAATTCTTTATTACACGGATGCAATTTCTGTACTATAAAGAGTAGGGTAGAGACGGCTGTCGGAGATTGTTTCGGCCCTAAGTACCGTGAAGAGGTCATGCAGAGAATCCGTTTGATAGGGGGCTTTTAATGAAAACCAGGGTAGAACCTCACGGCTATCTTCAGCATGAGGTTGAGTTGGTAGGCCAAATGGAAGGCATAAAAGTAGGCTCGAGGGGCCTTTGTACGGCCGATCTTGATGATATTTTTGCAGTAGTTTTTCCAAAGTATGGTTGGATAACTTTTCAGGGATTAAATGAAAGAGACAAGTTTAAAATTGTAAAATAGGGGCTGTAGCTCAGTTGGGAGAGCGCGACGCTGGCAGTGTTGAGGTCGCCGGTTCGATCCCGGCCAGCTCCATATTCACAATTCATGAATAGCGAATACAAGGGAGGCCGGCGTTATCCAATGCTATGTTGTCGTGGGTAACCTCTCGCTTCCTAATTTATGGGCCAGAACAGTCGGGCAGGCGGGTCTCCCTTGCACGGAGATTTTGGTGGGTTGAACTCCCACCTGGTCCACCAAAAATTTGAACAGTGGTGTAATTAAGAGTTACTTCTAACCAAGCAGCCTGTCGCAGGTTCGAGTCCTGTCGGTGCCCGTTAAGGGGGCTGTAGTTCAGTTGGTAGAACAGCCGCCATAAAAAGCCTCTTAATGTTTGTTCCCTGTTCAAAAATTAAAGCGGATTTCGCCTAGCGGTATGGCGTCTGCCTTCCAAGCAGAATCCCGGGAGTTCAACTCTCCCAATCCGCACCATTATTAACAGAGGGAGGCTCATGAAATGGTTCTTGGACTGGACTTTCACGGGGTAATTGATAAGTACCCCAAGGTCTATGGAGAGCTCTCCAGGATCGTCATGATGACGGGTGGTCAGGTCTATGTAATCACAGGCACTAAGGTTACCCCTGAGTTTAAGAGGGCTCTGGAGAGCTTTGGGATAGTCTACACGGATATCTTGTCGATTGTTGATTATCATTTAAGTATTGGGACCCTTGTGACGTATGATGGTGTAGGTAACCCGTGGTTGGACGACCTTACGTGGGATAAGACGAAAGCGGATTTCTGTGAAAAATATAAAGTAGATCTGCATATCGACGACTCAAAGACGTATGGTAAATACTTCACAGGGAAAACTAAGTACCTGTTGGTTCAGTAACCTTTAACGAAAGGAGACATCATATGGCATCCATAATCGTGCGGTAGTGAGTACCGCCAGAAAGGGATCCATTTATGTCTCATCCGAAAAACCGTCGTGACCGCTTCCTCATTGGCAAAAAGCTGGGGGAAAAACGTGCGGAAGGTTATTGGGGTAGTTGTCCTGATATTACCCAGGAAAACATGGAAAGGGCAGCTTATCTCCGAAGAGATACCACTAAGTTGTGTAGTTGTGTGATGTGTGGGAACGCTAGAAGGCTTTTAAAAGAATTAACCATGCAGGAGAAAAAATTCAACGAAAGAGCCTCATATGAAGATTAAGGTATTATTCGATGATGAGGTAGTATTGGATACCGTTGTAAAAAGTGCGGAACTTTCTGAAAGTCGGGATGTTGTTGCCATCTATGACAGTAAAATTTATAAAGAAGAAAAGAAACGTTTAATTTCCGAAATGGTTCCCAGTGCTAAAGGGCGGTTTTGCATTGAGTACGAGGTGATTGATGAGGAGATGCCAAATAGCTATTACTACCTTATGTCCTGTGACAGTTTACCAAAAAAGATTAAAAATGTAACAACTACCTGTCCGGAATGCAGTAAAGATGTAAAGGTAAAAATCAGTGTATAGAAAATTCAACGAAAGGGATCGTTATGAAGTATCAGATGATTGTCCGGATCCCTTTCGAGGGCCTGGATGATATTGAAGCCCGTGCCGTGGCTCAGAAGATCAAGGGTGATATGGAAGCCATTTATGAGGATTCTGTATGCAAATTACAGGAAGTATTTGAAACTAAACCGCCACGAGGCATAAACCTGGGAGGGCAGGATGGACAGTGACTTTAGTGGGTTTATAAAGCCGTTGTGGTGTAGGGTGGTTCGCACATCTGGTTGAAGCCCAGAGGGCATCGGTTCGATTCCGGTCGGCGGCATATTTTAAGAGACGGGTTGGCGGAAAAGGATACCTACCGATAGACGCTGAAAGTGGGCGAGAGCCTGCAAACCCACACGCTATGGTATCTGTATGCGGAGGAGTGGGAAATCCAGCACCCGTTTCATGAGGGGATGTAGCTCAGATGGATAGAGCGTCGTCGTCCGAAGTCGAAGGCCGCCCGTTCGAGTCGGGCCATCCTCATGAGTTGTTCCAAGCCTATAGGCGTGGGTTCAAATCCCATCGGCAAGCGGTAAATAATCCGTTGCTGTGGTGTAGTCAGGAGCATACATGGCTTGGTATAAAATATAGGGACGTACCGGGGCCGCCTCCAAAACGGCACTAACGTAATTGGGTGAAAATAAGAGTTCAACTCTCTTCGTCCCTGCCATTTTAAAAAGGAGTATATATGTCTTTGATTAATGCCTGTAGAATTGAGGATGAAGCAAGAGATTGGGCGTCCGTCCTTTATAAGGCCCGGGAGACTGGCGATGCCTCAGTCATAAAATTTGCGAAAGAGGTCCTTTATCCGAAATACAGGGACTGTGGTATAGGGTGGGAGCCGGCTGAGTTAAATAAAGAATTGTGTTCATTTTTTGAAGGAGTATAAATGACCCGACAAGAGATCGAGCGTGCATCATCAATAGTAGAAGAGTTTTATCGGAATGCCGTGTCCAGTGATTTAGTTGATCGGGTACAGGAAGAGATCATGAAACAGCCTGATGATTATTGGCTCAGAGTAGGTCAAGATTGGAGTGTCTTAGGTCATCAGGTAGTAGGAGCGGAGAAGTTTTAGCTTCCATATCTCAATTGGATAGAGAGCAGCTCTACGAAAGCTGAGGTTCACGTCACGCCGATGACCGGGGGATCAGTACCCCCCAGTCCCGCCAATTTAAGGAGGATTTAATGAGTAAGGAAATTGAAGATTTAGTTATTGAATTTGGGGAAGAGAGTCGGTTGTTAATAGAGGATTCTTTAAAATGGCTTAAAGATAAAGAACCTTTATGGGATTTAAAAAAGCCAATTAATAAAAGGACCTTTATCAAATCTTTAATACCTAAAAAGTGATTTCATGACTCTTAAGGCAAACTTCAGGAAATTTTCGAAAATAAACCGCCACGAGGCATAAACCTGGGAGGACAGGATGGACAGTGACTTTAGTGACTTTACCATTGGCTGTCTGACCGACGTGGTGAAGGTGCGGGACTGAAAATCCCGAAATCTGGGTTCGATTCCCAGGGCAGCCACCATATTTTAAGAGACGGGTTGGCGGAAAAGGATACCTACCGATAGACGCTGAAAGTGGGCGAGAGCCTGCAAACCCACACGCTATGGTATCTGTATGCGGAGGAGAATCCAGCACCTGTTTCTAATAAGGGGATGTAGCTCAGTTGGATAGAGCCTTAGTTTCCGGAACTAAAGACCGCCCGTTCGAGTCGGGCCATCCTCAAAGTTTATAGGGGTGTCGTCAAATTGGTATGGCCCCGGTCTCCAAAACCGGCGACGAAAGTCATTGGGCGTTCGAGTCGCTCCGTCCCTGCCAAATACTTATCGAAAGGCCTGAGATGACAGAAAGAGATATTAAAAGGGCATCGTCAATCGTTGCTGAGTTTTGTCAGAATGCCGTGCCCAGTGATTTAGTTGATCGAGTACAGGAAGAGATTATGAAACAGCCTGATGATGACTATTGGTTCAGAGTAGGTCAAGATTGGAGTGTCTTAGGCCATCAGGTTATAGGTGCAGAAGAATTTTAGCCCCCATAGTCTAAAGGATAAAACGCTGCGCTACGGACGCGGATATAGGGGTTCAATTCCTCTTGGGGGTATTTAAATGAATAAAGAAGATGCACATAAAGCCTTAACTGATGGGCAGACTTTGTTCGTCCCGACATGGTACTTTACCAGTTGTGACGGTGAACGAATTTATGCCACTTGTGACCATGAAAATTGTTGTGAGAATGATTTTGATAGTTTTGAGGAGTTCTGGAAATGGCATGGAGATGATAAAAGAATGAAAATTATGGGACTGTAGCTTAATGGTAAAGCGCCGGCTTGACTGGTTGGCCAATCATAATTTCGGGCACAGGGATAAACGAGGACACTTTCATCCCTGGTGGTGGGTACGCCGTTTACAATGTAATGTCTTCGGCCATGAATGGTTCACTCGAACTTCCAACTGGTGTGCGTGGTGCGCTCGATTTTCGGGCAAATACCCAAAGATGCGGGAACGGCGTCCTGAAAATGCCCAGACGATCCAAGTTGAGATTAAACGAAGAGAAGAAAAAGATATAGAACAGAGGAGAATTAGGGGATGTAGTTCAGATGGATAGAGCGTCGTCGTCCGAAGTCGAAGGTCGCCCGTTCGATCCGGGTCATCCTCAAGTTTATAGGGGTGTAACATAGTGGTAGTGTGTCTGTCTCCAAAACAGATTACGGGGGTTCGATTCCCTCCACTCCTGCCAAAAGTATAGCGCCCGTTTCCTAACTGGACAGGGGCACGGATTACGGATCCGTGGGTGAAAGTTCGAGTCTTTCCGGGCGTAAATTATTTAAATATTAGGGGATATAGTGTAGTTGGTTAACACACGACACTGTCAATGTCGAGACCACGGATTCGATCTCCGTTATCCCCGCCAATTTTAAAGGAAGGTTCATGAGACAGGTAAAAATAACGTTTCAATGCTCTGAACAAGAGGCCCTTTTCTTTCAATCCTTGCCTAAAAAGCTTGGAGTCACTATGTCGGCCGTCGTCCGAGACGCTCTTTACTTCTATTACAAAAATCATGTGGATAAAAAAGTAGAGCCTGAAGAAGATAAATAGAGGGATACGTTAATGGTAAACGCCATGTTTTGTCGATCCGCAGGCTACGGGTTCGAGTCCCGCCGTTTCCGCCAATTATAGAGGGGAAGTATGGCTAACACAAAAAATGTTGGAGATAAATCAATTGCTAAAATTTTAGCAATGCTTCTTGACAGAGACTATAATGTTCTTATTCCTTTTGGAGATAATCAAAGGTATGACTTGGCAGTTGATTTAGGTGATAGGTTTGTAAGAATTCAAGGTAAAACTGGTAGTATAAAAAATGGGGCTGTTCATGCTAACGCTAACAGTGTTTGTAAAATTAAAGGAAGATATGTAAGGAAAAAATACTCAAAAAAAGAGATAGATTGTTTTATTGTGTACTGCCCCAACAACGGGCAATTTTATAAGGTTGATGTTGATGATAAAATGCCCTTTGAGATAGTACTTAGAGTTGAAGAACCCTTGAGTAAGTCGAAGAATTATAAATGGGCTAAAGACTTTGAATTTGAGTCATTTTAAAGAGGGATACACTAATGGTAAGTGACAAAATTGCTAATTTTGCGTCCGAAAGGACTTCGGGGTTCAAGTCCCCGTCCCTCTGCCAACATTGCGGCAGTAATTCAGCTGGTAGAATGCGACGTTGCCAACGTCGATGCCGCCGGTTCAACCCCGGCCTGCCGCACCAATTCATGTGTAATAAATAATAGGCATTATTTATTACATGGAGGGGTCTATGGAAGACTTTTTTGACGTCATTATGACTGAAGAACAGTACCAAAGGGCGGTTAGAGTGGCCACCCTCCGTTATAATGAGTCAATAAGAAGGGGCTGCCAGCAGGCATACGGGGCAGCCGGCCACAATTTGAATACCGATATTTTAGGGGCCTTAGGGGAACTTGCTTATTGCATTTATACTAACCAACCTTGGTCGGAATCGGTGAATACATTTAAGGCTCCGGATGTCGGTAAAAATGTGCAGGTACGAACGACAAGGTCAAAGAATAATCGCCTTATAGTCCGAAGGCATGATAAAGATGATGATGTCTTCGTTTTGGTTATAGCGGACGGCTTAAAATTTAAGATAGTGGGATCTATACTTGGTAAAGATGCAAAAAGAGACAAATTTACGAGCGCCCCTGCTGGCCGTCCGGCAGCTTGGTTTGTTAATCAGGGTGCCTTGTCTAAGATAGAGGATAAAAGGCCATGTCCTGCCTGTAAGGGGGAAGGGTTTACAATTATGGAAGATTTAGGGATACGGGTAGGTTGTTTAGTCTGTGATGCAAAAGAGAATTATGGCACTTCCAATTAAAGACACTCCGGTCATTACCGGCCGTGACGCGGCCCGTTTCATTCGACGGATGCATGATGCCGAAACCAAGCCGATAACCGAAAAGGAACGGGAAGAATATCGAAGGGCGAAAGCGGTTTATGACGAGATGAAGGCCAAGGGAATGGGGGATCTCCCATGAGTGATGAAAGAATGTCGTTTGAGGATTTGGATAAAAAGATAGTTGAAAGCGGAAAAAGGGTATTAGGGGATAATCCTTTGTTAGAGGATCTTACAGAGGCTAAAAAAATTTGTTTGACGCATAATTACGACGAAATAATTACTGAATCAGGGTGGACAGAAGAAGATTATCGAGCTGAAATTATGAAACGAGTTAAGAATGGTTGGCTGTTTCAATGAATCAAAGGGTCGGTGGCCGAAAGGCTAAGGCGTCTAACTGTAGATCAGAATTCCGAAAGGATAAAGGTGGTTCGATTCCATCCCGGCCCAAATAAACATAAAAGAGGAGGTTGTTATGCGGAGGGTACTTTATCGAGTGCAGTTGCGGGGAAAAGTTTGAGTTCACAGGAATACAGTTTGATGATTTTGACTGTGGCATGATGGGTTTTATGGATTGCCCTAAATGCAAAAGGGTTGTTTTACCAAGTCATCATGGTGGGATGACGTACACTAAAGAGGGCACCCTGGACCGTAAAGGGGACAGGAGGCCTGTGAAGATTGAAGAAGTTGAAGAGACTGGACAGGATCACGGCTGGGCTGCAGGATTTTTTTAGCCTAAAACTCTGTATAATAAGGGTGATGCTCCTGTCGGGTGTCTGTAAAACACTTGTGCGTAATAATATGGCAGGCGGATGCACAATTAGGTTCAACTCCTTCATCGCCCATTATTTTGAGGTTTATTATGGCAACATTCGCATTACAATCAACCCGGGCAGCCGGCAAGGAAGAGACCGCTGTCATGAACTGTTGCATTCTTAACAGGGCTCATACTTATAAGCTTTGTAGGAGTCCTCAGGAATGCACCCCTGACTGTATTCCTGTGGGAACGGTTGAGTGGTGTGACAGCTTTCTTCCTAAAGAGAAGACGGTACCGGATTACTACCCTGAATTTTTGAAGGATTCATTTCACAGGAAAATATGGAGAACCGATAAGTGGCCTTTAGGGGAAAAGGTTTTTATTAAACCGGCCGACGTCCATAAGCGTTTTGACGGTCGCATCACTTCTGGTGGTTATCGAGGAAAGAAGAAAGGTCCTTACTGGTGTTCGGAGCTTGTAAGATTTACCAATGAGTGGCGATATTATGTCGCCGATGGGAGGGTCTTGATTGCCGAGTGGTATTTAGGGGATGAAGTAAATGAGCCTGACCCTCCTGAACTCAATATAAAGCTTCCTGAGGGCTATTGTGGTGCCCTGGATTTCGGTACGTTGAGTACGGGGGAGCTGGCGTTAGTCGAAGCCAACGGTCCTTACGCGTGTGGCTGGTACGGTAAGAAGCATGAGATTTTTGTAGAGTGGCTTATAAAGGGTTGGGAGTATTTAATTAAGGGAGAGTAATATGGTACGGGTACCAATTATCATTGACTGTAACAAGCAATCGGACGGGTATGTGCTTATGTTAAATCCTAAGTTTAAGGATAAAATCAAAAGGCACTGGTTTACGCCTAAATCGCTATTTCTTGGGTATGACGGCGAGGTGAAGAAGTTGAATGGCATGCAATGGTGTACGCTTGTGAAGATGCTCTTAAGTTTAAAGCGTATGATACCGTGTGTCGTGAAGCAGCCTGTAACTGGGAAGGCTTATTTCAGATTCCTGGGGGAATGATGAAAGATCTGAGCCTCTTAAGAATACTTGTAAGTAAATGGACGAAGAAGGCTCAGAATAGTGCCTATTCGGATATTGAGCGGGCAACCTTTTATGAGTGTGCCGAAGAATTGCATCGTGCAATACAGTTTTTAGAAGAAGATAACCATTAACGAGGAGCGGGTCCTTTATGGACAGCAGTAAATCTGACAAAGCTGATAAAATAGGCCCTGCTAACTCAACTGGCAGAGTAACGCCCTTTTAAGGCGTAAGTTCCCGGTTCGATCCCGGGGCGGGGTATTAACGGTCTATGGTGGAATGCAGACACGCCGGGTTTAGGCCCCGGTGCCTTTAAAAGAGGCGTGGGGATTCAAGTTCCTCTAGGCCGAATTAGGGATCGTAGCTTAACTGATAGAGCAACCGGCTCTTAACCGGTAGGTTCTGGGTTTGAGTCCCAGCGGTCCCACCAATACGGGCGAGTGGTGTAATTGGCAGCCACAGCATCTTTAAACGGTGCCGTTAATTCGTAGGGGTTCAACTCCCCTCTCGCCTATAGTTCTTTGAAAATTTAGGCGGAAGTAGCCGAATGGCATAGGCGGTGTTCCCAAAAAACACTGGGTTATTCCCATAAGAGTTCAAATCTCTTCTTCCGCATTAGATTCATACTTAATACACAATAATAAGTCATTAATATTGTATATTACATATTCTCGTACACAAAAGAAAGGACGGGGATATGGAATCAAGGTGGTCTGATAGTATGCTGGCTTCTTCTGTGCCATGTTCTAAAAATTGGGCTGGTGTATGTAAAAGGTTGGGACTTTCATCAAAGAACTCTTCTAGATTAAGAAAAAGAGCTATTCAATTGGGGATAGATTTTTCTCATTTTTCATGGAAGAGAAAATACGATGCTGAAAGTTTGAGACTGGCTGTGCAAGAGTCCCTATCCTATAGACAGGTTCTTATACATTTGGGGATGAATGCCGTAGGTAGTGCGTATTATTTCATTAAAGCCGCAATAAAAAAATGTGGCTATGATACCTCACATTTTTTAGGAGCGTCTAGTAATAGAGGAAAGATAATCGGCCCCAAAAGACCTATAGACGATTATTTATCAGGGAGATTTAATATTGGGTCGCATAAATTAAAAATTAGATTAATAAAAGAAAAAATATTTGAAGATAAATGTACTATGTGTGGCCTGACAGAATGGCTAAATAAAAAAATGCCGTTAGAATTGGATCACATAGATGGAAATAGAGACAATAATCAACTTATTAATTTGAGGTTATTGTGCCCTAATTGTCATACTTTAACTCCTACCTATAGAGGTAGAAATACTTTTCATAAAGTAAAAATTAAAAAGGAAAAAATTAAGAAAGAAAAAAAGAGAGAAAAAAGGCTTAATGGCGTAGAAGTATTATGCAGGTTTTGTGGTAAATCTTTTAGGCGAAGAAAAGGGGCTGTAAAATTTAAAAATTATTGCTGTATTAAATGCTTTAATTCAGATTCAAGAAAATGCGTCAGACCGACAAAAGAGGAATTGGAAGAACAGATTAAGATAATGCCGTTTACTAAAATAGGCAAAAAATATGGAGTTTCAGACAACGCTGTAAAAAAATGGGCGAGAAGTTACAGTATTGACTTACCTAATAGGTTGGGGTATTGGGCGAAATTAACTAAAAAGAATAATGCGGCCATGGTGGAATGGTAGACACGCTGGTTTGAGGTGCCAGTGGGAGAAATCCTGTGAAGGTTCAAGTCCTTTTGGCCGCACCAAAATTAGCCCGGGTGATGAAATTGGCAACCATACCAGTTTCAGAGACTGGCGGATGAAAATCCTTGCAGGTTCAAATCCTGTTCCGGGCAGTAAAAAATATGTGCCCTTAGCATAACTGGATAATGCCACTGGTTTCTACCCAGTAGATTGGGGGTTCGAGTCCCTCAGGGCATATTTAAAAGGATAGGTTTTAGCATGAAAATCAGAATAAAATATGACGGTGCATACCCGAACTTATGTTCAGGGCAGTTGATAGTCTATGTTGGGGTCAGGAAGTATGTTTTTCCGGACTACTGCATGTCTTCTGGCGGGAGTGCTGGGGTAGATTTCAGCACTATGGATGATTATTGTACTTCAGGTCCTTGGACAATAAGGGAGTGGCCTAAGAGATTCCCTAAGGAGTATAAGAAAGATGTATTGGATGCTGTGAACAATGAAATTCGTCATGGCTGTTGTGGTGGGTGTATATAAGGGCCTATGGGGTAACTGGATAGCCCGAGGGTTTCCTAAACCTTAAGTTCAGATTCGAGTTCTGATAGGCTCATTTAAGGGTGGTCCAGGTGGGGCAGCCAATAGAGACTCCAACGCGGGAGCTGAGCTGAAGGCCAAGGGTTGGCGTTAATCGTGGAGCGGATAAGACCGCTTGAGAGTAGTGAACTAAGGAAGAGCCGCCGGTTCGAACTCCGGTACCATCCAAATACTAATTTAGTAGATGATTAGTGAATATTAGTAGTTAAACCTTCAACCAAAAAGAGACGCCATGGAAAAGTACGTTTTTCGTACGTGACGCAAAGGGGTGTTTATGAGCTCGGGCACGGTAGTTGTATTGAACAGGAATTATGAGTACTGGACGGAAGTCTCCCTTAAGAAGGTCTTAAAGTGGATGGTTTCCGGAAAAATTGAGATTGTGGTTACTCATGAGACAGAGGAGATCGGGTCGGTATCCTTCAAGATCAAGATGCCCTTGGTTGTACGGCTATTGAAATTCGTAGGATTCAAGCCGAAATCTGAGGCTATTCCGTTCAGTAATGAGGCCGTATTCGCACGGGATAACAACGTGTGTCAGTTCTGGCATTTCGATGGCAAGGGTAAGAAGTTCAAGTACACCTGTAACAGTGAGGATCGTACTATCGACCATTTGACCCCTTTATCTCGGGGTGGTCGGAACAATGACTGGTTGAATGAGGTTACGGCTTGCCGTCACTGCAATGAGGTGATTAAAAAGAATCATACACCGAAGGAAGCTGGCCTGGAACTTATTCGGGCGCCTTTTATTCCTAAAAGGGATAAGAACTCATTCGTAGTGGCTCGGTTTACGTACAACCCTAGGAAGCTGGCTCATAAGAAGTATTTGGAACAGATTCTGGGGCAGGCGGCTTAAGAAGAAGGCCCTATGGTAAGTAGAGGGCCTTTCTTTATTTTAGAAGTTCTGCAAGGGAGTATCAGTATCACACAGTCATAAAGGGCCTAAGCCCACCACGGCTTAGGCCCCACATCCTAAAGCAGCGTACAAATAAATTAAGAATTAACGGATTATTACGAAAAGCCATCGTGGTAGATGCATGTCCCGTTAGCTTTCTTTTTGATCGTCCATAAAGGACCGTAGGGAGTATCGTGCTTTTCCTTAGGAATATATGCCCGTTCTGAAAAAGTTATAGAAATCTGACAACATCAGATTTCAGGTTTTCTTCCTGATTCGTAGAAACTGCCTCTAAATCGAAGGCACTTAGAGGTCTTACACTTTCTCCA
>Ga0114951_10003078_pt1 | contig 17755 bp, 30 predicted proteins | sample AM7aDNAmetaG_FD_88677 | JGI IMG/M metagenome (GOLD analysis project Ga0114951, IMG submission 88677) | Freshwater microbial communities from Finland to study Microbial Dark Matter (Phase II) - AM7a DNA metaG | ecosystem: Environmental > Aquatic > Freshwater > Lake | place: Finland: Lake Alinen...
ACTTTTAATGAACTTACGTATACTGAAACCTATCTTATATTCCTCTCCTGCGAGACTAATAAGGCCGGCAACAAATACGTAAGAGGTTGTTATAACCATATACATATTGTAGTCTTTCTTGTTAGAACCGCCACCTCTTTAGGCTTTGGTTGTTATGCTGGATAAAGTCACCAGCACAAATACTTACTTGAGTTTTTTATATAATAGGGGAATTTGTCATAGGAATAACCTATCACTTCTATTTGGATTAAGAATGGGTGCAGAGGGCAGAATCGAACTGCCTACCTCCTGGTTATGAGCCAGACGAGCTACCGGTGCTCTACTCTGCAATAAAGAAATGGACCTGCCGGGAGTTGCACCCGGGTGTTCTGTACCGTTTTTATCAGTTTCTACAAGCTTAGTGTTACTAATAAGATGTATACCCGTAAACTGATATACAAATTGTTTGGTAATTTTCCTGCTACCTTATTACCATAGGATAGTCAGTCTCGCTGAATGACGGTTACAATATATAGCGAGAATCTATATTATAACCGATCGAGCTTAAGCAGCTGCGAGTGCGAAGCTTTCGCTAGTATTGAATGAATCCATTACTGATGCGACTGCGTTCTTGAGGCTTTGAATAATGCCGGTTGTTTTTGTGTTAATTTATAAAGGATTTAACAATCCTGCTTGCTTCTAATACGTCTGTCACAGAGTCGAATCTAGTACAGGCCCGTATAAAATATGTTAAAGAACGATAAGTAATATAATAACTTACTTATGTTAAATAGCCAGCTTAAAGTCTTAGCAGATCAATATCAGTTAATTATGGAAAAACGGGTTCAGCCTGATCCCACTACTGAGGAGTCTCTTATGCAGTTTTTAAACAAAAGAGCTGCTGGAGCTGCTAAAATTGCTCATAGTGCTAAAGAAAAAAGCGGTTTCAGTACTTTAACCGCTATTCACTTTGCTGCTAAGGCTAAGCCTTACAAAGATTGTGAAAAAATGGAGAATGCTCCTGATAAAGATTGTGATACATGTAATGCTCATTATAAAAAGATGGCAAAAGAATTGCATGCTAAATTAGCAGATTTGGATAAACTATCACAAAAAGAGTTTCAAGCTCTTATGGGAGAGTTAGAAGTATACGGAGAAGTTTATATTCGTGCTACTAAGCCTGAAAGTTTAAAAATTTAATTTATGACATATACTTGGGATCTTAATCCTCTTACAGTTTATACCACACTTTCTAGTTATGACAACGTAGTATGCGCTGTTAACTGGACAATTAATGCTCAACAAAACAGCAATGGGGTAGTGTATACTACGTTTTCTAAAGGTCAGGTTAGCTTGGATGTATCTACTCTGTCAAGTTTTACTCCTTATGCTCAGTTAACACAAGACCAAGTATTAAGCTGGATAATGCCTTATATTAATTTAAATGATATACTAGCACAGCTTCAAAACAATCTTGATACTCAGATGGCACCACCTATAGCAAACTTACCACCACCTTGGGCCGGGTAATTATTGTTTCCAGCTATCTTTATCGTAGTCAAACTTGATGAACCAATCTTTTCTAGCGTTATAGACTACATCAGCTAGTTCCTGGGTATAAAGTTCTTTCCAGTTATTACTATAAAGAATTTTTAAATCTACTAACTTACATTCACTGCTGGACGGCACCATAGTTATATTTTTAATAAAACTAGCTATGTTTTCAATAGGTATACTTGTTAACTGATTAAATAATCGCTTTAACATTATTTGCGGGTATGTTTTGGGTGTAGCTTCAAATATACTCTTATATATTTTTATATTGTTTTTAATAACATTAAGATAATAATCATTATTAAAATTATTATTAAAAATAGAATTAAGAATAATATAGTTAGCAAAAACCCCGTAATACTGTGATGTACAAGGGTTAAGCTTACTTATTTTAGTAATACCAGGAACTTTACATACATCTTCTTCATAATTTTCTACTTTTACAATCCAGCTCGGTTGAATTTCAGGCACTTTATAAGAATATAAACTATGATTAAAGCTATTGGTGTTATTGCTTTTTAACCACTCATTAAATTCTAATGTGGATGGTATAGTTTTTAACCAAATTTTATTTATATCTTTTCCTGTACTACCTTCCTTGAGTTCGTCTAACATTATTGTTAATTTTGTATCTAGTTCACTATATGGACTATAAAACGATTGTAAAGAAATAGATTGATGTAATCGCCATAAAGAAACAGCTTGCGCGTAGGGATTACGAACATTAATAGCAAAAGGCATAGACGCTACTAACTGGTTAGTTTCGTGAGTGTAGCCTCGAGAATGAGGTGGTGTAAAACCTAACGTGTTTTTAATATATAAACCGTTTTGTTTTATTGTATCGTAAGTTGCACGTGTAGCACAACGCTCGGGCAATATCCAACCTATATTGTTGTTTAAAATATTCACTTAAAAATTGGAGCGGGAAAAGAGACTCGAACTCTCGACGTTCACCTTGGCAAGGTGATGCTCTACCAACTGAGCTACTCCCGCATAAAAAGTATTTAGCTTAAGTTTTATTTTTTCCAGCTATCTTTGTCGTACTCAAATGCTTTAAATTATTTTTATAATGAGAAAATATCATGCGGGTATATTATAACTGTTCTTTTACTTTTTTTAAATAATCACACGAAAAACTTTTGCACATATCTGGCCTGATATCATATACACTACAACACTTAAGTGTAGAGTTATAAAATATACAGGGCTTTCTAACGTGGTTTATATCAATTCTTAATGAAGGGTAATGATTAGGATTTTGATATAAAGATCTTTCCGGAAACAGTTTAGAGCCTTCTTCAAAGTCTATAAAAACATCTTTCCATTCTATGTTTACACCTGGAAACTTGTTTTTAATTCGCAGTAAAAACGCGTCAGGATCTGAAACAGGTCCAATTATGAAATCTCTGTCATCTAGTTGACAGCAACCGCCATGATTACCGTTAAATCCTAAACATTTTTCACAACAATGATTCATTTTTTCCAGCTATCCTTTTCGTAACCAAACAACTCAAATTGGAGTTTATATTTTTCATATACAATATCTGCAAGTCTAGCGTTATACGCATAATACGATTGCCAATCTGCATATCTCAGGTCTTTATTATTCCGTCTAATATCTCCTCTCGGATCATCCACCCCTTCATATTTGTATTGATTGGCGAGTATGTTGCTTTGGTAATCTCTTAACACATCGGGGTTGTTTATATCAACAAATGGTATTTTAAGTATGTCCTGATCTAAACACTCATATTTAATATAATAATGAGGGTTATATTTTTTTATTACGTCCTCGGTTGATTGGTTAATATTAGAGAGTACCCAATCTTCAAAATTGCTTGTAATAATGAGATTATCTTTTTTTTCTTTAAAGCACGCTAAATGCCAGTTTGATACTTCTCTTGAATACGGGTTACGTATTTGTAGTATAATTTTATAATCAGAAAATTCTTTTGGTACACCATAATCATGGGTATGGGCTACGTTTCTTATATCTGATTCAGGTGTTAAAACAGGAGATATTTTATAATTAAAAAAATCATAATGCTTTAATATTTCACTTACTGCTCTTGAACCGCATCTAGCTGTAGCCCACCATATATGTTTAACTTTAGTAGAAACGTTCATTTAAGTATTAACTCTCCAGCACCTTTCTCCACAATAAAGCTTATCATCAGTAACACCAAAAAATTGCCTTACTGCTTTTTGTACGCCTTCATCATCATAATAATCGTGACCAGCTATAGTACCGCCTTTCTTAAGTTTAGGGTACCAGCACATTAAATCAGACATCACTGCTTCATATTCATGGTTAGCATCAATAAAAATAAAGTCTAATGATTCATTTGCGTGTAATGTACTAGCCTGATTAGACGGTAATTTAGTAGGGCTAACAATATGTTTAACAGGGTCAATATTGTTAAGAAACAACCCATATACATAATCTTCCGGCAATGTTTCAGGTGTTTTGGTGTTTAAGCCTGCTAATGAATACCTACCCCAGATGTCATAAACACTGAATTTAATATTTTTCTTAGAGTTAATAATCTCTACAGCCATGTAGGTCGTAGAACTACCCTGCCAGGCTCCTACCTCGACAAAATGAGCATTATTATACTTTTCCACCATTTCTGAATATAATTTTGGAAATGTAAACCAGCCAGGCACTTTAAAATGATAATGTTCCATATGTAGACTTATAGGGTGCTAATGATATATCAATTGGCTGCCTAGCCTCGATTCGAACGAGGAAATAGCGAGTCAAAGTCGCTTGTGTTACCATTACACTACCAGGCAAAAAGTGGCGGGATGAAGGAGGGTCGAACTCCCAGTCTACGGCGTGACAAGCCGTTGCATTTACCATTATGCTACCACCCCTTATGTAAAAGAACTATAAAAAACCTTAAGCTTTTTAGGACTTAAGGTTTAAAGTAAAAAACTAACTTAAACTTTAAATCCCGCAGTCCAAATAATAACGATCCCATTGTAAGGAAGATATTGCTTGTTGTACTGAAGATTCCTGTGTCATTAAAAAATACTTACTATAGTATCGTTATTTTTGTTATTTAGTAAGCTTTTTAGTAAGTTTTTTAGGTAATTCAATACCGCTATTAATAGATGATACAATATCTGTAACGTCTTCTGTCACTTCCCACGTACCGTGTGGTGGGCAATGTACAAACGTAACTTCTTCTAGTGTACCATCTTCTCTTGTAGCAAAATTGCGATGTATACTAACAATACTGTCTGTATTAAGAGATATAGATTTACCCTTATGTGCAGGGTTAGCATTGGTGAATGTAATAAACATATTGATATAATATACTATATTCTTGTTAAATCAATTACTATATTTTATTTCTGTAATATTAAGATTGTTACCGTTTTGTTGTACAGTAAAAATTCTCGGTTTCTTAGCTAGAGTTAGCGTATTAGCTGCTGCAATTGCATCAGTTGGGGAAGTAAACTTTTTAGCATCTTGATAATTTTTACACCATTCATCTTTTTCAATATCAACCAAAAATAATCCCTCTTCTAGAACATGTTTAGCAGTCATTCGTATCACAGATGCATCCATTACTATAAATTCTTGGCTCATCGAATACGCGTATTACTATCTACATTATAAACTTCATTACGACCATTTGGGTACGATACATTTAAAATATCGCCAGATAAATTGAACCCCAACATATCAGAATCTACTGATATAGGCATGTAAGGGCTGTTGTTATCATCATATACCATTAATCCGTTATTTGTGCGTTCTACATGCATGTTATTCCTTTATATCTAATGATCGTAGCTTATTTTCAATTTGCAAGCATTTAATATTATTAAGGTTCTTTTCAATGCCTCGAGCAGTCTGAATTTTCATTAAAAGCGTATCAGTACGATTATCTACATAGTCTTGAATATCTAAAGGTTTAATATATCTCATGCCTTCATTACTATTAAAGTCAATACCTCTATCTGCGCACTTCTCAGCTATAATGTCAACAGCTTCTATTAAAGCTGCCCACCGAGCAAATTCATACGTAGATATACGTCTAGGATTAGTTTGTGTTTCTAACAATTCTATTGTTTCCATATAAATTATTGTGCTACTGCGGATATAGGATCTGTTACTAAAGCTGATTCTACGTTAACATAGACAGCATTTTTAGCATTACAATGCTCACAGGTAAATTTATTATCTTCGTTTGCATTAATAGTAACTTCATTGGGTTGTTTACAAGCAGCACAATTGATAGTAAAGGTAATCTTTGAGAGAAGTTCAAGCTCTTTTAACCGTAACACTGTTCTATCTTTAATTGAGCGGTATTCTAAAAACATACCATAAAGATAAAATAAAATAAATTGACCGATAAGAGTTGCGAAGAACCACGCTGAAGTAGGTTGTTTCGTAAAATGAGCAATAAAAGCGAACACAGCACTAACTACTGCTGCTTTTACTATAGACCCTAAGAGGGTTATTAATGTTTGTTTCATATGTTACCCCTATTAGAGTAACTTATTCACTTAGGTGCAAGTGTAAAGGTGTTTAAATGAGCGGCTAATTCTTTGTAAGCTACCATTATGCCTGCAAGCTTTGCTCTCATTTTTTTTAACTCTTTACCTTTACCTTTAAATAGTGGTAAGTTTTCTGCTGTAGCAGCTTTGTTCTTTAAATCTAAAGTTTGTAGATAAAGATTGGCTAGCTGTAATACAGAATCCTGTAATGGATAAGGAAGTGCTTCTGGATTAACTCCGCCCTGGCCATTGTTTTTAAGATTAGCTAATTTCTCTAGTGTAGGAGGGCTGTCCTTACTATATTCATAGGCGGACATTGTCTCAGGTGTACGCTGCGAACTTTGTACACCTGTGTAGTATTCCGACTCTTCTAGAATTTTATTAGTTTTTCTTTTGCTCACGGTCTTCTATACTTACTACTCCTAACTTGAATCTACCGTTACATTTTGGGCAAACCCAATGTGCTTCAGTAACAAGCTTGTTACCTCTAGTTACTTTCATTGCTCTAGGATGTACAGGGCCATGTCCGCATATGTGGCAACTCTCCGGACGCATAGTTACTTGTTCGTTCATACCTATACTTATCCGAATAACTTACAGAAATCAACTAAGGCTTGGCTATTTGCTTGTTTATTAAAGGTTTTCTTCCATTCTGACATTTTCTCTAAAACACTATTAAATTCAAGTTCTTTACACGTTTCTTCAAATTTATTAAAATCGGCACTTATACTTTGTACTGTTGTATATTGCTCTAAATAGAGTTCTCCTTCTTCTGGATACGTAGCTAATCCATGCGCTAGATCCACTAAGGGACGATTTGTCTTTATAATACTATCGCAAAGCTCTCTAGCTCTAGGTTCTTTAGCTACCCATTGTTTGGCTAGCTTTTTGCCTCTTACCTTACCCACTCCATCAATACCAGGTACATTATCGGATTTATCGCCAGCTATGCATTTATAAATAACGAATTCTTCTGGGGTTACCCCGTAATGTTCTTCAAAGTTATTAATATCTACAAGAAGCTTTTTAATTGGGTTATAGAAAGAAGTATCCGGTGCAACCAATTGCGCAAAGTCGTTATCAACACTGACGATTACTTTATTGGTGCCGTTAATGTTTTTGTTCAGCCACCCAATAACGTCATCCGCTTCCAGGTTACCAGGAAACATATTCTTAATACCAAGCTTGGTAGTTATCTCAACAATAGCATCAGCTTCTTGATAAACTGCTTTATTACGTTCCTGATCTCTATTACCTTTATAGGTACCTTCTGTAAGAGTTTTACGGAAGTTTTCTTTATTACCTAGTTTCTTATCCCAAGCAATATAAATGTCATCAGTATTAAACTGATCTGCATTAGATTTAATCATCTTCAAAAAAGAAAAAATACTACCTGTATTAGTCCCTTTTGAATTTATTAGAGGTCTTCCTATGTTGTTTGCGATCCAGTACGCCCTGTGTAGGGTGTTGTTTCCGTCTATTAAGAGCGTCGTCATCTTGTTTAAGTTTGAGTTTGTATTCTGCTAGACAGGTATTATACACTCTTTTAGGTAGAATTTCTACTAAATTTAAAATGTTTTTCTTAATACCTTCTTCTACTTCTTGATTTGGTATTGTTCTTATGTGTCTATCTGGTAAAGAAAAGAAAACAGTATGCCCAGGTATAAACGCTACAGGCACTAACCATTCTCCTTTAAATGTACCCTCTCTTACTACGTATATGCTTCTCTCTAGAGGGTAAAAGTAATCTTTAATCCTCTGAAGAGCTCTCTGGAGTGTCTTTAAAGCCATAAGGGTCGCTTCCGTTGCTTTGCATTATGTTTTGATTGATCTTAAACATTACTCGGCGAAAACGCTCTAACAAAGCATCATGAGATGCTGGATTCTCTGCTGAGACTATCTCAACAGGTTGATTGTTAAGATCGTAACCAATGAGCATATAAGGACCCATAAACTCTTTAATTTGGGTATCTAAAGAATCTATCTCCCTACGCTTTTCGTTTACAATATTATTCTTGAGTGTTTTCATATACTCAAGCTTAGCAAGTTGTATCATTTGATTAATACTAGCTTGCTCAGCTTGGGTCATATTTTCCGGGTTGTTATTCGGAACAACAGAAGGGGCAGACTCATTAACATTTGTCTGTTTCTTAGTCTGAGCCTTTTTACCCTTTGTTGGTTTTTTTGCGGCCATTAATATTATTTATTATTTCTCTCTGCGGAAGCAATAAAGTCATAGAACTCTTTTCTAGTTTCAGGCTCGTTCATGAAATCCTTAGATAGCTTCGAAGTAATCATTACTGCACCTTGATGCTTTACACCTCTATGACAAGCACAAGTATGCGAAGCCTTAATAACTACAGCAACACCTTGATTCTTTTCACATATTTCATCAATAGCCTTATGAATTTGAACTGTTAAAGCTTCTTGTACTTGAGGGCGACGACCGTAGTGTTCTACAATACGGTTAAGCTTTGATAAGCCAATAACTCGTCCATCTTTACTTGGGATATATGCAACATGTGCAACACCGCTAAAAGCTAAGTGATGATGACTGCACATTGATGTTAAAGGTATATTACATTGACTTACAATACCATCGTAACCGTCTGAAGGGAACGAAGTAATCTTCGGTGGTTGATCATAGCAACCGCGGATAAGATCACATACATAAGCCTTAGCTACCCGCTTAGGTGTACCTTCACTATTAGGATCATTACGCCAGTCAATCTGTAAAGCGTCTAAAAAGCCTTCAAATGCTTTAGTAGCATTAATAATAATTTCTGTCTTCTCTTCTTCAGAGCGAGGCATATTGCTATTCGCTGTAGGAAGAGGGGGATGTTTAACTCTTGATTCGGTGGTTGCCATAAATTTTATGTTTTTAAACTTTGCGCCCGTTGTATAGGTCTGATTTGTTGTTGATTCCATATTTTACTAAATAGCTTATTATAACCTCAATTGAGTCGGTTTTCAACTTAAACTTTTCAGGTATAAATTGTCCTCCATCGTATAATTCAAAATAATTTTCTCCGAATATTTTATCATTACTGTAACATGTACAAAGTATAGAAGCGTTGCGTGGGTCGATCATTACTGTCCAACTACGCGGATCTGCTTCACTATATTCATCAAAGAGCTTGTAAACTACATATCCCGAGTCCTTAAGTCTTTTTACAAAGTAACTTTGTGTTGTGATTTTATTAGCCATTATTTAACTAGACCAGATATTACGAAAGTAAAGTCAGTTTCTTCTGTAGGCTTAACATAAAAAGACATTACCTTATATTTTAAGTTAATACCTACTCTAGCAGTCTCAAACTTAACCCCTGTTAAGATACGAAAAATATCAAGATTAAAAGGTATTACTTGGTTAAATGGTTGACCCTCTACATTATCAGCAACTTTAAGACTAATATTATCTGTATTGCTCTTTTCTTTATCACCTAATTCACAGTAGACGCCATCAGCTTGACCATATAGGTAAATCTTATTAGTATCAGTAGTGAACGAACTAGCCTTTAATATTTCCTGTAATTTCTTAGTATTAATATTAAAGAATGTATCATTAGTAAGAGATTCGATCTTTTCTCTCTTTAAAGTAACCTTAGGTACTACCGAATCGTCTAAAAAGTGATACTTAAACTTTAACTCTGATGTATTATAATAAAGATGGTTTGATTCAATAGTAAAAGTGATTTCATCATCATCTATACAATCCATTACTCTAAGAAGTTTTTTAACATCTCCAATATTAAGAGTAATCTCTTGATCTACATTAAATGCTTTACTGTATTTAGCAAGTAATATAACACTGGTATCAGGTTTATTACATACTGCATAGAGACCGTCCTTGTTTAACTTTATAGACACAATGTCTATAGCTTTGCCAATAACGCTTAAAAAATTGTCGGCAAAATCTTTCTTAACGAGCTTAAGTTCCATTTGTTATCTTCGGTTTTTTTTTATTACTTGTATCAATTAAGGTATTAACTTTATCTGTTAATATGTTAATTGAGTTTTGTAATTTATCAATAGCGTTTACAATATCTTCGTAACGGGTTTGCTTATTTAAATTAAACTCTAATTGATCAGGGTCGGAAGGGGGTACAGGAGCGACTATATTAGTAGTAGTTTGTGCAGGTATCCATTGATTGTCTGGTACTGGCTGCAACTGCTGTACTGGCTGACTATAAACCGGCTGCGGTTGTGGTTGTTGCTGCTGTTGTTGTTGAGGCTTAATACCCATAGCTGGTAGAATATGAGAAGGCATAACCTTACTCATATCTACGTCTGTTACTTTAAGCCCACCACCTACCTCAGCAGATTGCTTCTTGATACCATTGATATCACCTTGCAGCATTTTACCGAACATAGCAGCAAGCATAAGCTCTTGATTGCCTACTTGGGTAGTAGACTGAGATAGTCTCTGAAGCTCAGCTTCGTTAAGAGGTCTATGCTGCTGAGGTTGTGGTTGGGAGTTAGCCATTATAGGTTGTCGAGACCGTTAAGAATATCTAATACTTTATCATCGTTAGAAGTAACAGCAGCTGTCTTAACAGTCTTAGGTGCTGGTGCTTCGTAAGGTACATCTTCTTCTTCTGCAATAGGAGCTGCTACTGGAGCTGCTTCTGCATTACCGTAGTAATGTTGTTCAATAAATGTCTTAATCTCTTCGTTAGACTTACGGTCTACTAAAGTATTGAGATCATGAATACTTTCATATGTTTCTTGAATCTTACTATCATCTAAACCTTCAACAGCTGATGCATTTAAGAATTTAGAAGCTGTATAAGTTGGGTACTTAGGTGCACCTGGTTTATCAGATACTAATTCAACTTTAATACGAAGGCTGCAACCTTCATCACTTAAGTCGAAGATCTTTGCACCGAACTCAGTAGCGTCATCACCGTTGATAGCTGATTGAATAATCTTATCTAATTGCTTACCATAGCGGAGAACTTTAATGGTTCCGTTGTTTTCTGGCTTCTTAGGATCATTAACAACAAACACATTTACTAACCAGTTTTCTTTACGGCGTAAATTTGCTTTAGCACGGGCTTGTTCATCTGGTGTACCGTCGCGAAGTGCTTTAAAGTACAATTCACTTACAGGGCAACGATCACCCCAGGTAGATGGAGATGTAATGCTAGCGTATTGGCCTGTTGCAATACTATTCCAACCGTGGTGATAATAATGAAGAATTGTTTCTTCAGGATTCTTAATGTTAGGAAGTAATCTCACAGTATAGGTCGTATTAGGTTCCATCTGTAATAGATTACGATATGCTGAACTACCGCCGGACTTTGTCTTTGATTTGTCTAGAGCACTTTTAATGCTTTCGAACATATTTGAATTATAAGGTTTCATTTTGTATGATATGTTATATTAGTATGTTATTAGTTTTTATCAAGTGAAAGTTCATTTATTCTCTTAAATGCTTCAATTATTATTTTTTTAGCTCGGATAGAACTGTTTAATCGCATTTTAAATTTAACAATATCGTTTGCAATAGTCTTTAAATAGATTTCTCTATCTTGTGTTTGCATACTATTAAAGATTGTATCAAAGTTCGGAAAAGATAGTAAAACATATAGATTAATGTGCTTGTTTCTGTAATCCTCTAAACATCTCCAAGTATAACCTAATTTTGAATTATAGTACTGTCCTAGTGATATGTTTTCATTAACACATATATTAGCAAGATACTTTAATGATTCAAGAATATGCTTAATGTGGCCATCAGTGTCGGGTAGTTCCTCGGCCCTCTGATTTTGTAAGAGAGAGTAACAGGAGATGGCTTTTTGGGTAAGGTAAAAGTTGAGCGGGAAGTATTCTTCGTCTTTGTAGATGACATATGGTGCTAGTAGAAAATCTTTTATATTTATTTGTGAAAAACGTTTAAAAAACATATTTAACCGTACGCAAAGAACACCATCCGGGGTTTTATCAAAGCCTTCAAAGTCTTTACGCGCCTTCCAAGGCTTATTTTTTTGGCCTCTAGAAACACTTAAATATGTATTATAAATTTGTTCAACGCTCATTAAGAGCTATGATTTTAATATCTCTTTCACTACTTTGCTACGGCAAAGATTACTATTATATCTTAAAAACAGTAATATTGCTTCTCTTTCGCTATCAGTATCAGTGAGATCCATAAAAATTTTACGGTATAATTTATTTTTAACTATTAATGAAAATATTGTAACGTTATTAAGTTTTTTGTTATTAACAATAGAACAAAACGAACCGAACTTAATAAGTTCCACTTCCAGTTCGTCTCTAGCCAGTTGGCTGAGTGGAGTTTCTAAAACCGAGTCTTGTAATGCTCCTACTATTCCAGACATATTACGCGATTGGCGTGAGTAGTTTGGTGAAACTCATAAACGATTCTGTTACTTTTCCACCCGCTGCATATTCGTGACCTCCCCCATCACATATTTTTGCAGCTAACTTTGATAAGTCTACTTCACATTTCTTATTTTTGCGGAATGATACGTGGGAGTTATCCGAGTTGACAAAAAATACAATGTCAGCTGGGTGGGTGTTTAACATATAATCGCAAATTTCGTTAACAAATTTATTTCCGTGAGTACCATATACTACACGCTCTTTTCCTGCTACTGATACCTTACCAGAAAATATCTGTAAGTTAGATATAGCTTTATTCTTACGATCTACAAATTCTTTAATAATAGCTTTTTCTTGAGAGCTAAAAGCTTTAAAACCATTGTAATATTTTTCTAAAAATATATCTGCTCTTTGTTTTGTAGATGTTCTCTGTGTATTAGTGTAAAGGCAGTTCAGCTCATACGTTTCTGGTAATTTAAACTCGTAACAATCGTAATCATTAGCTAATGCTATAAAATATTTTTGAGCAGCGCTTAATTCGACTTTATCTTTTAAAGTATTATATATAAGCTTTGCACAGCTAGAAGTTTCAACAACGGTTGTTTTAGCCGACTTATAATTATCTTTAGCCTTGACATGAGTGAGGTGATGATCTATTATCACGACATTTTTCTTGTCAACTAAGTCTGTGTGCTTAGCAACATCTAAGTCTAGAATATAAATCTTGTCAAAGTCGTTAATATTATTTTGATCTAACCAGTTTAAGAATTCTTTTCGAAAATTAGTTACTGTGGTAGTCTTAAACGATAGCTGGCCAGGTTTTGCTCCTAGCGCCCAATGAAGCATTAGTAAAGAAGCAACTCCATCTAAATCGAAGTCTGTAAAAACGTGTATCTTGTTTAAACTCACTATAATCTATTTAACCTACTTGGTTATATTTTCCAGCTTATTTTCTAGATCCATAAGTTCGTCTAAGCCACCTGCGGATTTGTTACCTGTTAAGCCTACATAACCTTTTTCTTCAGAAAGCGAAAGTGTTGTATAATCAATACGCATTGCGGTAGCTCCATGCTTAGGTCCTAAGCGATTCTTAATACCACCTACTTTAATAATACCTAAGTCTTGGTCTCCTTCTTCTTGATAAATAGACCAAACAACGTCTGCAGTAAAAGCTACACCTAGAGATTCTGATACTGTATCCAAGCTTGGTTTTTCCATACCTTCTCGATTAGTTTGAATAGCACTAACGACAGGCATATTAAAGAAGTATGATAAAGCTCTTAATTCTTCAGCTGCTACTTTACCTTGTTCATAAGAGTTGTCACCTTGTGATGCCTTTATTAGTCCAAGATAGTCTATAACGAGTATATCCGGTTTTATCCCAGTCTTTACTAAAGACTCAAGATAGGCCTTAATACCTGCTACAGTGATAGATTTAGGGGGAAATTCCTTAATGATTAACTTACGTTTATGGCTTTCTGTAACTCCTTTAAAGTATGTGTCTAGGGAACCAATTTGACCTTGAATATCATTAATAGGAATCTTAGATAAATGACTACTCAATCTCTTTGCATACATCATTTCAGGCATTTCTAAAGAGATAAGAACGGTTGTTAACCCTCTATTAGCCATATTAGCTGCTACATTACCTAGAAAAATAGACTTACCCACATTAGTTGGTCCTAAGAACAAATAAAGTGCTCTACCGTTCTTCATTAAGCCGCCACCAATCTTATCGTCAATAAATCCCCAACCGGTTGGTATGACTTCATTTTTTGTACCTAGCTCAGTTATAATTTTCTCATATTCACCGAAAAAGTCTAAACCAATATCACTTACTAGAGATATGTTACAAGCTTTTTCAAACCAAGATAAAAACTTAGGATAATCTGCTTTCTCTTTCGAGACATCATCTACAATCTTTAATACTGTATTGTATACTGCTTTCTCTTTAAAGAATTGCTCAGTATTAGCAATAAGCTCTTCCATATTAAGAGTGGTATCATATTGCTTATATGTAGTGACCGTGTCTTTAAATAGCTTGACATCTTCTTCTTTACTGAGATAAGTTTTAATTTCAGTAATAGTGGGTAGTACTCTGCGCTTAGAGTAAAAGTCTTTAATAATACCTACTACAAGTCTATTACCTGGGTTCTTAAATGCATCTGGGGTTAAATGTTCTAATACCAGGGAGGTATAATATGCATTAGTTAAACATTGCATTGCTACAATATTTTCAAAGAAATCGCTATTAACTAGAAGATTAGTTTTCTTCATACCACTATTATATATTGTAAATTAAAAAAGCTAAGGTTGCCCTTAGCTTTTGTTTTTATTCTTTTGTAAGCTTTTCAGCTTCGTCTAGAACGGGGTTACTTGAACCGTAACCGACTTTTTCTTTAAGAGTTTCTTCAAGTACCGGTAGTACTTTATTATCCCAAAACTCTGTATCATTTTCCCAGGTTTTTCTATAACCTATCTTCTCGCCTTGAAACTGAAATGTAGATCCTGTTTGAGTAATAACTCCAAACGCAACAGCCATATCAGCTAAACCAGCATACCGGCTTAAACCAGTACGGAAGTTATTATACAACTCTGCTTTAAGGAAAGCAGGTATAAAGCGGTTCTTGACTGTCATTGCTGACAAAGTAACACCGCTAACGTTATGAGCTACTGCTATCGATTCTTGTCCTTCGTTTTTATCGATCTTTTCGTTTCTAGTCGCAAGCTGCACCAAAAGAGAAGCAAGATAAATAGGCCCAGAACCGCCGGATTGGCGCTTAACCAATTCAGGATATAATGAGGTAGGGTTGTCATAAATATGATTAGTAAAAAGAATAGGTACACGAGCTTTAGCCGCTTTAAAAGTTAAAGCTCTCATCATAGACTTCATAGCCTTAGCTTTTGTACCCATATCTGCTGCATCTTTACCTTCTGTAACATCTCGAAGCTCTTTAGCACTCGCTAAGTTACCAAGACTATCAATAGCAATGATTACCTTCATTTCTGGATCATTAGCTGCAATAATTTTATCTAAGAATGTAGCAATTTGGTTACGGCAATCTTCTACTGTTTCTACTGGGTAGTACTTCAATCGTTTAGGATCAATACCAACGCCTTCTGCAGATCGTTTATCTACTGCTGCTTCTGTATCCCAGACTGCAGCAAAGTAACCTTTCTTTTGAGCGTTCGCAATGATCTTATTAACAATAAGCGTCTTACCCGCACCGGAAGGCCCGGAAAAACCAGTAACCCTACCAACAGGAATACCCTTATAAAGAGATCCAGAAAAGATAGCATTAAGTGCATATGAGCCTGTATCGATCCAGTCGCCTACAATAGAAAGAGAATTATCATCTGATAGCAGTGACGCATCTGCGTTTAGTGCGTCTACTGCCTCAAAGATATCTTTCATTGACGAGGCTTTCGTCTCGTCATTATTATTGTTATCTTCTGTACGTGGTTTGCGCGCCATATTACTTGGTTTCGTCGTCAAACAATTTTACTACAGGTGTATTAGCATTAACTGCTGCTGTAGTAAACATTTGTGCATATTGTAGCTGTAAGTTGGCTTCAAGTTCTATATCACTTAATACAATAGAAGTCTTTGAGTATGTCCAGTTAGCAAATACGTCCCGATCTGCTGTAAATTCTCTAAAAAATACAGGATAGAGTTGTACTTGCAGTTTCTTATCTGGTGTAGGGGTAACATTAAGAATAACCGGTTTAGTTACTGTTAATGTGCTCTTATCTTCACTTACTAAAGTAGCGATAAGCGTGCGTTGAATATTATCTAAGAATGTTACTAGTTTTTCTTGGCTCATATGTTTATATTAATATAGTTTCTGTTTTAATCAAGGTTATTGACGAGGAAACTTAAAATAAGGTGACTTTGCATTGATAAGATAATTGTTAAGTAGTTTCTTATTAGAAGCACGAGTAGGAACAATATCCCAGCCACCACGTCTTGCATAGTAACAAGTCACTAATAGTTCATCTGGCTGTAATAAGTCCCAGAGGCGTTTATATGCAGCTTCACAGATCTCTTCGTGGAAGTGACATTCATTACGGAATGATACAATCCACTCTAATAAAGATTGCTCTGTTACTTCTTTATCTCCTTTATAATAAATAAAGATATCACCTGAATCTGGTTGCTTTGTAATTTTACAATTAGAGCGTAATAAAGTACTCATATAAAAATGTTGCTTATTAGTTTCAGAATCATTAGCTACTAATAAATCAGCATTTTCGTTAAATACAGTAAACTTAATCTTCTCTGCACTCTTAATTTGCTCTAATGGTAACCACGTTAACGGGTTATGATCTGAAAACCAAATTAATCTATTTTCTTCAGTTTTAGCATCTTGTATTTGAGAGAATAATTCTACCTTAACATCGGTCTCTAACAGTAAAGACAAGTCTTTAGAAGCAGTTTCTTTAATATTCTTAAGTACTTCTTTAGTGTTCTTACCCATTTTCTGCATATTAAATGAGTTCCAGTAAAGCTTCATTGACTTAGACTCTACAATGAAATCATTCTCAGAAGAATAAACCACTTTAGCAACACAAGTAACAGGTAAGCCGTTATTTGTTAATGCACTACATTCGTAACCGTTCCAAATATCATAACCTACAAAAGGTAAATTACCGTTCTTAAGATCAAGATGGGTTCGGTTACGTTGGCGTTCTTCACGTACCAAAATTTCAGGTGTATAAGTACTTGGTGAGTCAACTCTTTGACCAAGCACTTTATCGATATTATTAGTGTTATAGCTCATTTGAAAAGTCTTTCTTTATTGTATTAGTTACTATTTTAATTCTATCTTCTACAGATCCCATTATGTAAACAAGTTTATCTGCAGTCATTGTATGATGTTTAATATAAAAATCAAATTGCTTTACAACCCCATCAAAAAATTCTTTACCTGTACTTCTTTCACCATCATCTTTTACTTCAAGTTCAGGTACAACATAGAATACTTTATCATACGTTTTTATTAGTTCTTCATAAACAGATAAAGCTGCTTGATATATTTCTTTACTTACCTGACCTTTTTCATAAAAATAAGAAGTATAAGCAATACCATCTAAAGCGCCTCTATCTAATATCCAGTTACCTGGAGTCAAGCCGTACTCTAAATGTCTGGCCATAACTAAATACTGAGTTAATGAAGTACCTCCTTCATTAATAGGTATATTCAAATCCTTTAAACCTCTAGTTAAGTTAGTTCTAAAACTAAAATGATGATCATCTAAAAACATATCATCCTTAAGAGCTTTTACTAAGGTTGTTTTACCTTGTGAATGAGCACCGCAAATTGCAGCCTTATAGTTTGTTCTCATAGTTTATTATTTAATA
>Ga0114951_10003079_pt1 | contig 17749 bp, 8 predicted proteins | sample AM7aDNAmetaG_FD_88677 | JGI IMG/M metagenome (GOLD analysis project Ga0114951, IMG submission 88677) | Freshwater microbial communities from Finland to study Microbial Dark Matter (Phase II) - AM7a DNA metaG | ecosystem: Environmental > Aquatic > Freshwater > Lake | place: Finland: Lake Alinen...
CCCGGCCCAGAAAGGATTTCAACTCGGCGTCGGTGAAGAAGGAAACCTCGGGACCGGCGAGCATGAGGATCTTTGCATCCGCCCGGTCCCAGGATGCGGCCCGGCAGGGGATGCCCAGGTGCCCGCAAACTTTGGCGGCCCAGTTCTTGACGAAACGTTGCTTGCTCAGGTCGGCGGGATTCCAGAGAGCAACCGGCTGGCCGGGCAACGGGGTCGCCGGCTCATCCCAGCTCACGGATGGGCACAACCGCTTCAACTCGCCGTAGCGTTTGATGTTGCGCCGGAGCATCTCGCGATAAGCCAGGCCACTTCCAGGTTCATACTCCCCCATCCGCGTAATCCACAACTTGGCGCCCGTGGTGCCATAGAGCAGCGAGAGGGTGATCTGTCCATTCAAGGCATGCGCCGAGGTATAGTAGCGGTTCTGCTCGTAGGTGTCGGACTCCGAAAGGAGTTCGGGAATCCCCTTGAACGCCTCCATCTGAGCGGCCGTCCAGTAAACACGGGCGAGCAACCCTCGCCCGTCATTTTCCTGATACCAGGAATTAGCCACACGCACCAAAGGTGGTTGCCGGCCGGCGAGGATCTTGGCCAGGGACAACGTATAATTGATATTGCCGGGAGAACAGAAGCCGCAGGGCAGATCGGGATCAACGGAGTTGATCACATCCCTGATCGCCCGGGCGAGGCCCGCCAGGCTCCCAAGGAGCGATTGGTCCCACGCCTGGCCCAGGCGGCGGCTCTCGGCATCCTCGCGCTGGAGCGTCTGCATGAGTGATTCGCGGGTAAAATGCCCATCAACGACTTTATTAAACGCCGCCAGATGCAACGGGCAGAAGCAGCCGGGAGCACCGTGGTGCACTCGGAAATCATCGTCAACCAGGAAGAAATCCGGCCGTGTCACAGCGACCGTGGCCACGGCCTGACGGATATAGTTTGTGAAATCCGGGTCCAGCGGACAAAAACTCTTCTTCGCGGTGCCATCCAGCGTCGTAATGCGTTGAAACCTGGAATCCGTGGAATAGCCATGCCCGATCGTGCTCTGGATGAGTATTCCGATCTTCAACCCCGAGCCGCGCAACGGCTCCCGCATCTCCAGAAACAGATCGCGGAGGTGCTGAGCCTCGGCCATCGTCGGTTCGGCTTCCGTCGGACTCAACGACAACATAAAGGCCACATCCGTCACTCCGCAGTCCCGGTGGAGCCGCAGCAGGTCCTCGGTAATCTCGGCTTTGTTCTCCGCCAGCAGCGGAGCGATATTGATGATCCGGAAGGGCGCGCCGCCGAGGCGGCCGAGCCCCGGTGAGGCATTGGCAACATTTGCGCGGTTGGTCAATGCATCGGCGCCAGCGGAGGCAGGTGGTGTGAAGTTGGTTGGTCCTGACGCCGCTACCGTTTGAGGGGCGGAAGCCAATATCGCTGTGACCAACGTTCCAAATAGAAACTGGGTGGTGGAATTCATAACAGTTCAACATCAATGGCGCAGCCTGAGGATAAGGGGCTGCATGGGTTCAAGCGGCGTCTGGACGACAAGCTCCGAACCTGCGCCGGGATGCCAAGCGAGCGTCCGCCAGATTCCGTCGCCCTCGAGACAACTGAGTTCCTTGATCCCGGAACCCCCGATGCGCAGCCGCAATTCCGGCAGCGCATCCATGTTCAAATTAAAAACGCAGAGCAGTTCACCACCGCCGGCTTCAGAGGCGATCACACCATGCCGGGCATAGATGTCCACATCGGAGACTACAACGGCCGGCAGCGGGTCACGATTGAGCCAACCAAGAACGTTGACCAGTTGCTCCCGGCGGACTTCGTTCATGAAGGGAGTGAAGCCCAGGGCAGCCGCAAAGACCGCCACGCGTCCCCCGAGCTCGTTCTCGAAAAGAGTGAGACCCGGCCCCGCCAGCGTTTCCTCGGAGCTCAGGTAACTGGGAATTCGATAGAGACTGGAAAGCGTTTGCACACGAGGGTTCCGCGCAGACAGACATACGGCCGAGCCAGGCAGAAGCGCGGAGATGTTGATCTGCTTTCCGGCCGCGCTGCCGTTGACTGTCTGCTCATTGATCCGCTCAAAATCAGCCCGCCAGCCGGAAGGGGTTTGCACTTCCACGCCCAGCAGCTCGGCAAAACCGCGCTGGCAGAGCCGCTCGGCGGCCGGCCCATCCAACAGCAGGCCCCGGCCCAGAAAGGATTTCAACTCGGCATCGGTGAAGAAGGCGACCTCGGGACCGGTGAGCATCAGCAACTTCGCATCCGCCCCGGCCCCGGAAGTGACCCGACATGGAATGCCCATGTGCCCTATGACACCGGCGGCCCAGTTTTTGACGAAACGCTGCCGGCCGAGGTCGGCGGGGTTCCAAATGGAAACAGGCTGGCTGGGGAGAGGAGTCGCCGGCTCATCCCAGCGCACCGAGGGATACAACCGCCTCAATTGAGCGTAGCGCTTGATGTTGCTCCGGAGGACCTCGCGATACGCCAGGCCGCTGTCGGGCTCATACTCCCGGAGTCGCGTAACCCACAACTTGGCGCCCGTCGTGCCATAGAGCAGCGAGAGGGTGATCTGGCCGTTCAGGGCGCGGGCCGGGGTGCAGTAGCGGTTTTGCGGGTAGGTGTCGGACTCCGAGAGCAGCTCGGGAACTTCCTTAAAGGTCTCCATTTGCGCGGCCATCCAGTAAACGCGGTCAAGCAAGCCGCGCCCGTCATTCTCCAAATACCAGGCGTTATTGATCCGGATAAGGGGTGGTTTTCGGCCCGCGAGGATTTTGGCCAGGGGGACCGTCACATTCATTTCGCCGCACGCGCAAAAGCCGCAGGGCAAATCGGGATCAACGGAATTGATTTCCTCCCGGATCGCCTGAGCCAGACTGGCCAGGCTGGCAAGGCGCACGCTGTCCCAGGCAGCGCCCAAACGGCGGCTCTCGGCATCCTCCCGCCGGAGCGTCTGCATGAGTGATTCACGGGTAAAATGGCCCTCAACGACCTGATTGAACGCCGCCAAATGCAAGGGGCAGAAGCAGCCAAAATCACCGTGCGAGAGCCTGAAATCGTCATCAACCAAAAGGAAGTCCGGCCGCGTCGCGGCCACCGTGGCCACGGCTTGACGGACGTAGTTTTTGAAATCCGGGTCGAGGGGGCAAAAACTGTTCTTCGCGGTGCCATCCGGCGTCGTGATGCGCTGGAATTTGGCATCGGTAGGTGTTCCATGCCCAATCAGGCTCTGCAAGAGAATCCCCACCCGCAAGCCGGAATCGCGCAAAGGCTTCCGCATCTCCAGGAACAGGTCGCGGAGGCGAATGGGTTTGGCCATCGACGGCGTGGCTTCCTGGGGATGCAATGGCAACATGAAGGCGACATCGGTCACGCCGCAGTCCTGCTGGAGCCGCCGCAGGTCGGCGGTGAGTTCCGCCTGGTGCTTCACCAAGAGCGGGGTGATGTTAACAATGCGGAAGGGCGGGCTGGCGGCCAGCGTGTTGGTCGCGCGAACTTCGGCTGCCCCGCCATGAACTGACGCAAGCCAGCACGCCAGAGCGCCGAGCAGAAAATACCTGGCTGATTTAAATGTTCCGCGCATCCTCATAGAGTTTTCCTTTTCATATCTGTTTTTCCATTAATTGCTTCCAGCTTGACTGCCGGCTATTCAACCGGGGCCTGGACAGTCGCCAGATCTTCGCAAGAAGCTTCACTGCCCTCCCGCCGGTTGGCTGATGGCCGCGGCGGGAACGTCCTTCCCGCGCTCGATCTGCTGACGGGAAAAACTATTGGCCCCGGACACGATACTACGGGTGGCTCTCCCTTCCAACCGCACTGGAACAATCTTTCCGTTGCCCAGTTGGCAACCCCGAACGATTGCCTCGGAAACATTACGCAGCAGAATCACCGGGGCTGCTTTTTCGCCAGATTGCGCTTCAACCCCAGCCAGGGCCAGCGTGCTCACGTCATCACAAATCACAGCAGACCGCTGGTCAGGGGCTTCCGTCGTCAAACTCACGCTGTCCAGCTTCAAGCTCCGCACGTGATGGCAATAGAATCCGTAGGCTGGCAGGACATTAAACATGATACCGGCGGGATAATTGGTTGGCAAATCGGGCACATTACTGTCTGGATAATGGTCTTTGCCATCAATTGCGGAAAAGAACGGATCGGCGGAAGTTGCCGGCGGCTGGTTCCCGCCAACAAACGACAATTGGATATTGCTCAAGAGAACATCCTCGACACAGTTGCCCGGCAGCCCTGTAATCGAACATCCATAGCGGCTGGCGCCGGTGGCCGTGACGTTACTGATGGTCAAACGACGGAGCACACCGATCCCAGGCTTGGGATCGCCTTCCGAGACCGGCCGAGCCCGGTTGCCCAGACGTATGAAGATGGGAACTGGCACGTCCCGCATCGTGATATTGGAGAGGTTGATGTTTTCACTTTGGCCGCCATCCACCGTCTCCAAGGCGATGCCCGAGATGCCCCGGGGAAAACCATCCAGATAGTGAGAATTGGCTGGGGGCGCAAAAATCACACAATTGTTGATGCTGATGTTCTTGAAGCCGCCCGGTGACTCGGTGCCCAGCTTGATGGCCTCACAATGGGTGGTTATGGTGCAGTTGTAGGCCGTGACATTTTCACAAGGGCGATCGGTGGTGCTTTTGAAACAAAGCGCATCGTCGTCGGTATCAAGCAGGCAATCAGCAACAACCACATCGCAGCAGCTGTCCACCGTGATGCCATCATTGTTTTTAGTGGCATGATTAAAAACCCGCAAGCCGCGCAACACCAGCTGGCGGCAGCCGAGATAATGCTGCATCCACATCGGCGAATTGCGCAGGGCAATGCCCTCCACCATCACGTTGGTACAGTTGACCAGGCGGATCACATAGGGACGGCCAAACCGGGCAGCCTCCCCCTTGACTTGAAAAGCCTGGCCGTTGCCGTCAATCGTACCGCGCCCGAAAATGCCCACCTGCTCCAAATTCTCGCCCGCGATGAGGCTTTGCTCCACATAATTGTCGGTGTAGGACCGGAGCCGGGGATGCCAGGGCGGATAATCCGCCAGATTGGTGCTCCCGAAAAGGGTGCAGCCGTTGTCCAGATAGAGGGAAACATGACTCTTGAGAGTGATTGTGCCGGTCAGCCACGCCCCTGGGCCACAATAAACGGTGCCGCCGCCGTCGGCCGCGCAGGCATCTACGGCTTTTTGGATGGCGGAGGTGCAGAGGCTCACGCCATCGCCCCGGGCGCCGAAGACCCGGATGTCATGGCGCGCCTCGACGCCCCCGGCCGGCGTGGCATTCATCAACGCGATGGCCAGCGTTCCCAGCAGTAGTCCAATTGTTGGAAACTGAAGCTTCATTGACGCTCGGCCTCCAGATGACTGACGGCTCCGGAGGTCACCCCATCCCCGAGCTCGATCTGTTGCCGGGAAAAATCGTTTACGCCGATGAATATGTTTTGCGTGGCTGGCCCTTCGAGGCGCAAGGGGACGCGCTTCGCGAGGCTGATTTGACAACCCTGCACAAAAGCTCCGGACACATTGCGCAGCCAAATTGCAGGGGCTGCCGCCTCGCTGCGGGAGCCAGTTTCAACGCCATTGAGCGTCAGCGAGGCAACGTCATCGGCAATGATGGCCGGACGCTCATCGGGAGCCCTGGTGGTCAGATGCACGTTGTTCAGCTTCAAGCCGCGCACGTGATGGCCATAGATCCCATAACAAGGCAACCGGCCGAACATCTGACCGACGGGATAATCGGCAGCCAGATCCGGAACCAGCACAGTAGCCGCCCGCTTTTCCCCGCCCTTAAATGACAATTGGATGTTACTCAAAAAGACCTCCGCAACGTAAATCCCCGGCAGGCCGGTAATGGAGCAGGCATTCCTCGCGCCGGTCGCACTGATATTGCTCAGCGTCAGAAGGCGGAGCTTCCCAACGCCGGGCCTGGGTCCATCACTTGTAATAGGCCGGGCCCGGTTGGCCAGGCGGATGAAGATTGGAACGGGCACGTCGCGCATGGTGATGTTCGAGATATTGATATTTTCGCTCTGCCCACCGTCAACCGTCATCACAGCGATGCCGGATACGCCGCTATTCTGCGAGTCCCCGTAAATGGACCTGGTAAATCGCGGAGCCATGATTGCACAATTGTTGATGGTGATATTTTTGAAGCCGCCGTTCGATTCGGTGCCCAGCTTGATCGCTTCGCAATGACTGCTGAGAATGCAGTTGTCAACGGTCACGTTTTCACAGAGCCGATCCGTGGTGCTTTTGAAACAGAGCGCGTCGTCCCCGGAGTCAATCATGCAGCCGGAGATGATGACATCGGAGCAACTGTCAATGTCCAACCCATCATTATTGTGGTTCACATGATTGAACACCCGCAAGTCACGCAACACCAGTTGGCGGCAGGCCAGATAATGCTGCATCCACATGGGCGAGCTACGCAGGGCGATGCCCGCCACCGTCACGTTGGTGCAATTGACCAGGCGGATGACGTAGGGACGGCCGAGTTCTGCCAGTTTCCCATGAAACGGGAAATATTGGCCGTTGCCGTCGATTGTGCCGCGCCCGAAGATGCCCACCTGTTCCAAATCCTCGCCGGCGATCAGGCTTTGCTCCACATAATTGTCCGTGTAGGAACGGAGCCGGGGATGCCAGGGCGGATAGTCCGCCAGATTCGTGCTCCCGAAGAGGGTGCAACCGTTGTCCAGATAGAGGGAAACATGACTCTTGAGAGTGATTGTGCCGCTCAGCCATGCCCCAGGGCCACAATAGACGGTGCCGCCGCCATCGGCCGCGCACGCATCTACGGCCTTTTGAATGGCGATGGTGCAGAGAGTCACGCCATCGCCCCGGGCACCGAAGTCCCGGATGTCATGGCGCGTCTCGGCGCCCCTGGCCGGGGCAAAAACCGTGAAAGCGGCTAAAGTTTCCAGCAGTAACTTTCCAAGATTCATAATACTATCTCCGGCATTAACAATTCATTTTCCGGACCGCGTTGCGGGCGACCAGCGCGGCGACAACGCGCGGATGAGTCCGAGCGCGGTCACATCGATCAATCCACCAGGTCGCGTTCTATTTGCTCGAGCGATTTGTTCTTGGTTTCCGGCAGCTTGAAAAGAATGAAGACCAAGCCGAGCACGCAGATCACGCCGTAGAGCCAGAACGTGCCGGACGATCCCAGCTTCGTGTTCAAGATCGGAAACGTGAAGGTCAGGACGAAGCACGCGATCCACAGCGCGGACACCGCCACGGACATCGCTGCGCCCCGGATGCGGTTCGGGAAAATTTCAGAGATGACAACCCACGTTACCGGCGCGAGCGACATCGCGTAGCAGCCGATCGCCGTCAGCACCAGCAGCAGCACGGGCAACCCATGCACGGCATTGGCATAGCAATAGCCCATCGCCCCGTAAATCAGCGCCAACCCGGCTGCGCCAAAGAGCATCAGCGGACGGCGACCCAGACGATCCACCGTGCCGAGCGCAACGAATGTGAACGCCAAGTTTACCGAGCCGGTCCACGCGATGTTGCTCAATACGCTCGAAATGTCATAGCCCGCCGCCTTGAAGATTTCCTCGGCGTAATTGAAGATCACGTTGATGCCGCACCATTGCTGGAACACCGCCAGCACGACGCCGAGCACGAGCACCTTGCGCAGCTTCGGTTCAAGCAGGTCGGCGAAGCGCACCTGCTGGATTTCCTCCTTCGACAATGTCGAGTTGATTTCGTCGACAGCCGCGTTGGCGTAAGCGCGCCCGCCAATTTTCTCCAGAATGGCTTTTGCCTTATCCGTTTTGCCGTTCTTCGCCAGCCAGCGCGGGCTTTCGGGCACAAGGAACATGCCCAGCAAAAACAGCACCGACGGCACCGCGGTCAGTCCGAACATCCAGCGCCAGCCCGACTGACCGAACCAGGAGGTCTTGATGAATTCATCCGTCGCGCTTGGCGGCAGGTCGCGGACGATAAACCAGTTGAGGTATTGGGCGAACAGAATGCCGACGACAATGGTGAGTTGATTGATCGAGACGAGTTTGCCGCGCATCTGCGCCGGCGCGACCTCGGATATATACATGGGGGACAAACCCGACGCCAGGCCGATGCCCACGCCGCCCAGAATGCGCCACGCGATGAAGATGGTGAAGCTGTTCGCGAGCGCGTTGCCCAGCGAAGTGACGGCAAACAGCAGCGCTGCCAGAATCAACAGCCGCTTGCGCCCGAATTTGTCGCTCATCGCCCCGGCCATCAACGAGCCGACCAGACACCCGACGAGGGCGCAACTGTTCGCCCAACCAATCTGCGTTTCACTGGTTAGTTCGAAGTAGCGCTGGAAAAAGGGTTTTGCCCCGCCGATGACGACCCAGTCCCAGCCGAAGAGCAGTCCGCCCATGGCGGCGACGACGGAGATGAGCCAGACGTAGCCGAGGTTGTAATCGGCTTTGAGATTTGAGGATTCGGTTGAGGCATTAACATTCATAAGTTGAATTCCAGAGTTGTTGGCCGAGACGCAGCGTTACCTGCCACGATAGCCTCTCTTTGGGCTGAATCCGACCACAATTCCGGCACGAGCGCGAGCTCCACTACCTCGTGGAGCAGACCAAACACTTCAAAGCCTTGTTCCGAGCGGCGGAAGGTTCGGGTCGTCCGCGTTGGGGGCTGGGTCGGCATCGCTTCAGGAAAGTTCCTGGTTCAAATCGGCCGCGAGCGCGTGGTTTGGGTCAAGTCGCAAAACGTGCTGCAGCAGTTTCTCCGCTTGCACCTTCTGACCCAACCCGAGCCGCGCTTGCGCTTGCAGGAACTTGGCTGCGGTTTCCTGCCGGAACTGGATGTCATCGTCGAAAAGGAGCATCGTCGGGAGTGACGTAGCGAAGTAATCGATCTTCGCCCGCGACTGCTCGAGTTGCCGCGCATAGGCGAGCAGGTCGCGGAAAAGCTTTTGCGCTTTCGCCCGCTGGCCGAGTTTTTCGCACGCCAGCGCGGAGAAATAAGTCATCTCGCTGAACGCGCGGACGCTCATCTCCTGAAAGTCTCCCTTGAACGTGGCGGCGGCGAGCCAGGCTTGCCTGGCTTGCTGGGCGTCACCGATCGCGGCCAGCGCACAACCGAGCCAGTAGTGAATGTCGCTTTGATTGGCGAGCAGATGTTTGGCTTCGCCGAGATTTAGCGGCGCAGTGAGCGCGGCGGCAAAGTGTTCACGAGCCTTCAGAGGCTCGCCATTTTCCAGCGCGGCGCTCCCCAGCGCCAGATGCGATCGCTGCCACTGACCGAGCGGGCCGCCCTCACCGCCTTCCCACGGTTGGAAGTTGCGGGCGCTGATGAGGGCAAGGGCCTTATCGGGTTGAGCGGTCTGGTTGTAGAGCGCGCAAAGTTCCACGCTCAAGTCGTCGCGTTGCTGGACGAGGTCGAGGCGCAGTTCCAGTTCGCGCAGGCGTTGGGATGGCTTTTCACCGAGGCGTTTCCATAGCTGGTCGCGTTCGTAGAGCAGGCGCGCATCGCCTGGATTGACTTTGCAGGCCCGGTGATAAGCGGCGCGCGCCTGCGCCGGTTTACCGCGAATGTTGAAGTAGCCAATGCCCAAGTTGCGCCAGACGATGGAGAAACCGGCATCGAGCCTCGCGGATTGTTCCCAAAGGTGAACGGCTTCCTCGTGACGGCGGCGATGGTAGAGCAGATTGCCGAGATAATACGGCGCGCGCGCGTCCGCTGGATTCGCGGTCATGGCGACTTCGAGGATGGCGATTTCTTCCAGGCGCGACGGGAAACAGTAATCCGACGGCAAAGCCGCGGCGAGTTTGAAATGTTTCAGCGCGGCTTGGCCGTGGCCGCGTTTGGATTCCAGCCAGGCGAGCGTGTAATGCACCAGCGGCAACACGCCCCAGCTTTGGTCGGGAAGATCGCTGCGCCTGGCGCTGGCTGATTCAAGCACACCAACAGCCTCGGAAAGCAATCCGGCGCGCGCGCAGTCGTGCGCGAGGTCAAGCCGGGTTTGCATATCGCATTTCAATTCCTCGCCAAGCAGATGCCGCGCCCACCAATCGAGCCTATCGAGCGACAGCGTTTCGCGCAGAAGCGCTTCGGCTTCGGCCGCGCGATTAAGTTTTCTGAGCACGATGGTTTTGAGATTCCGGGCACGGAGATTGTCGGTGTCGCAACGGAGCGAGCGGTCCAGGTGCTCCAGCGCAATTGCCCAGTCGTGGCGCGTGGAATCAATCTCGGCCAGCGCGTGATAACCGGCGGCGGCCCAGGCTTGATTCCACGTGGCCTTGTAGAGCGCAGCATAGGCGCCATCCTCGTGACCAAGATAGCGCAGCGTGAGGCCCAGATGATAGAGCGGCTCGCCGTCGTAAGGGTTGGCGTTCCGCCGGGTGAGGCGTTCGATGGCCTGACGGAAATGCTTTTCCGCAACTGTGAATTCGCCGCGCTTGAAATGCCAAAGACCGAGCGCGTTGTTGCAGCGGGCATCCAATGGGTCGCGACGCAACGCTTCCCGCCAGTAGAGCGTGGCGCAACGCGTGGCGTGGCGATACTGGTCAAGGTGCAGGCCAGTGATGTAAAGTTCGTCGGCACTCGCCATGTCGCCGGGCGCGGGGGGTTCAGTGGCCGGCGGCGGGACTTCACCCTTGGCACGCGGCCTGGGCCTATAGACAATGATCGCTTTCCCATCCCGATCCACAACGCGCAGATGCAAATCGGTTTCCGCCACGCCGCGCGGGAGTTTGATTTCAGTGAGGAACGGAGCGTCGGGCGCGAGGTCGCGGGTGGCGGAAAAGAGTTTCTTTCCTTTCGCGAGGAGAAGGAGTTTTGCGCCGGAGAATTTGCGCGTGACCGAGATGCCAAGCGAAAGGGGCGTCGCGCTGCGCCGGCCACCCCGGTCCAAGACGCGCAGAGCAATCGCAGCGTCGAGGTTCGCGTGCTGCGCCGGGCCGATCCTTTGGATGGGATACCAATACTGACTCCACGTTTTGGTTTCGCCGGGCTGAAGGAAGCTGAAGTCAGGCTGGTTGTCGGTGTAGACGCCGGCCATGATCTCGATGTAGGGCGGAAATTCGCCGCGCGCATTCGCGTCGGTCAGATTGCGATCCCACGCGTAACCGAATTCGTGATTGCCCCAAGTCCATTGCTTTTTGCCGGGTGAGATGTGGTGGTTGGCGATGTGGACGATGCCGGCCTGCGCCTTGTGATCGTAGCCGCCGAAGAAATCTTCCTGGCTGCCCATGCACATGTAGGAGGTGGGCACGGGAATATTCGCGTAGAAAGAGAGGTCGTTGGCCGAGTAGCCGACCGGCGCTTGGCCGCCGCAAATGGGCGGGATGTATTGGCGCGGCATTTTGCTCTTCGGAACGCCATTGCGCCCGCGCTCGCCGTAGTTCACGCCGTAATAGTGTCCCTGTGCCAGGGGATATTCGCTCATCGAACGACGCGCGTGGTCGGCGACGTAATAAACATCCGGCGGGAAAAAGCTCTGATACGCTTCATGCACTTCCGTGGCGACGTTCGCCCACCAAAGAAAGGTTTGAGTGAGCGGCGTGCGGTTGTAAGCGCGGACTTTGAGTTCCACGTAAGCCTTGCCGGGATGCAGGCAAATGCCGTGCATGCCCTTCATGCGCGCCATCGGGTCGTGGTCGCTGCACCACACTGTGACTGAGCCGCCGGGATGGTGCTCGATCTCATAATTGACCGGCAGGAACGTCGCGGGGCGGTGATGCTGCGGCCAATTGAATTCGATGCCGCCGGAAATCCAGGGCCCGGCGAGGCCGACGAGCGCAGGCTTGATGACGTGCTGGTGATAGATCAGATCGTAACCGTTAGTCTTGTCCTGAATCGCGTGGATGCGTCCGCCAATTTCTAGCAACACGAGGACGCGGAGGAATTCATTTTCGATCCAGACGGCTTGCCACGCTCGCTCGACGGGCTTCTCCGCGATGCGATCGGTGCACGGCAGCGGATACACCATGCCGCTGCTGCCTTGATAGACGCGTTTCTCCAGGAACATCGGATTCTTGTCCGGCGCGGCCGGGAGAAAGCTGGGCATCGTCAAAACATCAGTCCAAGCATGCACAGCGCAACGTGATTTCATAGCAGGTGGGAGGAATTCATTGGCGTGGCAACTACCATACTCTCGTTGGATGGCAAGCTATTGAGGACCCGATAGCGACCCAGAGGCTGGAAGCAGGATCGCCAGCAGAATGTCGAGCATAGTTGCTTGTTTTTTCAAAACAGTTTTAGATTTTGACTACAGGTTCAGCTCATCTTTGATCGGCACCGATATTCTGCCGGGAACCGGCCTTTTCAGGCTTCCAAAACGGGTTTTGCAGGCTCCCCACCTCGGCCCCGGCACCCAAGGCGGGCGAGCCGGGGAGGAGACGGAAATCAGATTTTGCCACATCCCGGAAAAGCGGATCCGCAACCATGGAGGACTGATCCTTGCCGGTAAACTCCTGGTATTTATTCAAATCCGGCCAGCCGAAAACGGTTCCTCGCCAATCCACCAGTTTCCCCGAGGTTCCAAAATAGAGGTTGTGATCCATGACCAGATTGGTCAGGCCATTCCACATGGGGAAGAGCCGGAAGGCGCTTTCCGTGGCCGCACAGAAAATGTTATTGCGGATATAGAAATGATGCACGTCGGCCCCGTTGCTGTAAAACATCAGATGCCGGCCGTTATGGCCGTCCGGCCGCTGATCATGCCCCCAGCCACCGCCCGCGTTGACACAGGTGTTGTTGACAAAGCAGATGTTGCTGGCGTAGCAGCTCGCGCTGAGCCAGTATTCGTAGGAATACTCGCTGTTCCAGACGGTGTTGTTCCAATAATAAATGTTGTATTGGGCTAGGCTGTGCTGATTGGCATTCGTCAGCCCCTGATTGGTCAGCGCGGCGTCATAGATTTCGCCGATCCGGCAATTGGACACGTAGCAATCATGGGCGTTATTGAAAAACTCAATCCCGTTGCCATAGCGAACCGGCTTGCCTTTCACGTAAAACTGCAGGGCGCCGCCGATAAAGGACAGATCGCAATGATCAATCCGGGAATGATGGACGCCGCCCCCGCCAAAGCCGTGGGCGGCACCATAGCGCAAGTCCAGATTCTCAAACCGCATATAGCTTTTCCCGCCCCCCTCATCAATCATGATGCGCTTGATGGCCAGTTCGATGGTGCCGTAGCGGGCGGCCGGATTCTCCGATGAATACAATTTGACCAGCGAATGGTCGGCGTCACTCCAAAATTGACCCTGCCGGGCGAGGTCGGATTCCTGCCACACCTTGACCCCGCAGGATTGGCCGCCGCCGAATATCAGATTGCCAATGTCCCGGTTGATCAGCACCTCGTCCCCGCCGGTGGCGGGGGCCTGACTGGCCACAGCAATCCACACGTTGCTGCCAGCGGATTTCCAGTCCTCCGGACGATTCCGGCTGATGGAGCCCAACAGCAGGGGTTTGGGGGCGGAGGGGTCGCCATAGCAGCCGTAAGTGACATAACCGGTGGCATCCCCCGAGCAGGGGACAAGGGGTTCCCGCCAGACCGCCCCACGCTTTAGGAGGATTGAATCGCCGGGATTAAAAGACGCATGGTTCACCTTATCCAGCGTCCTCCAGGGAGACAAAGCAGCCAGTCCGGAATTCTTATCGTCCCCCTGCGAAGAATCCACATAGTAAGTGGCGGCAAGGAGGCTCACCCCCGGAAGGAATACCAAGATCACTAATGATATTACTGATAGGATTCGTTTCATATCTATTCAAACAGCCTGTCTTCATCTCGATATTCTATGTCCGCAGCAAAAGATTAGCATTCCACGCCGAGGCGCTGCTCCTTGTAATTTAACAAAGCATGATGGTTTTTTGATGGCCCAAGAACAACCGTTCTGAAGTCAGCGACCCCATACACGCGCAACCAGAGCGATTCACGGCCAGCTTGGGACGGGCGGGGCGCGCCATCCGATGGGCCAAGGTTAACACAAGCCCCGTTTCCGGCTCCCCGGATGCGCGCCCCTCACCGCATATTCAAAACCTTCAGTGCGGTATCGCGATAGAGGCTCTGCAACGCGGGCGGGCTTAACTCGAGTCCATAATACGCCCACCAGATGCGTCCGTGGATGAACTCGTCGCCGCTCTCCAGCAGCCGCCACCAGCGCTGATACATCGCCTCGTCCGGCGCCATGTCCGTGCCGAACAAGACGCGGTCTTTATACCGCTCAAGAAACGCCTTCATGGTGTGCGGCTGCCGCCCCATTTCGTAATCCCGCGCCGACAGGTCCACGTACATGTTAGGGAAGCGGTCCAGCAACCTCGCCAGCGCGGCGGTGTCGTTGCCCTGATTGCTGAAGTGGCAGAAGATGAATTTCGTCCGCGGATGCTTGGCCAGCAAGCGCTCGCGCACCGCCAGCAGCTCTTCGTACGACGGGACATCCTTGCCATAGAGATTGAACTGCTGAAAATTCGGCGTGCGCTCCTGATTCTTGTCCAGCGGCTTCCAACACGACGGATGGTCGGCAACGTGGATGTTCACCGGCAGGTTCAACTCGCCGCACTTCTCCCAGTATGCGTCCAACCGTGGATCGTCGAAACGCAGCCGCTTCGCCCGCGGCACCGCGCTATGCTGGTCCGCCTCCACACCCCAGCCCTTGTCGATGATCTCGCCCACGCCGCGCGCCCCCTTTTGGTAGACCCGCTCCAGTTCAGCCACCAGCTTCGCGGAGAATGCCGGATCTTCGGGGTTCGACGGGTCGAAGGAATACCAGACCTGGAAGCGCTTAGGGTGCGACCCTAAAAACAGCTCCGCTTGCCGGTCGAACTTCTCCCCGCTCGCACCCGTAAACACCACCGACATCTCAACGCCCGCCGCGTCCATCGCCTTCACCCAAGCATCCACGTCGGCGCGCGACCCTGTGCCATTCATGGACGAGTGCGTATGCACGTCGATCGCAGGGAACCGCGCCTTCTTCACCGTCGTCACCGGCACCACCAGTGAAGAAGCCGGCGCGTAGTCATTCAGCAGCAGACTGTTCATCGACCCACCCGACACTGGGACGCCGTATTTAACTTCGGCAGCGTGGCTGCAGGCGGCAGCCCAAGCCGCAGCCGTAAGGGTGGCAACCGACAAGAAGATAACTGTTTGGTTTTGCATGGAATGAACTTGTATGCCCGATTACGATTTAGTGAATTAAACTGATTAAACGGGGAGGGCCGGGGGTTTCACTCGAATCACAACCCCGCCGCCGACGCGGCACAGCGGTTTCGAATATGTCGCCTGCGTCGGCAAACTGTCCGTCAGCGGCCAGCAGCTTTTTGAAGCCGTCGGAATGTTTTCGGAACCTTTCATTCTTTAGGAACGTCAAACGAGAGAGGTTTGCGGAACCAGCGGGTCTTCCAAATGCCGAACGCGATTCCGACCGACATCCAGATGCAGCCCAGGATCATGGCCGGGCGGCTGAGATTCAGCCACAGCGCCAGGCAGATCAAGAAACCCAGCACCGGCGGAATCAGAAAGCCCAATTTCTTCGTTTCCGCACGGACGTAGTAGCGCAGAAAGGCGGCGGCGTTGACGCCCATGAAGGCGATCAGCGCGCCGAAATTCAACGTTTCCGCGCCCAGACCGTAGGAGAGCAAAAAGGATCCCACCACGGTCACGCCGCCGATAAAGATGACGTTGTTGCGCGGCACCCGGTTCTTTTCATCCACGACGCCGAAGAACGAGGCCGGCAAGGCGCCACTGCGGCCCATGCCATAAAGCAGACGGGACGCCCCCAACTGAGTGCCGAGGCCGGAGCCGAAATTCGCCAGCACCAGCACAAAGCCGACAATCGTAAAGAACGGCGCCCAGGTGCGGGCCGCGACATGGACGTAGGCTGTATCCACGTCAGGAAATTTTTCACTAGCGGGCCAGATCAGCTGTGCCGCATAAACCTCGGCCGCCGAGAGAAGGCCGATCACGACACACGCCAGCACGGTGGCCAGCAGAATATTGCGCCGGGGATTCTTGACCTCCTCGGAGAGGGTGGAGATGCCGTCGAAGCCGATGTAGGTGAGCACCGCAATCGAGGTGCATCCGAACAGTCCGCCAAGGGTGAAGGTGGATGAATCATAAAACGGCCGGATAAAGTAGCCCGCATCGTGTGGCGCGCCCAGAATATAGCGCGCCGAGGCCATGAAGATGCCGATAATCACCATCCCCATGAAGATGACCATGCCCAGGTTGAACCGGGCCGAGGTTTTGACCCCACGAAGGTTGAGCAGCGTGAAGGTCGCCGCGAAAATGATCTTCCAGGCGAAGACCGGCACGCCCGGAGCGAACTGGTGGGCCTGCTGGGCGCACCAGATAGTGCAGATGATCGGGTTGATCATGTAATCCATCACCATGCTCCAGCCGGTCACATAGCCGACGGCAGGATTGATCTCCTGCGCGACGTAGGTGAAGGCCGAACCGGCGCTGGGATAAGCCCGCGCCATCCGCCCATAGCTGATGCCGGTGAACAGCATGGCGACCAAGGCAATCAAAATCGCCGTCACAACATGTCCCTGCCCGCGCTCGCTGAGCACGCCGAAGATGGACATCGGGGCGACCGGCTGAATCACCACCACGCCATAAAGAATCAAATCTCCAAGCGTCAGGATCCGGCGCATCTGGGGCCGCGGGGCGACGTCTTGCTGGTTGTCTTTCGATTTTTCGCTCACATCAATTGTTTGGCGTGCCGCCGACCGAATGATCGCGGGCATGAACGCTGGCGGAAAGAATGCTCATACTCCAGCCTTGCAGTGTTTTCGGACCAGCCGGTGACAGAGGGATGGCCGCGGGCTTCACTCGAAACACCACCCCGCCGCGCCGGGGCATGTTGGGACTCGGAGGCTTGAGCAAAGGCGCCAGCGAACGCCAGCGCGCCCACGATGATGTGGGTGATGGTTGCATTCATGCGATGGTGACGGATTTAAATCGGAAGCGTTCGCGCTTTCGTTCGGCATCCCATGGGTGATCGTATGCCATGTTTCGCATCAATCATGGACCCGATCCGGCCGGCGAGTGGAGTTTGGTTGGGTTCATTGTTTCGCGCGAAAGAATTGCTCGGAGTTGGTGGCTGGACACAGGTAGGGACCGACTGCGCCGAGGACATCACTCCAAGGTCCGGCCAAGTTGGCCGCAGTCTGGAGGGTGCCGCCGCCCACCCATTCGAGTCGCAGTTGCCCCCCCTGGAGAACCGGCGGCAGAATGTGGAAATCCTGCCCAGCGATTCGCTGCACCTTAATCGCCGAAATCTTGGGGTTCTCGACAACGGGGCTGAACGCAATGTTCATCTGCCCGTCACTCACAGTGACGACATTGGTTTGGTTATACGCTGTATTTCTGCCCACCTTCGCCCAGATGTCCAAGTTGGTAATCACCTGAGCGCCCTCAATCGCCACGTTAAACACGCGGCTGTTTGCCGCATTGAAATTGATTTCCGCGAACATGAGCACAACCTCGTAATCGCCGTTAACCAGCGGGAAGCTATAGCTAAACGAGTTTCCCCACCGCTCGGTCTGATACAAAGGATCATCCGTGGTGCCCGATATGGCCGAGACGTTTGTGAATGTGTTGCCCGCGCTGTTGTTATAGTTGCGATCGGCTTCAAAAACAGTTCCATCCCCGGCGGTATAAGCCGCCCCCCCGCAATTGACTCGGAAACTGGCCGGGCCGCTGCTGATGGCAAAGTTCGCCGTCACGATTTTGTTCCCGCTCATCGTGATGTTCGTCGGATTCACCGGCCCGGTGAGGTCTCCGCTCCAGTTGGCAAACGCGTA
>Ga0114951_10003081_pt1 | contig 17744 bp, 14 predicted proteins | sample AM7aDNAmetaG_FD_88677 | JGI IMG/M metagenome (GOLD analysis project Ga0114951, IMG submission 88677) | Freshwater microbial communities from Finland to study Microbial Dark Matter (Phase II) - AM7a DNA metaG | ecosystem: Environmental > Aquatic > Freshwater > Lake | place: Finland: Lake Alinen...
CCAGAAGTTCCATTCGTTCCTGATGTACCAGAAGTTCCATTCGTACCTGATGTTCCATTTGTACCTGATGTGCCAGAAGTTCCATTAGTGCCAGAAGTTCCATTTGTTCCATTCGTTCCATTCGTGCCAGAAGTTCCATTTGTACCTGATGTGCCATTTGTTCCATTAGTACCAGAAGTTCCATTCGTTCCTGATGTACCAGAAGTTCCATTTGTACCTGAAGTTCCATTCGTACCTGATGTTCCATTTGTACCTGATGTGCCAGAAGTTCCATTAGTGCCAGAAGTTCCATTCGTACCTGAAATTCCATTAGTTCCATTCGTACCTGATGTGCCAGAAGTTCCACTAGTGCCAGAAGTTCCATTAGTGCCTGATGTACCAGAAGTTCCATTCGTACCTGAAGTTCCATTAGTTCCATTCGTACCTGATGTGCCAGAAGTTCCATTCGTACCTGAAGTTCCATTCGTACCATTAGTTCCAGAGGTTCCATTCGTACCTGATGTACCTGAAGTTCCATTTGTACCTGAAGTGCCATTTGTACCTGATGTACCGCTAGTTCCATTAGTACCAGAGGTTCCATTCGTTCCATTCGTACCAGATGTTCCATTCGTTCCATTCGTACCAGATGTTCCATTTGTACCAGATGTTCCATTCGTACCTGATGTGCCAGAAGTTCCATTCGTACCTGAAGTTCCATTCGTACCAGAAGTTCCATTGGTTCCATTTGTACCATTTGTACCTGATGAACCAGATGAACCTGTACCAACAGAATAATAAGTTGCTACACCAGAGGCATCAAAACCAGCCAATGTGGTTCCACTACCAATATGTCCAGAATTAGCCCAAGTTAAATTAGATAAAGCGGCATGGTTTGAAGATGAAACACCAGCAACTGATATTTGTGATAATTTATTTCCAACAACATAGGAAACACCTGCAATAACAACTCTACCATAATCATTAACATTTTGTGATCCATATGTAATTCTTGAATATATTAAACCTTCTGTTGCCAAACTTGAAAAAGAACCAAATAATAATCCTCTTGTATCTTCTGCTTGTGCTGACACCAAAGAAGTATATGTTATCTGAGGTTGTAACATTATCATTCTATATTGAAGTGAGCCACTATCTGCTGTAGTTGGTATAATCATTTGATAAACATTATACCATCTAGCATTTACACCAGCACTCATTGTACCAGTTGTAGGATCATTGACTTGAATAAATGAAGCTGCATTATTAGAAGTACCTCCGCTAAAAGGAAAAGTGTGTCCTAAAACAAATGTTGATGATGTATTTCCAGATACCCACATTAAAGTATATGATCCTTGAGTCCAAGCAGACACAAGAGATTGACAATCTTCATCATGAATTAAAGCAGCATCAAATGATGGAGTATTATCAACATCAACAGCACTATTTAAATTGTATGTTCCTGCTGTAAGTTTACCACCAGATTCTAAATAAGTTCCTATCTGTTGATGTAATTCTTCATGTACTTGCCAAGGCATTAAACCATGTACTTCTCTCAACGCAAAAGTTAGTGCAGATGATGATTGATAGTAAAGATATGCAACTTGCAAATCATTAAAACCCCAAGGACTATTTGACCATGTAAAATTTACACCATCAGTTGAAGATAAATACCAAGGACCATTTGTTGCAGTATGTCCAGTTGATGTCCAAGGTGATATTAATGATGTCTTTTTACCTCTCCAATAATAAGACAAATCAGAACCAGTTAATGTTATAGTTCTACCAATATAATTATAAATTGATGTTATATTGGTACCATCAACAAATCCTGTTGGATCTTGTGTATCATTATATAAAGTAGGTATAGAAATGCCGTTTATTGTCAAAACACTGGTTCCTGAATTAAATGTAAATCCAGTATTAGTATTATACCCAGATTCAGTATTATTGTCTCTAAATAAAACTTGTGTCGAATTCCCAATTGCAGTTAATAAACCAGAAGTACCTGAGGTTCCATTTGTGCCAGAAGTTCCATTAGTACCATTTGTACCTGACGTTCCAGAAGTTCCTGACGTTCCAGAAGTTCCTGACGTTCCAGAAGTTCCATTAGTACCAGAAGTACCATTTGTACCTGAGGTTCCATTTGTACCATTTGTACCAGAAGTACCATTTGTACCATTTGTACCTGACGTTCCAGAAGTTCCATTTGTACCTGACGTTCCAGAAGTTCCAGAAGTTCCATTTGTACCTGACGTTCCACTAGTTCCATTGGTACCTGAGGTTCCATTTGTACCATTTGTACCAGAAGTACCATTTGTACCATTTGTACCTGACGTTCCAGAAGTTCCATTTGTACCTGTCGTTCCATTAGTACCTGACGTTCCATTGGTACCTGAAGTTCCAGAAGTTCCATTAGTACCTGAGGTTCCATTTGTACCAGAAGTTCCATTCGTACCTGATGTTCCATTTGTTCCATTTGTACCTGAAGTTCCTGATGTGCCATTTGTACCTGAGGTTCCATTTGTTCCATTTGTACCTGAAGTTCCTGATGTGCCATTTGTACCGTTAGTTCCATTTGTACCTGAAGTACCATTTGTACCTGACGTTCCAGAAGTACCATTTGTACCGTTAGTACCATTTGTACCTGAAGTTCCAGAAGTTCCATTTGTACCTGACGTTCCAGAAGTTCCATTCGTACCTGATGTACCATTCGTGCCAGAAGTGCCAGAAGTTCCATTCGTACCTGATGTACCATTCGTGCCAGAAGTGCCAGAAGTGCCAGAAGTGCCTGACGTACCTGATGTGCCATTCGTACCAGAAGTACCATTTGTACCTGAGGTTCCATTTGTTCCATTTGTACCGTTAGTTCCATTTGTACCTGAAGTTCCTGATGTACCATTTGTACCTGACGTTCCAGAAGTACCATTAGTACCTGACGTTCCATTTGTACCAGAAGTTCCATTTGTACCTGAAGTTCCTGATGTACCATTTGTACCTGACGTTCCAGAAGTTCCATTAGTGCCAGAAGTTCCATTAGTGCCAGAAGTTCCATTAGTGCCAGAAGTTCCATTCGTACCAGAAGTGCCTGACGTACCTGATGTGCCACTCGTACCATTCGTACCAGCTGGTCCTGGAGCACCATTTAGATTTATACTCCATGATGAATATGTACCAGTTCCAGCATTGCCTGTACTAGACAGCACAAATGCACCACTTAATTTATCATATGTAATTATAGTTGCTGTAAATTTATGTGTACCATCAAATGCTACAATAACTTCTTGACCTGGTGTGTAACTCAAGTTTGTACCACCAGTAAGATATATTGTTGTAGTTATACCAGTTGGAATAAGTATTGTTGTTAAAGAAGTAGTTGCATATTTATCTGATATACCATCATTACCTGATGTTCCAGAAGTTCCATTAGTGCCTGATGTTCCATTCGTGCCAGAAATACCATTAGTACCAGAAGTTCCATTTGTACCATTAGTACCTGACTTACCAGAAGTACCTGAATTTCCAGAAGTACCTGATGTACCATTTGTACCATTCGTTCCATTAGTGCCTGATGTGCCTGATGTTCCAGAAGTTCCATTCGTGCCTGATGTTCCAGAAGTTCCATTCGTGCCTGATGTTCCATTTATACCATTAGTTCCATTCGTGCCAGAAGTTCCAGAAGTTCCATTCGTGCCAGAAGTTCCATTTGTACCTGACGTTCCATTTGTACCATTCGTTCCATTAGTGCCTGATGTGCCATTTGTGCCTGATGTTCCAGAAGTTCCATTCGTACCTGATGTTCCAGAAGTTCCATTTGTTCCATTCGTGCCTGAGGTTCCATTAGTTCCATTAGTTCCATTAATGCCTGACGTTCCATTTGTACCTGAAGTTCCATTTGTACCATTCGTGCCTGAGGTTCCATTTGTACCATTCGTGCCAGAAATACCATTTGTGCCTGACGTTCCATTTGTACCTGAAGTTCCAGAAGTTCCATTCGTACCTGAGGTTCCATTAGTGCCTGACGTTCCATTTGTACCTGATGTTCCAGAAGTTCCATTAGTGCCTGATGTGCCATTCGTGCCAGAAATACCATTAGTACCAGAAGTTCCATTAGTTCCAGAAGTTCCATTAGTGCCAGAAGTTCCATTAGTGCCAGAAGTTCCATTCGTGCCAGAAGCGCCATTTGTACCTGACGTACCATCAGTTCCATCTATTCCATTAGTACCAGACGTGCCTGAACTACCAGTTCCACCAGTACCACCAGTACCACCACTAAATGTAAATGTTACAGCACTATTAACCCAAAATCCATTTTTAAAAATTAAAATATCGTTTTCTGAAACATTTCCAAGTCCTAAAAATTGATCTAATAAATTTCTCAATACACAAAATTAATTTTTATTATATATAAAAATTTTACTCAGGCAATCTCTATATAAAACAAAATAAGTGAAATTGAATAAATTTCACTTATTTATATTAATTTATCAATTTTACTAAATATTCTATAACGAAAACCATATGGAAACTTATTATATTTTTCTAATCCTAAATAATTAATAACTCTATCAATTCCATTATTATAATATAGTTCTTCATATGATATTTTAAATATATTATCATTTATTAAATGTCTATTATAAAATTCTTTCTTTAAAATTTTAAAATAATTAGCGTCATTAATTGATTTTTCTGTAATTATTTCTTTATATCTATAAGGTTTATCAAAATTACCAGTTCTTTTTGCTTCTATACAAGACTCAATTTGCTCAGTTTCATTTTCTCTATATAAAAAAATAACTTTATCTGAAATTTTTATTAACTCATCAAAGTTCTTTTCAGGATAGAAATCTTCTTTTACTAAAATATGTTTTGTTTTATAAATATATTCTTTTGGTGATACGTCATTCTAATACCATTTTGATTTGATATCTGATGGAATATACAAAACCGTAAAATCATCATCAATAAACCAATTTGCTAAATTTGTTGAACCAGCTCTAGGTTCTGTTAATAAAGTTATAAACATTATAATTTGTATTTTTCAGAAATATAATTATATAATTTTAATGAATATTCTTTATTTGTTCTTGGTCCAGGATGAACACCTTCTGATCCATAATCTATAAATGGGTAATAATAACCATCAAATCTATACTCATCAGTATAATCATTTGTTGCAAACCATCCATTCCATAACCAATTACACTTTTTTGTTTCTAAAAATAATTTAATTAATTGATGATTTTTGTACCAATTTTGAAAATTTGATTCTTTATTGGATAAAGTTAATAATGATTTATGCTCTTCTTTACCATCTTCATTTTCTAAAAAATATCCCCATTTTTTATGATGAAATGGTTCAATTCCACTATTTTTTGTATAAAATTCTCTTCTATGGGATTCAGTGTACATTATCAACACTAAATCTGGTTTAATTAAATCATAATAGGATAATAAGCATCTAGAAATATAATCATTGCTCCGACCTCCAACACCAAAATTTAAATCTACACTATTTGGCATCAATTCTGATAAAAAATGCGGCCAAGTTTCATTATCATTAACTCCAACTCCTTCGGTTAATGAGCAACCAATTGACATCACCTTAAATCCTTCTTTATATATAGAATCGCCTCTAAACCCCAATTCGCTATATGTATATGTACATTTTCCAGTATTATCTGATCCTGAACCATTATATGTCATATTTATTCTTTCAGATAAATTATTCTCATATGATGATATTTCAAATTTTTCTGGTGCCCAATATTTTAATGATTTCATATTAAATTCCTTCCTATTAAATTTTCATATTTAAGTTGAAAATATAACATAATAATTATAATAAAGTCTTTTTGGTTTTTCTATCACTAAAATAAGGTTTATCTACTTCAGACCATTTATGTAATGGACAAGGATCATATTCATTTGTAAAAATCTTTTTATCAATTACACATCCACACTCATCACAATATGTAAAAAATTCTGTTTTCTTAGATGGACAACCCTCACAAATATCACCTCTTAACGCAGCTAATTTCTTTTGATCTTCATTTGGATTATAAGCAATAATCCAAGCTTCTATAATTTTTCTAATATCCATAATGTTTTAAGTATTTTCAGTAATAACTAACTCACCTATTTGAGTCATTACTTCATTCATTTCTTGAATTTCTTCTTCTGTAATAATTTTCATATTTTAATATTTTTATTTTTTTACCCACAACATAACGAACAAGCACCACATGTATAACACACACCAGCATTAGGATCTAAACTCATTGTACAACAATAATAATTTTTATTACAAGTTCCTTGACCACAAGGAACTGAATTAGTACATGTTGCAGGGTTATGCTCAATTGCAACATAAGATGTATTTCCTGATGTTCTAGTTAAGAACACGTGTCTTTCTTCAACTGTAAATTCCCATCCAGAAAATATTATTCTTTCTATATTTATAGATGAAACTTCTTTCAAAACTGAAGTAAATTCTGGATATGCAGTATCCACTAAAATTAATTGATCTCCAACGATTAATCCACATTTAATATCATCTGAATCTAAATTTTTAAATTGTACATTATCATCTTTTAAAATTAGATATCTAGAGTTTTTTGTATCTTCCCAAGTTGTATTATCTGTAAATGTTAATGTTACATATTCAGTCAATTTATCAACTCTCTCTTTATTTAGAATTCTATTAGAAGAATATGTTGTTCCAGATTCAAATTCTGCATAAGTAATACCAAAATTAGCACAATCATCTTCTAAACTAACCTCATGAGGATTTGGAATAATAATTGTTTTTACTATATCATCATTCTGTAACTGTAATGCTGTTTTGAATGTACCATCAGACATTTCAACTTCATCCGTGTCTAATAATTTAGGCAAATGTAAACCATCTTTTCCTGAATCTACCACATATTTTCTTTTATCTACGTTAGATAATTCAAAAGTTGTCATATCAAAAGTTGAATTTTCATCTATATTTTTTGTTGTTATTCTATTATATTGTCCAATAGGAATACTATTTAAATCTGGATGAAATAGCAAATTAAAACTTCTAATTACTCGCAAATGACTTTCATATAATTTTGATGGGTTATAATGAAATGGCACAATATGATAACCTATAGTTAAATTTGTTAAGATTGCATCTAATTCTGTTTGATTAGTCACTTTATATAATTTTGGATATTCATCCTTATCATATATTGGATGTGTAGCTTTCAATATAAAATTTGGATGATTTCCATTATCAATTATAGTTGTAATATTATTAATTAAACTATCATTTTCATCTATATAAGCAAATTGAACTCCAAAAGGTTTTGATTTAATTAAATTTAAAAAATTAACTTTATTTTTACAATATTCTTCATCAACAATTGCAGTACTATCATAAGCACTTCTAATAATAAGATGATCAGATGTGTCCTCAATATATGGTATTACAAAATTTCCACCTAATGGAAAAAATTCATATTCTAAACCAAGAGATTCACAAAATGGTTTCAAATATCTATTTAATATAGTTAAAGATCCAATATATGATATTTTAGTAAAACTATTTACAGTTATAAAAGATGATAATTCAGATAAATCAAAAACTTCATCGTATTCTTCAGGAATATAACCATCCATGCCTATATTTGTATTAATTTCAATTGGTACTAAATTTCCAGCAGTATTATACATAAAATCTGTACCTAACAACAATGTCCTCATATTATATTTTTATTTTTATTATATATAAATTATCTTAGGTCAAATTTTAATTATTTTATCTCTTAAAATATTCCATTTAGAGTAATCATTAAAATCTATAAAATCAAAATTTTTTAATTTCTCAATAAAAAATTTATGGTTATTCAAATCTATTTTAAAGTTATTTCTTTCTAAACTCTTATACATTTTCTCATATTCCCAATGAAAGAAATGTGATTCAACTTGTATGAACTACTAAAATATTTTAATATTTTAGTTTCAGGAAACAAGTTCCTTCTTTTTAAGCGTTTCGTTGCTTACGCCAGCCTAAACTGGTCTTATTTTTGCTCCACGCTCGTAATCAGACGTTCCATCTGATATATTTATTCTATATCCTTCGTTAAGGATATTGATTGCGGCATTTATATCTCTATCATGCTTTTCTCCACATTTAGGACAAGTCCAAGTCCTATCTTTTAAGGTTAAATTATTATTAATCCAACCACATTTAGAACAGGCTTTACTTGAAGGAAAAAATCTATCTATATGAATAACTTGCTTATTATTCCATAATGCTTTATATTCAAGGGTTTCTATAAATTTACCCCAACTAACATCTGAAATTGCTTTTGATAATTTGTGATTTTTTATCATTCCTTTTATATTTAAGTCTTCTAAATAAATAGTATCAAATTTTTTAACCAAATCTAAAGTTGTTTTATGAATTAAATCCATTCTAGAATTTGTAATTTTTTCATAAATTCTAGCAACTTTTAATCTTTGTTTTTCATAACGATTTGATCCCTTTGTTTTCCTTGATAGATATTTCTGATTTAGTGATAATATATTTTCGTAGTGTTTTAGAAATCTATGGTTCTTGATTTTCGTTCCATCAGATAGCACTAAAAAGTCTTTTATACCTAAATCTATTCCTACTGATTGATTTGTTTTATTAACAGGAATATATTCTTGTTCAGTTAGAATTGATACAAAATATTTTCCAGTAGGAGTTTTGGATATAGTTGCTCTTTTAACTATACCTTTTATTTTTCGTTCTATTATCATTTCAATTCCTTCTTTGAATTTAGGTATTAATAACTCTAAATTTTTTATATAGACTGCTTGTGGCACAGTAAAAGAATTTTTATTTTTCTTTGATTTAAATTTCGGAAAATGTGTTCGTTTATTAAAAAATCCTTGGTAAGCAACATCTAAACAACTAAGTGTATATTGTAATGTTTGAGCATTTACTGCTTTTAACCATTGTTTATCATCATCTTTTTTTAATTGAGTTAATTCTTTTGCTTGATCATAATAGTTAAATGATTTTTTGTTATTTATATATTCTTCTTTTCTTTTATTTAGAAAATAATTATAAATCCACCTTGAAGAACCAAAATGTTTATTTAATAAAATTTTTTGTTCTTCTGTTGGGCTAATTCTAAACTTATATGTATATTTAATTATTTTCATTCCAATTTCTTATAGTATTATTTTGTTTTTACTATAACTATATATAAATAAAAAAATATGGTTTTTGCCAAATTTTATATTGATATTATTTTATTTTTTAATGTATTCCATTTTGTATAGTTATCATATTTATCAACAGATATATATTCAAACATAAATTCTTTATTTGAAATATCAACACTTCTATTTTTTCTAAGATAATCGTACATTATTTTATATTCATCAGAATATGAATATTCTTTTTTAATATCAGCAACCATTTTTAATCGCCTTTTAATAGTTGAATCCCACTTAAAATGATGAACTTGTGTAAAATTTTGATCAACTGGATATCGCAATGGATGATTCCATCCCCGCCATTTCCAAGTAGTTTCTTCATCTATAATAGCATAGTGTTGTCCATTTGATATTTCTATATAACCTTTACATAAAGTTACTTTATTAGGACAAGCTTTACTAATTGGATATCTGAAAAATCCTGCCATTGGAAATTGTTTCCAAATACTTATATCTTCACATATTTCTGGAAAATTCCCGTCATAACCAATTCTATCTAAAAAACCACCAGTCACAAACTTCCAACCATTTTTTTCACAATCTTCTACAATTTCTGGAATGGATTTCGAATATAACTGAAATTCATCTATATCTGCCATTAACCACCAATCATCTGGATAAGTCATTTTAATTTTATTATATAAAAATGTAACGTGTTCCCAATCAAATATTCTCCAATATTCTACGTATATTATTTTTACATTTGAATAATTTTTAATAATAGAGTTAACATCAAATTCTAAATTTGGATATAATTCAGATGAATATATAACAATATTAATTTCATCAACCATTTTTTTATAATGTTGAATGAAATGTGGTAAAAGTTCTATACCATGTCCTATAACTGTAACTAAATTTAACATATTAATGATTATAAATAAAAGGATCTCTTTTTCTTAATTCCTCTAATTTTTTCTTAAATCTTTTTTTACGTTTATATTCTTCTATTTTACTTTTAATCCACTTAATTATATTCATATATTCAATTATTTTTATAAACAACAATATTATTCATAACCAATACATCTATATCTGTATCAAAAAATGTATTCATTGCATCTTGTGGAGTTAAAACCATAGTCTTATCCTTCACATTAAATGATGTATTTAACAAAACTGGATATCCACTTTCTTTTTCAAACTCCAATAATAAATCATAAATTGGATTATACGGTAATACAGATTGAACTCTTGCTGTGCCATCAACATGAGTAACCGCAAGTAACTTATCCATATATTCTGGCTTAACTTTAACTACTTGATTCATATATGGAATATATTCAGACGATTCAAAATATGTACTCTGTTTATTAAATATCACCATTGGAGCAAATGGTCTGAAACCTTCTCTTCTCTTTATAACTTTATTTATTTTATCTTTCATGCCAGGTAAAGTTGGATCAGCCAATATAGAACGGTTGCCAAGTGCTCTTGCACCAAATTCTATTCTTCCTTGAAACCAACCAACAACTAATCCATCTTTCAAATGTTTAGAAACAACACCTAACATTTTATTTCTAGAATATTCCTTATATGATATATCACTTTTTCTTAAAACTTGTAAAATCTCTTCATTGGTGAACTCTGGACCTAAAAAAGGATTGGTAGACATCCTTCCAATTTGAGGTGATTTAAGATAGTCTAAACAAGAACCAATAGAAGATCCAGCATCAGATGGAGCTAGAGGTATCCATAAATGTTTAAATAATCCTTCAGAAACAATCTTTCCATTTGCTGTGCCATTATAAGCGCAGCCACCACCTAAACACAAATTTTCACAATTATATAATTTTTTACTTTCTTTTAACAATTGAAATAATGCAATTTCATATGCTTCCTGTACAGCAGATGCAAGATCCATATGTTCTTGAGTTATTTCATCGTTTGGTAATCTATTTTCTAATTTCAATAATTTTTCTAATTTTTCATTAAACATCATATTTTTTGATCTATCCCAAGTGAAATATTTCATATTAGTAGTTAATTCACCACTCCAATAATTAAGCAATTTCATCATCTGTCTTCTATATATACTTGGATTACCATAAGATGCTAATCCCATTACTTTATACTCACCTTCATTTGGTTTAAATCCTAAAAATGCGGTCATTGCAGAATAAAATAAACCAAACGAATTTGGATATTCAATTGTTTTTAGTTGAGTTACTATACCATTCTCACCTTTGCCTATTGATACTGTTGATGTTTCTCCAACTCCATCAATTGAAACAATTAATGCATTATCAAAATTTGATGATAAATATGAATATGTCATATGTGATATATGATGTGGTGTATAATGTATCTTATCTGATATTTTTTTTAAATTATACCAAACTTTCATAACATTTTTAAGTGACTTGAAATATGATTTACTTCTTTTCAATCTCAATTTTGGATCTTCATAATAACAAACACATTCAATATCAGATTTAGATAAATTATATTTCTTAAATATGTAATTTATTACACTATTTGGAAATGAAGAATCGTGTTTTATTCCAGTGAATTTTTCTTCTTCACATGCAAAAACTAATTGATTGTCTTTGAATAGACAAGCTGATGAATCGTGGTAATACGCTGTTACTCCTATAATATATTTGCTCATAATATTTTTTTATTAATTAAATGTTTTTCAATAATATCATTCATATTTGTCTCTACAACATTATTTTTGAAAGCAATCTTATTTAATTCTATCAAAAATAAATTAAATTCTGGATGAGACTCATTATAAATCTCTTTATTTTTAAATTCTTCTTCAGTATATGTTCCCCAATTTGATATTTTATTAAAGACTATTTTAAATTTTGGTGATATATTCTCAATTAAATTATAAAAAGATTTCATCTCCTTATAATTTGTATCTTGTACAATAAATACAAAATAAATAAAACAATCTAATTTTGATATAAATTTTAAATTATTCATTAAAGTGTTCCAATTTCCTCCCCGTCTAATAATCTCATAAGTTTCTTTTGTAGAAGCATCAACACTAATACAAATTGAGCCAATTAAATTATGTATTTTGTGCATTTTATTCCACATATTTTCTGTTAATAATAAGCCATTAGTTTGAAGATGAATAGAACTTGTTTTAGGAAATTTTTCATAATCAAAATTTATAAGAAAATTTCTAAATATTTTTGACGCAAACGCATCTCCAGAGCCAGTTATACCTATTTTTATTACAGAATTCCCAAAACTATTTGAAATATTATCCATTATATTATTATCTAATTCATATGATTCTACTTGGTCTCTGCAACTAGGGCAAGACAAATTACAAGTTCTATCGAAAGATAAATTTAGCATTTCTGGACCATCATTATAATTAGCACTAATAAAATATTTTTTTTCCATAAAATATGTAGATATATTGTTATAATATAATTCAGATAAACGTGGGCACAACTCTTTATTACAATATAAATAAGACCCATCTAAGACAGATTCTTGAATTTTTTTTAAATTCTCTCCGTGCCAAATATCACTTAAATTTTCTACATCACCAACTGGCAATTTTAACCAACTTGGACAACAGCAATAAACCTTTTCTTGGTGAATTTCAAGATAATTAAATGGATTTAAACAAACATAACTTTTTAAGTTATCATTTTTTTCATTCATAGTTTTATATTTTTTTCAAAGAACCAACTATTAATTATTTGCCTATACCTAATAGACATTTGAGTGTACACTACACCTAAATGATTTCTGTTATATAAGAATCTCTCTTCTAATCCATAAATATTTTTTAAATTTTCTAATCCAATTTCCTTTAATCTTAATAATTCATCAACCACCATTAATATTCTTTTGTCTGTATCTATTTCAGTATCATAAGAATGATCAACTATATCATCAAACACATCAAACCCCATTATTTTTAATATATTTACATATCCATTTACCGTAACAAATAAAGGGATTTGCCCAGAATTAAACGCCTTTGCAGTTTTTTCTGTAAAAAATGGTCTACTACTCCAATATAAATCTCCAAAATACATGGATGGATATTTTTTGGATCTAATTATCTCAAAAGAAGATTCTTGAACTACATTAATTAAGCATTCTTCACCAAATTGTAAATATGGTACTGAACTATCACGTCTTGAGACAACACCATCGTAACATAATGGTATTAGTTTTTGAAAATCTTCTGGAAATAAATCTAAACCTTTATGATTTCGATCAATTTCTTCTAAAGAAGAACCACAAGTAACAATTCCATCAGATAATAAATTGTTTTTATACAATTCATATGTAAAAAATAGTCTTTGAAATTTAGTATCAATTAATCTAGCCAATGAAATATACAAAATACTTCTATCTTTCAATTTTATATAATTATCATCATTATAAGGTATTATGAATTTATGGGCATAAACAACTTTATTTTTTTTAAAATAATTATCTAATCCTCCATCAACATATAAAACGTCTTTAAGATTATTTTCTTCTAGTAAATTTATAATTTTAGTAATAATATTAATATTAGTTGCTTCCCACCCATTATCAAATATTATTTTATCATATTTTTTAAAAATATCAATATACTCATTGAAAATTTTTTTCCAATTATTATTTCCTATAGTTTCTGAACCTTGGTGATGTACATATAATTTTTTATCAGATTTATAAATATCTGGGAAATCATTTATATAATAACTGTAAACAATATCATTACCATCTATCATTATTCTTTAATTTATTTTTATAAATGATGGTATATATTTTTCAGCAAAAATTATATGACCTTCTTCATTTAAATGAAATCCATTATCCATATAATAATAATCTGGATTATTATAATTATCTTTTAACCATTTCATAAAAGGATAGTCAATATATCTTGTTTTGTCTATCTTTTTAGAATTATCAAACCTCCATAGAGACATCTTATTATCATAATCCCATGTATAATCATAAGGAATTAAAATAAAATCTATATTTTTGTATTTTGATAATTGTTGCAATAAATAAATATCATTAATAATAGTATTCAAATAAAATGAAGAAAATGTCACTTTTTCATAAAAAAATCTAATAATTTCATTATTTATTGGAAATTTACCCCCTATTGATTTTAAATAGGTGTGGCCAGAAGCTAATTGTAAATAAATATATTCTTTATTTGATACATCTGTCTGTATATAATGCACACTATTTAGATGAAAAACTTCTGGAATATTTTTTTTAAAATTAGTTATATCATTAGTAAAAAAAGCTTCCTCACCATTATATGGTAATGGAAACCTTATCAAATCTGTCAACTGTAAAATAATTATATCAAAATCTTCCTCTGAAATTTTATTTATAATCTGTTGTATTGAATACTGTAATGAGCATCCAGGATAAGCAACATTCGTTAATTCACAATTATTATTTTTTGCAAAAATATTTCCCCATGATTTATTAATATCAGTTATTCCAGCGCCAGAAGAATGACTACATCCAGAAAGTAACATTTTTTTTTTCATTTTATAATATTTTTTTTTCATTTAAATTATGCTCATTTAAATTATGCATAACATTTTTGTATTTATTAATTTTTTCCAATTCTTTTACGAAATCATAATATTCTGGGTTGCTTGGCTCCCATATTTTCATAATTTTATATCTTTCGTCTGACATGCTTGGCCATTTAACAACCTTTTGAAATTGTATTACAGTATTAATTTTTGTATGCTTAAAAAGTTTATCAATTAACAAAATAAATTGCTCCATTTCTCTAAAATTATTTTGCTGTACTACAAAAGAAAAAATTAAAGTTTCAATTTTTTCAATATTACTAATAAACTCTAAATTAGACATTAAAACATTCCAATTACCGCCTAATCTTGTTTTATTTTCATATGTATCTTTAGTCGCAGCATCTATTGAAATTTCAGCCATTTTAACATAAGGGTGTATAGCTGTCATTTTACTCCATAGTTTTTCTGACCATAATGAAGCATTAGTATGTAATATAATACTATTAAGAACTGGAAAATCCTCTTTTTTAATATTTGTTAAAAATTCTCTAATTGGAATACTATAAAATGGCTCACCACCTCCACTCAAATATAATTCTTTTAATGTTTCACCATAGTATTTATTTATACTATCTAATAATTTTTTTGTCTTTATAGTTTTTTCTGGTGTATTTGGATAAACATCTGTGCGGCAAGTTGGGCAATGAAAATTACAAGCATCATCTGAACATATTTTGATTCTTTTTGGACCTTTTAGAATATACTTCTCAGGGTCAAATTCCGAAATTGGTCTAATACTACCTGATAGATTTCCAGTATTAATCAAAGTATTATAATGAGGGCAATTTATTGAATTACAACCAATAAAATTACCACTAAGATGACCTTCTCTTACTTTTTTTGCTGGTTCTGATTCCCAATTTTCTGTTAAATTTTCTGACACATGAATATTAACATTATTCCAATCTGGACAACATAAAAATTGTTTTTCTATTGAACCTTCATTTGTAAATTCTCTATGAAACTCAGAATAAATAAAAGGATGTTCACAAAAATAATTTTTTAAATCTATATCTACCATCTTTTTTTATATTATTTTTATATTATCTATTGATTCAAACCATTCTTTATAATATGGATATAATTCAACAAAAGATTCTTTTCTATGTTTATCTTTAATATTTGTGCGATATTTAAAATCTAAACGTATTTCATTTACATCTCTTTCAGTGTCCATATACAAATATTTTTTAAATACATTATAATTTTCTACAATAACAGATTTAATATGCGGATCAATTATACTATTGCTATGTTCATCCAAAACATTAATTAACTTTTCTTTTAGATCATCAGGTAATATATTAATATTATAAATATCTGGAAATGTTAAAACATTATGCATTAAAAATGTATCAATAGAAATACCCAACTCTAACATTCTATCTATAAATTTTGGAAACTCAAATATTGTTAATAAACTAATAGTTGAACTTATATTTAATTTAATGCCATTATCTTGCACTAATTTAATATTTTCCTCTATAACATTCCACTTAGTTCCTTTTCTAACATATTCAGCAATAGTACCCATGGCATCTAAAGATGCATAGATTAATACATTATCTTTCGGAAACTGATTCCACAATTCTATAACATTCCATCTTTTAAAAGTCAATTTAGAGAAATTAGTATTATATTTAATTCTACATTCTGTATTACTTGCAGCAATTAAGTTTTCTAAAATCAAATAATGCTCATCCATTAATAAAGGTTCACCACCAGCAAAATAAACTTCTTGAACATCTTTTATAAACTCATTAACATAATTAAAAGTGTTCTCCAAACTATAATCATTAACATGAATAAGTGACTTAGGCGTTGTAGAACTTCCCCACATTTTAATCTGATCATCATACCAACCAGAACTTAATTCAGGTCCACACGTTCTACATTTAAAATTACAAATATTTGAAAACCTAAAATCCCAATATAGTAACTTAAAATCAGTATTATTACCATAACTATCAGTTGTTTCTATAGCTTTATCTATCATATTTTGCCATCTGACATTTGAAAACATTCTAGTTGAATATGAGCCCATTTCTTCCTGCATTGTACATCTTTTACATAGCATTGGGGTTTTATTATCTAACATCTCTCTACGTAAATTTTTTATAATATCCAAATTCCACATTTCTCGTAGAGTTTTTTCACCAAGATTGCTAATTGGATATTCAGAATCTGATATACAACAAGGATATACGTTACCATTTGGCCACACATGAAGATGAATCCAAGGTAATATACAAAAATGATTACTTATTCTATCACCTGGATTTTCATATTTTGAATTAGTCATAATTTAATTTTTTTATTTTTTTATCTATTGGCATACCAACTAATGATACATCAGATAACCACTCACTAATATTGCCACTTAAAGTTAAATAATTTTTAAAACTCATATCACCAAATTTATTCCTTTCAGTATTATAGGCTGTCTCTAATTCTGGAGACATACTATAATGTTTAAACTCATGATCAATTGTGCAATAATATTCACCATTTTCATTAATATTAAATGTAGTTATTGCACTATAATTGTCTGATAAAGTTCCCCAAGATTCAAAATCTTTTTCTGGATCAAAGGTTATTTTTATATTAAACACACCAAATATTTTATATAATTGATATATTAGTGTGAAAAATTCATTTGCAACATTTTTACTAAAATTAGTTACGTCATCAATATTTTTTATAACATCAAAATCAATATTTGATTCTTGTACTATATATTCTTCTGTATTTTTATTTTTTGTATTAAATTCGAAAAAATCATCCATATTGTCATATTTTTGTCCATTATAAATATGGGAATTAGCATTACTCTCCAAAATCATTAAATATATATGAAATAATTTTAATCTTATAAATCTATTTAAATGAGTATTTTTAAAATCTGTATTATACCAATTATTTAAAAATCTACTATATTGATATTCATCCCTTTCAATACCGTATAATTTATCATCTTCAACA
>Ga0114951_10003082_pt1 | contig 17728 bp, 11 predicted proteins | sample AM7aDNAmetaG_FD_88677 | JGI IMG/M metagenome (GOLD analysis project Ga0114951, IMG submission 88677) | Freshwater microbial communities from Finland to study Microbial Dark Matter (Phase II) - AM7a DNA metaG | ecosystem: Environmental > Aquatic > Freshwater > Lake | place: Finland: Lake Alinen...
GCCATGCAGGATGACGGCATCTACATCAGCAGCCCCACGCCGTGGATCACGGACAAGCTCTATGTCTACCAGAACGTCGTCAGCCGCGTCACCACGGGCATCGCGGCCCATACCCGGGGCGGACCCGGCGGAGACATCTACGTCTTCCGCAATGTCATCGACATGCGCGGACCGATCCAGTACAACCGGCCCACGCCGAAGCTGCCCGGGGGGATGGTCATCGACGGTTCCCAAGCCTTCATGACCCACGGCAGCGACCTCCTCTCCATCGAACGCATGTACTTCTACCAGAACACCTGTATCATCCCGATGAACCACCCCAACGGCGCTTACGCCGGAAGCATGATCCAAAGTACGGGCCCGGACATGACCCGGCGGGTCTTCAACAACATTTACGTGTACTACGATTCGGAGGCCAAGGGGTATCCAGGCATCTACCTGGAGGCAAAGCAGGCGGATCTTCAGATTGACGGCAACGTCCACTGGGACGTCACCGAAGGGAAGCCGCCTCGCGCCGATTTCCTGGAAAAGGCGCGCACTCATCCGCTCTCCGAGGCGAATAAGAAGAACTATCCTGCAGGATGGGAGTCCTGTTCGGTCGCGGCCGATCCGAAGTTCCTCAAGCCCGTCCATGTTACTCGCCTTCGCGATGGCGACAACGACTATCGCCTGCAAAAGGACAGTCCGGCCGTTGGACTTGGCATCGTGCTCCCCGCGGAATGGATGGACCCTTTACGCCCCAAGGATGGCGCACGCCCCGATGCTGGGGCGCTGCCGCTGGCTGGCGAACAGCTCAAGGTCGGCGTCCACGGTCGCATCGTTGCGGGATCGGAAGAGTCGCGAGGACTCACGACCACTCGCTAACCATCGTCAAAGTCGCGGTCTGGACGAGCAGCCGCACCAGTCCCAGGGTCAGCGGATCTGGGACAACTTGGTTATGAGATGGTATGTGGGGACAATTGAAGGGAAAGATAATGTACAAGGGCGTCGCGAAGTCCAAAGCGTTGTTCGAAAGAGCCAGGGAGCGCATTGCGGGACAGACGCAGTTGCTCAGCCGCCACCCCAGCCTTCATGCGTTCGGCGTCAGCCCCATCTATGCCGAACGCGCGGAGGGGTGCCGGTTCTGGGATGTGGACGGGAACGAGTTCATCGATATGGCGGGGGGGACAGGCGTGGTCTACTTGGGCTATTGCCATCCCGAGGTGGATGCCGCCGCGATCGAGCAGATTCGAAAGGGCATTGCCTACCCCATCAACAGCCCGCGCGAAATTGAGCTGGCCGAATTCCTGGCCGACGCCATTCCCTGCGCCGAAATGACTCGCTATGCCAAGGGGGGCGGCGACGCGGACGCCGTGGCCGTTCGCATCGCGCGTGCGTATACGGGCCGGGATAAAGTGCTCTTCTGCGGCTACCATGGCTGGCATGATTGGTACATAGCGGCAAACCTGGCCTCTGGAGACGGTCTCTCTGCGCACCTGCTCCCCGGCGCGCCGTGCGCCGGGGTTCCGAAGGCGCTGGCGGGTACCGCCATCCCCTTCGCTTACAATGATCTGGAGGACCTCCGCATGAAGCTGGAGGCCAATCGAGGCGAAGTCGCTTGCGTCATCATGGAAGCGGCGCGTTTCGCTCAGCCTGCGGCCGGCTACCTGGAAGGGGTGCGAGACCTCTGCGACGCTCATGAGGTTGTGCTGATTTTCGACGAGGTCGTCACCGGCTTTCGCTATTCTCTCGGTGGCGCGCAGAAGTACTTCGGTGTCACGCCGGACATGGCCACTCTCGGGAAGGCGCTGGGCAACGGCTACCCGGTTGCCGCCATCGTCGGGAAGCGGGAAGTGATGCGCGCGGTCGAGACGAGCTTCATCAGCAGTTCCTACTGGAGCGAACCGGCCAGCATGGCCGCCGCTATCGCCATTCAGAAGATAGTTCGCCGGACAGACGTGATCGGGCACATCTGGGCAATGGGCAAACGACTCCAGGAAGGCGTCCTCAAACTCCGAAGAGATACCGACACGCCATTCCTCCTGAAAGGACTGCCTCCTGTTTTTCATATTGGATTGGAGGTCGAGAATCCCGCTCCTTACCAGACCCTCATCATTCAGGAAATGGCGCGGCGGGGGATTCATTTTCCGGGAATGACGTACATCCTCGCGGCGCACACTCCGAGTGAAATAGAGGCCGTTCTCGCCGCCTTGCGGGAAGTGGCCCTCGTTGTGAAGACGGCTTTGCAGCGCGGCAGTGTGGACGGGTTGCTGGAAGTTCCTGTCGCACGCCCGCTCTTCCGCCGGAGGCAGGTGTGACAGCCACCCGCGGGATGGCGCACTGCCGCTGGCCGGCGACCAGCTCAAGGTGGGCGTCCACGGACGCATCATCGCAGGGTCGGAATAGTCCAGAGGTCTGATTACGACGCGCTGAGTCGATAATCCCGGCTTAGTGTCATTCAGCCGGCACATTGGTAGAAGAGTGAACCATGAGCGACGCTCGTTTCTTTCACGACATGATGGACCTGAATCTGCCGATATCGAAGGTCACCATCGGGGGCGACTACATGTACACCGCGGGTCTTGGCGAGCCTTTCGACATCAAGGCCCCCAAGCCCGGCATGCGCAAGCTCTTCAGGAAGATGAAGGCGCTGATGGCGGAGCGCGGCGTCGGGTTTGCCGACGTGGTCAAAGTCACCGCATTGCTCTGTGGGCCGGGCGTCTGGAAAGATTATTGCGACGTCTATGCGGAATTCTTCAAGCCGCCGTATCCCTGTCGGACCACGATCCCGGTCGTGGGCGACAAACCCTTCCTTGAGTTGGACTTTGTTATTTTCAGGAAGGGCCTCAGCCAACTGGCGTGCAACGGTGAGAAAGCGGCGGGCAAGTCCATGAGACTGAAGTGAAACGGAGGAAGCGGATGGATGCACAAGCCTATCGCGAGTTGGCTGCGCGCGAGCATGAGCGCGAACAGGCGGCGCGCAAGCTGCACTGGCAGACCACCGTCGTACTCGGCTACAACAATATTCCTCTCGATGTCACTGCCGATGGATTCGACGTCAGCCCCATTCTCGGCCGGAGTTGCCTCTGCGCCACCAACCTCGAACGGCTGATCCTCGGCGGCGTCAAAGTGATTGTCTGGTCTCCGGGCATCGGCTTCTGGAAGCCCTCCGGCGAGGGGCTCGGCGGACGGGCGAAAGTCCGTTTCATCCAGCAGCAGTACGAGGAGGTTCACCGGCTGCCGAAGTTGACCGGCGGTCAACTCCAGATTGCTCGAAATGCTCAGGACATCCGCCGGATCAACGCCGAGGGGGGCGTGGCCATCCTTCTGCATCTCTCCGGTGTCAGCCACCTCAACGATATGGCCATCCTGCGGGAGTACTACGATCTCGGCGTGCGGATGATCCACTGCGGGTTCCAGGACTGGCCCGAAACGGGCCCGTATGACGACGTGGTCAAGTACGGTCAGCCCGGCAAGGTTGTGTATCACGGCACAAAGCTGAATGCCCATGGCATCCGAACGATCGAGGAGATGAAGAAGCTGGGGATCATCGTGGACGTGGCGCACCTGCTCCCGGAGGGGTTCGACGACGTGGTCTCTCGTTTGGAAGGATTGCCGTTCGTGTACAGCCATGGCGGCGTCGGCTCGCTCTTCGTGAACGAACGCAATTTCGATGACACGCGCATTCGACGGGTCGCGGAACACCGCGGCGTCTATGGGATCGGCGTCTGTCTCGGGCCGGACGTCCGGGATGAGGCCAAGACGGGGGACCCCGAGAACGAGGCGAAGCTCCGCCTCATTTCCGAGCGCCGGGCGGAGAAGGAAAAGCAGATCGCCGCGCAGGCCAGGGACATTCGCGACTACGTGCGCCAGCGCTATACCGTATGGGACTCCTGGGAAGAGAGGGAACTCGGGCGGCTCAAGGGGTACGTCGTAAAGTCCTCCATGTCCAAGACCGTCGCTCACATGAAGTATCTGCGCGAGCATTTCGGGCCGGAGGTCGTCGGTTACGGACCAGACTACGAGTGCAGTTACCAGCACGTGCTTGGTCTTGAGGAGGCGGACAAGACGCCGAATCTGACTCGCGCGCTCCTGGACGCAGGCTTCACCCCCCAGGAGACGCAGGGGGCGATGGGGCATAACTTCATGCGTGTCTTCGAGACGATCCTGAAATAGGCGGCCTGTTTGAGCACAGCCGGACTCCCGAGACAAGGAGACGCTGAGCGTGAATATGAGTTGGATTGACTGGGCCATCCTGGCTGTGGCGGTGGTCGTGCTGCGCGCAGTGAGTCTGAGCACGCGCTCGTATCTGAAAGGCGTGGCGGATTTTCTCTCGGCCAATCGTTCCGCCGGGCGCTATCTTCTTTCCATCGCCGGTTTCATGGGCGCAACGGCCGTCAGCGGGACGGTAGGGGCGTTTGAGATGCACTCCGAGGCCGGCCTGCCGCCCATATGGTGGGGGCTGATGTCCATTCCGTGTGGCACCATCATCCTTTTGACCGGCTGGGTCTTCTACCGGTTCCGCGAAACACGGGCGCTCACGATGGCGCAGTTCTTCGAAGTGCGCTACAGCCGGAGATTCCGCATCTTCGGCGGTTTCGTATGCTGGGCGTGCGGCATCCTGAACTTCGGCATCTTCCCCGCCGTGGCGGCGCGCTTCTTCATTTATTTCTGCGGCCTGCCTGATTTCTTCCAGATCCCGGGAATTCCTTTCCACATTTCCACCTTCGCCGTGGTGATGGCCGTGGACCTCGGCATGGCGCTGACTTTCGTGAACATGGGCGGACAGATTTCGGTGATGGTCACCGAATGCTTTCAGGGGATCATCACCATCGTGGTCTGCATGGTGGTCATCGCGGCGATCATGGTCAAGTTCAGTTGGCCGGATATGGCGCAGGCGCTTCAGGCCGCGGCGCCTTCCGCCGATGCCTCGCTTCTTCATCCCTACCATACCAGTCAGGTGGGCGATTTCAGTATCTGGTTCTTCCTCATCGGCATCTTCGGCACATTCTACGGCTACATGTCCTGGCAGGGCACGCAAGGCTTTAACAGCTCCGCCCGGAACCCGCACGAGCAGCGGATGGGTGGCATCATCTCCACCTGGCGCAAGATACCGCTGAGCCTGCTGATCATCCTGCTTCCGCTCGCGGCGATCACCATCATGCACGCCGCCCGTTTTTCCGCGGAGGCCGCGGCGATCAGCGCCAACCTGGACAAGATATCGGACAAGACCATCCGCAACCAGATGTTCGTGCCGGTTGCCATGGCCCATTTCCTGCCCATCGGCATCAAAGGGCTCGTGGCGATGATCATGCTCTTCTTCTCATTCACGTGTCACGACACGTACATGCATTCCTGGGGCTCCATTTTCGTCCAGGACGTCGTGCTGCCCCTGCGCAAACGGCCGCTCAGCGCCGAGCAGCATATTCGGCTCTTGCGATGGTCCATCGCCGGGGTTGCCTTGTTCGCATTCATCTTCAGTCTGACCTATCCTCAGACGATGAAGATCTTCTTCTTCCAAATTGTCACGGGCACGATCTGGCTGGGGGGCTCGGGGGCGGTGATCGTCGGTGGCCTGTACTGGAAGCGCGGCACCACGGCGGGGGCCTACGCGGCCATCATCTCCGGCGCGATCCTGGGCGTTGCGGGTATCTTCGGCGAGCAACTCTGGCAGTTCTTCTTCCATACCAGCATTCCCTTCAACGGCAACTGGTTGTACTGCTTCGCCATGATCGCGGCCGTGATTTTCTATGTTGTCGTGTCTCTCATGACCGGCAGCAGGCAAACAGACGCCAACTTTGAGAAGATCCTCCACCGCGGACAGTGGGCCGTGAAGGAGGACGCCGTTCAGGAGCCCGGAGCGCGGCAGAGCCGCTGGCTTGAGATCATCGGCATTCGGGATGAGTTCACGCGCGCCGACAAGATTCTCACCATTGCCATGGTCATATGGAACTTCGGATGGTTTGCGGTGTTTCTGCTGGTTACCGCGATTCACTTTACGTTCGGCACCAGCGTGGAATGGTGGACGAAGTTCTGGCACTTCTACATCCTGTTGAACCTTGTGATCGGCGTGCCCGCCACGGTCTGGTTCGTCATCGGCGGTTTCCGGGACATCAGGGCGCTGTTCAAGACGTTGAAAACCACCGTGCGCGATGACAAGGACGACGGACGGGTCATTCATGAGCCGGAGACGTCCGCCACTTCGCCATCGGCTAGCGCGTCCGATGCGCCATGAGCCTCTCCTTCAAGAGGAATCCAGCATGATTCCCGGCATGATGCTCTCGCAAAAGCAGGTCGAACTTTTCCGCGACGCCACGGAACGAGTACTGGAAACTACCGGCGTCAAGGTGATGCACGAAGAGACGCTGTCGCTATGTCGCAAGGCCGGAGCCCGGGTTGACAAGACCAGCGGCATCGTGCGCATGCCCAGGACGTTACTCCGGGAGTTGCTCGCGCAGGCACCGGCCGAATATGTTGTCACCGGCGTCGACGGCGTCCGGCGCACCGTGGGGGGCGACCGGCAGTGGGGCGTCGCGATCACGACAGATCCATGGATCGTAGACTACGAAGAGAAACGCCCACGCCGGCCGCGTCTGGAAGACATCCGGCGCAACACGGCCGTCGGGCAGCAACTCCCCCATGTCCTGGGGATGACCTGCATGGACTTTCCTGTGACCGACGTGGAGGGCCCGCATTCGAACCTGGTCGCGTTGCAGGAACACCTGCTCCATCACGCCAAACACAACTTCGTCTATGCGACCTCCCTGGATAGCATGCAACGGTGGCTGAAGATCGGCCAAGTCCTGTCGCGCGGAAAAGAGTTGCGTGGGAGCCGGCTATTCTCGGTGGCGGTCGCCTCGCTCTCGTCGCTCACAGTGACCGGCGTAAATGTCGAACTGATGAAGGTGGCCTGCGAGTATGATTTCCCGGTCATTTCGACCGTCTGTCCCACGGCAGGCATGACGAGCCCCTTCAGTCTTGCGGGAACGCTCACGACCGCGAATGCCGAAGCGGTCTTCCTGCTGGCGCTGACTCAGATGCGCAAGCCGGGCGCTCCATTCGTCTACGCGCTTGGCCCGGCCGTGGGGGACATGAAGAATGGCGCTTGCCTTTACTACACGCTGGATAAAGTGTTGTGGAAGGCGGCCAGCATTCAGCTGGGCAAGTCTTATGGCGTTCCGGTTTCCGCAGAATGCGGAGGCGCGATGGTTCATCGGTTTGACCAGCAAAGCGGTGCGGAGGGAATGCTTTTCATGCTTTCCGCGGTGGCCGCGGGCGCAAACCTGCTGCCGGGATTTGGCTCAACGCTGAACGCGATCGGGCATTCCACGGAGATGATGCTCATTCAAGAGGCCTATTTCCTGGCGGCGCGGTTCCTCGCCGGGGGAATCCGCATCGACGCCGAGCGTCTGGCTTTGGAGGGGATTGACCATGCGGGGGCAGGCGGGACTTACATGACGGACGATCTCACCTTGAAGTACTTGCGCGGCGGGGAGTTCTTCTCGCACGACCTGTTCGATTATTCCGGCGGGCTGGAACCGTCCTCCTCTCTCCTCGAACGCGCCCATGCCAAGGTGCAATCCATGACGGCAAACTACGCCTCGCCGGTCCCTCAGGATATTCAGGAGGGGCTGCGCAGGCTCTTTCACGACGAGGGCGTAAGCCGCTCCAATCCGGCGCGGTAAGGGCTCGCGAACGGTTGAAGGCGTTGAGATTGGCCAATGAGCCGGTGGTCGCCGGGGACCAGCAGCGTGAGTTGGCCAGAATCGGGAATCGGTTTGCGGCGAAGTTGTAAGAGAGAGCCGCGCGGTTGGTCGAAGGGGCCCCGGTGAAGTTTGCTGTGGCCGACCACAAGGTCACAGGGGCTCGTGTCGGCCGGGGATTGTTTGTAGCAGCCACTACCACAAGTTCCTGTTGTTCTACAGCCGCTTCGTCCGCTTCGGGATCACGACTTCCTGCTCAGGGCAGAGCGTAGCCATGCGCTTCTTCTGGGCGGCATAGTTGAAGTTGCAGAAGAACCTGCCGGGCTCAAATCGGTCGCCATGCATAAGCACGAAGCATCGGGCTTCGAGGCCTTTGACCAAACCCACAAGTTTGTCGTCCTTCGGGTGAGGCCAGCAGAACATGGCCTCGACCTTCATGCCCCTCACGGCCGGAGGCAGGTGGTGGCAGTCGCCGCTGTAGAAAAGGCGCGTAGCCCCGGTTTCGGCCACCAAAGAGAACTTGTTCGGTCGTCCCTGCGCATCGAACGACTCGTCATAACCGGCATACGTATGAATCGTTAAATCGCCGAAGCGGAAGAGTTCGCCTTCTGAAGCGACAAGCAGAGATGAATCTTCCATCCCCCTTGCAGCAAGGGACTCAAGCACATCGGGCGGGGCTAGCACCCTTGCGTGAGTGGCGGCGTGGATGGCCAGAATGGCGTTTGCATCGTAGTGGTCGCCGTGGATGTGCGACACAAAGATGATGTCGCAGACCTTGATCGCCGATACGGGCACGTACGAAGGAGTAAGACGCCGCTCAATGTGATTCTGCCATTTGAAGCCCGGGCTGAAGAACGGATCGGTCAACAGAACCTTGCCTTCCGGAGTCGTGAATCTGAAGCACGCGTGTGACAGGTACGCCACCGCGAAGTTGCCGATTCGCACGGGATGTTCCCTTCCAAGAACTCGGTCACCCTTTGTCAGCGTTTATCAATGCGTCAGATATCGAGTTGAGGTGAACGTCAAAGGCCACGGAACTTGTTGCGGACCGAAGGGGGAAGCGGACGCCGCCATTCCGCACGATGCGGCGGGGGCCGCCTGGAGCAGAGACTTCAACATACGCTCTTCTGATTGTGCTCATGGCGCTCCCCGGAGGTTCTATTTCTGGAAGCGTGAAAAGCTTACACTCACGTCGCGCAACGATGGGGCATTATACTCGAAATCCAGTCTCATATCCGGAGAGCACTTCTCTCCGGTCGAATGGCGAAGGGAACGCATCTGAAATGAAATCCTCTCTGACTAACGCAGTCGGCCTTGACGGCAAGAGCGTAGTGCCATGTGATTGGCCATGGGGTGACTTGACCCCGCGACCTCCAGACCCGGCGTGGCGGTAACTGAGTCGCCGCAGGAGTCGAGGCGGTTGATGCCCGGCACTGGCGGCACTCGCTCGGCAAGACCCGGCAATTTACGGCGCGTGCTGTCCAGAATTTCATCCCGGTGTAATCTGCGGCTGGAGTGTTGGTTCTGATATCCTGTTCGGTCTCCACATAATTGGATTTTCGGGAGATCGAGATGAAGGATTTCGCAACGAATTCGGGTTGGTCCAGCCTTCCTGTGATCAGTTGAAGCTACAACTTGAAGCGATAGATGTGGGTGAAGACCAAAATACGGAGATTACGATAAAAGCGTTTGAACTCGCGCAACACCTTCACGAGCGTTGGCTTATGGCTGATTACCCGGAGAAGCGGCGAATACTCGAACTGATCGGGTTGAACTGGACACTACAGGGGAGAAAACTAATGGTGACAATGAGAAAGCCCTTCGACCTGTTGGCCGAAGGGCTTCTCTTGCAAAATGGTCGGGGCGGGCGAACTTGGTCCTTTGTGAACGAAACGCCGGGACAACGACTGGTGCTTGGTCTGTTGCCACAAGCCATTACCTTTGAAGGAGATGAAATTCTCCAGCTTGTGGCCCCGGGCTTGTACAGCAAACGCCGACAGCGTGTACTGGCCAGCACCACGTAGTCTCCGGTGGCCCTCTCGTGGGCATGGAACCCTGTTACATTACCACGGGAGGTTACGATGGTCAACTTACCTGATGCCGGTTCTGCCAAACCGGCCCTGCAGTTCGAAGTGCATCAACATTGGATCGAGACGGCCCGCGCCAACAAGGTAGACCTGACGGAGTTTAATCCGGAGGCGCCGTTCGAGGAGCGCGTTGCCTGGGCGCAACGTCATGGCCTGCTCATCGCCACGCCCTATAGCCGTTACTCTACCAAGCTCCAAAGCAGTACCGCCGACCAACTCAAGGCCTGCGCCGCCTACGCCGCGCAGCACGGCATGTATGCTCCTCCGGAACTGCTTTGCTGCGACGAGGGCGTCAGGGGTAAGAAGGTACAGCGTGAAGGACTTCACCGGCTCGGGGCGATCTTCGACGCCAAACTGGCCGACATCCTGCTGGTCTTCAAGATGAGTCGATTGTTCCGTTTGGCATATCAGGGCTTCAAGTACGTTCAAGAGGAAGTGGTAGACCGGGGCTTTCATGCCGTCAGCACGTCTCAGCAGATTGACACAAGAGACGAGAAGGGCTGGAAGCTTAAGATCGCCATGTTTGGGATCATCGATGACTCGTTTACCGAGGCGGTGGCCGACCACGTCCGGGAAGGGCTGAAAGGCCGCTTTGCCCGGGGCTATGTCATCGGCGCTTTACCGATTGGCTATCGGCGCAAGGAGGTACCCGGCGAGAAGACGAATCGAGGTACTCCAAAAGCTATGCCGGAGATCGATCCGGAGGTGGCCAGCCTGGTACGTAGGCACTTCGAGATGGTGGCTCAGGGTGTGCCGCTCCGGGAGGCGTGGCGGAGGTGGTTGGACGCGAAGGGGCCGTATGACCACCGCTCGTCAAGAACGTGCATGAGCCTCCGATCCTTTCGGGCGATGCTGATGAATGAAAAATACATTGGCACCTGGCGGCACGGCTGTTTCCGTACCAAATGGGTGGCCCGCAAGGACGGGACCGAGCGGGTCGCCGCCGACCCGAAGGATATTATTGAGCGCCGGGATGAGGCGCTCCGGATCGTCAGCGACGAAATCTTCTTTCAGGTCCAAGCGCGCCTCCAAGAGAACCGCCGCCATCACCGCGGCCAGCACAAGCGCTCAAGGCCCCTGCAGCTTCATGACCTGGTGACGGACGTGTTTCACTGCGCACACTGCGGGGCGCGCTTCTACCAGGTCGGGACCAACGGGGAAAGCATGGGTTGCCCCACTCCTCGCTGCCCGAACAGCGGCACCGTCCTCCGCCAGCGGGGAGTAGCTCTGGTTTGTCGTAAGCTCCAGAACCTGCTTCTCCAGGACCCCACCTATGCGGTCGAGGTCATCCAGACTGCGCAGAAGCAGGCGGCCAGTGGCGATGGGAACCTTCAGCATCAGGCAGCGGAGGCCGAACAGTCCGTGGCAAAGCTTTCCAGACACATTGACTATCTTATGGAGGCTGGCGAGGGCGAAAGCGACGAAGACCGGCGTGAGTCCCTTGGCAAGCTCAAGGCAGCGCGCCAGGAGCGGACGCAATGCCAGGCGCGTCTGCATGAATTGCACCGCCAGCGCGACCAAGTCCAGCGCACCCTGAGCCGTCAGGAAATCGAGAACATTCTGGCCGACTTGGCTGGGACAATGGAGCGTGCCGGCAACGGCATCTTGGGTGCGGAAACCCTTTATGAAGCGGCGGAACTCTTCCGAGTGTTGGTCGACGGCAAGGTCAGCGTGTCGTTTGAGAAACGCCCCCACTCGGCGAAGGCAAATGCCTCAGCCGCCTTCAGCGTCTCCATCCTGAAGCCGGTGACCCAGCGTGCGGGGGTTGCGGAGGTGTCATCTGCGAAAGCTACACAGGTGCAGATGTCCCTTCGCGAACCGCCGCTCATAGACCGCGTTGGCGACGAGGTGCGCCAGATGTACGAAGGCGGCGTGAGTTTCATGAAGATCGGAAACAAGTTAGGAATCCCGACCGGAACGGCGGCGGCCGCATACCAGCGGTACTACGTTTCGCGTGGCCTGCCGGTGCCTCCGCGCAGAGGAGTCCATCAGCGCCAAGCTGGCTGAGAATCCTTTCTATCAGCTGTTCGTCGTCTATCTACACCCCCGTCCAACGCGGGGGTGTATTTTTTCTAACGAAGAGAGACCCCATGAAGAAGAATCTCAAGGCATCCGGAGCAGCCTTGCCGCCAAGCCTGGAGGAGCGTCGAAAGCGTGCCGTGGAGTTGACGGCCCGGCTCGTGGTGGCGGAACACCATCGGCGGCAGCGTGGTAGTCGTCAGGCGGAAGAGGCAGGTCCACCAGTCACAATGGCATTGCCAGACCGTCGAATGCCAGACGGTCCTGGCGAGGGCTCAGGCACCCATGACATACCGACAGGGTCGTAGGTATCCAATCTTCTGCAAGGCGATCACGGGCGGCCTCATGAAGAGGTCGCCCGTGGGGTGATTTCGTTTTAACTATTGGTGCAGAGATGTCGAACGTGGGGAACACCCGCCACTGTAGTGCGAACCGCCCGCGCTTGGCAAGTGCTGAGCACTTTGCCCTTCACCTAATCCGATACCCCTTGCGCGCCTTTGCGGCGGCGCTGCGGATGCCGGCGATGGTGTCCTGGATGTTCTGCTGGGTCAACCGTGGATGCATCGGCAGGTTCATCTCGCGCTTGTAGAAGAAGGCCTCCGCGTTCGGGCAGTTGCCGGTGATCCCCATCTTCTTCAGCCCGCTGAAATGGTACGTCGGCTGGTAGTGCAGAATCCCCTGCACCCCCTCCTCGACGTAGAGGATGCGCAGGAAGTCGTCGCGCCCGCACCCCAGTTCCTTCTCCTCGACGCACAGCGTATACAGGTGGTACACGTGCTTGGCGTAGCTCGGCTCGTAGACGGGGGTGACCCCTTTGATTCCCTTGATCCCTTCGCTGATGGCGCGCCCGAACGCGACGCGCTTGTCGGTGAGCATGTCCAGCTTCTTGATCTGCACCCGGCCCACCGCCGCCTGGATTTCGTTCATCCGGTAGTTGTTCCCCCAGTACCCGGCGATATCCTTGACGTCGAAGTGGCTCGGAATCCAGTAGTCGTACTTGGTCTTCTTCTCCATCACAATGCCGCCGCTGTACTCCCAGTGCGTCTGGCCGGGCTTGTAGTGATCGAGGTTCATGCAGCGCAGCGCCTCGATCGGCTCGACCCACTCGTCGTGATTGCTGGTGATCATCCCGCCTTCGCCGCAGGTGGTCATGTTCTTGAGGCTGTGGAAGCTGAACACCCCCACGTCGCCGATGGAGCCGGCCTTGCGTCCCTTGTACTCCGCGTTGGGGGCATGTGCGCAGTCTTCCAGCACGTACAGCTTGTGCTTCTTCGCCAGCGCCATGATCGGGTCCATGTCGCACATGAGGCCGCCGTAGTGGACCACGTAGATCGCCTTGGTCTTTTTGGTGATCTTCTTCTCGATCTCCTTCGGGTCGATGTTGAACGTGCGCGGGTCGATGTCCGCGTACACCGGGATGGCGTTCTCCTTCAGGATCACCAGGCTGGTGGCGATGAAGGTGTTGGGCGTGACGATCACCTCGTCGCCGGGCTTGATCTGGAAAAGCTGCGTGCACAGGTGCATCCCTGTCGTGCAGTTGCTCACGGCGAAGGCGTGCTTGACGTCGTGCTTTGCGGCGAATTCGCTCTGGAACAGCTTCACCTGCGGCCCCATCGTCAGGCTGTCCTGCTTCATTGCCGCCAGGACCGCCTGCTCCTCCTCCTTGTCATAGATCGAGCCCATGAATGAGTAGGGGACCTTGAGCTTCACCCCGTCGGACATCTCGTATGAACTCGTGATCCCGCCTTCCGATTCCGAGCCGGTGAACTTGACCTTCTTCTTCGTGCCCGTCTTTGCTTTTGCCATAATGAGTATCTTCCCTTCAAATGTTTCTCTTACTCGGCGATACGTAGACCGCGGGCGTCCTGTTATCCTGCGACCTTCGGCCAAATCTCGCGGACGGCGTTGCCGAACGCCATCATGTTCTGCTCCGGCGTGGCTCGCGGCACCATCTCGCCGGAATTGATGAGGTGGCCGCCTTTGACTGACACGGTCCGCAGGATGCCTTCGACCTGTTTGGCAACGGAGGCCGGGGTGCCATTCATCAACTCGCCGATCGGGTCCACGTTGCCGATGACGGCGCACTTCTTGTTCACGGCGGCGTGGCATTCGGCGAGGTTGCCGCCCGGCCCGATGCTGAGGATGTCGATTCCGGTTCCCGCCATGACGGCCGCGTAGTCCGGCTTCTCTTCGCTGGAGTGCAGAATGGTCAGGCCGTGCCCCTTGTAGTTCTTCACCACTGCGGCCAGCGGGCCGACAACAAATTCCTTGTACGTCTTCAGCGACATCAGGTGGCTGCTGGCGTTGCAGTCGCCGTACCAGAGCGCGTCGGCGCCGGCCTCGAACTGCGCGCGGCCGAACTCGCTCTGCAGCTCGATGAAGAATTTCATCGTGTCGCGCAGGAGTTCCGCGTCCTCGAACATCAGGAAGTTCGTCGCCTCGATGCCGTAGAGGAGGCCGGCGGAAGAGTACGGGCCTTCGGTGCGGCCGACGACCATCAGCGTGTCGCCGTATTTGTCCTTCATGCGCTTGATGGCGTCCAGGAGGACGGGGCAGCGGCCGTCCTTTCTGAGGCTGGGCATCTTGAGACTGTCCAGGGTCGCCCGCGTGGCGGGGCGGTAGTCCTTGGTGGCGCGCAGGATGTTGCCGCTGCCCACCACGCCCACGCCGAGAAGCTCGTAGATGATGCAGTCGTCCACCTGCATCCAGGACCAGTCGTAGCCGAAACGGTCCACGGCGCTGCTCTGGACCTTGGCCATGATCTTGCTGTCGGCGCAGTACTTTTCGTACACTTCGCCGGCCATGCGCACGTCGAACTCCTCGCTGCATGCGAAGAAAGGCATGCGCTTGGGTCGCGCCCCTCTGATGGCAGACCGGACGTCGTCCATTACTCCCGCGTAAGGCATGACTTACTCCCTTTCACTGGCGTTTGTCCAAATGAGTCTGTTATTTCCGTCTGGCGATCAATGGCCAGACGGAACCGATATGAACTCCGTGTGCCGCGACACCTATAACGCACATACAGAAGAACCGAGTCTCGGCACGTCACGTCTCACGGCGTGGATCTCTATTCCTTCAAGCACAGCCTACGAGTGTGCAGCGGTCTCTCGGCATAACCACGGCCCACCGGCCTTTGACTTGTTTGTTCAAGGTCGCCAGTGAGCCGTCAAATGATGGACAGCGTCCGTTGCAGGTGAGGCTAACTTGATTCGTGGCGGCTGCACGCCAAGTAGACCGCACAGATCGGCGCCGTCCAATTCCAGATGAGTGAGCGTGCCCTTGCACGACGGGACCTCGACTTCCATTTCCATCCCAGCCGGTTGGCTGAACTCTAAGGTCAGTAGGCCGTCGTTCACGATCTGCCAATGCACCGTTACGGCGCCGAGGGGGGTAGGCACGCGCCCCTTGGCCCACTGGAGGCTACCCAGCACCGGGGCGAGGCGGGTCCGCCGGAAGCCGGCCTCCAATGGCTCGACGCCCAGGACGTGACGCGGCAGGCTATGCAACGGCCCGGCGCAGAACTCGTGGCACAGGGACCACAGCCGTTCCAGCACTCGGCCCTCGGGCATGCTGGGATCGAAGACTTCCCAGAACGTGGTGGCGCCGCGCTCGATCATGCCACCCCAGTACTCCCGGATACGGCGGACGGCGTCAGTGTCCTGGTGGTGGCGGAACAATGCCTCCACGAGGTAGTAACCCATGTAGCCGGAGCGCGCCGGTGAAGCGCGCTTTGGTTCGAGCAGCGTTCGGAGAGTGGGTTTGAGCCGTTCATCGGGCACCACGTCCGCATAGAGCGCCATTCCGTTGGTGATCTGGCTCAACGGTTGCCTCAGTTTCGGATCCACATCAGGTGTCAAGTGCTCCGTCTCCTCACCCATTCCGCTTAGGCAGCTTAGATACCCTTCGAGTTTCTCGTCCCAGAAGCGAGCGTTGATTGCCTCAGCCAGGTGGGTCGCGCGCTTGTCACACGTGCGGGCGGTATCGGCGTCGCCAGCGACCTTGGCCATTCGTTGCGCGCCGCGCAACGCCAGATAGTAGAAGCACTGGACGGCCAGCACCGGTCCGTCCATCGGGATACCCGAGAGATTGTCGACAAAGTCGGCCCGCAGATCATTCGGCAACTGGCGCATCAGGCCGGTCTCGTCATGCCATTGCGCATACCAGGTCAACAGCTTCTTCACGTTCGGCCACAGTTCCACGACCAGCAAGGCGTCACCGCTATGCAGCCAATAGTCATGCAGAGTGATCAGCCACAGGGCTGGGTACTCCGGAATGACCGTGGGCCACTTGTCTGCAATATACCCCCAGTTGGGAATCGAACCGTTGTCGCGTTGAATCCGCGCGAGTTTGAGCAGGGATTCCCGGGCCAGGGCATAGTCTCCGAAGGTATAATATGCCAACAGGGAAGCCACGCGCACGTCGCCGCAGTAAAGCATCTGTTCGCGGAACGGGCAGTCCTCGTAGTGGTCGTGCATATTCATACGCAGGGTCCAACGGCCGACCTCCCAGATTCGATTCAGCATCGGATCGCTGCACTCAAACGCGCCGCGCGGTTCAACGGGGTACGTGACCAGTTCGAACCATGCCCGTCGGATGCTTACCGGCCCGCTGAGGTTGCGCAGTGTCAGCATCACATAGCGTCCAAAGCGGCGTTCGTAAGGCTGGTAGGATTGAGCGCCGGGCCGAAGGAGGAGATGGTCAATCCGCGTCAGGTCAAGCGAATCCCCATAGGAGATAAACACCTCGCCGCCGGTCGCGTCGGCGATATCCAGGTGGAAGCGTCCCACCATCGCCTTGCCGAAGTCGAAGAGAATCTGCACCTCGAAGTCAGGTTCGACGGGGGAGATCACGGTTACCGCATCATCGTCGCAGCGCATCGCTTCGGGGGCGACCACATCGTGCTTGCAGAAGCCGTACGCGCCGCCGCTGTGGTGGGTGAACACGTTAAGCGGGAAGACGGTCTCATGGGTCATCGCTGGCAGCGGGTTCGCAATGAGTTGGGTCCACGGCGGGCAAGGTACGGTGCCCAGCACGACAGCCGAACGCCATGAGCGGTCGTTATACTCATTCTTTTGCCAGCCGACCAGTTCCAGACGAGCGTCACACGTCTCTTTGTAGTCCTCACGATCCCGGGTGATGAAGCCCGTATCCGTGGCATACTGCGGGGCACGAATCACGCGCCAACTCACATCTGTGCCAATGCTGGCATGCTGGCTGTCAGCCAACTCAATCTCGATTTGAGCAAGAAGCCCGCCCGGTCCGGCATACGTCGTGAGCACTCCGACATGGTCTTCGCCGTGGTGGTAAGCGTGAACCGCCACGACATTATCGCCTTCGGCTAGATACGCCGTTACGTCGTACGTGTCCACATGTTGCCAAGCAGGGTCCGAGCGCACCGGCCCGCGGCCAACCCATCGGCCATTTACGTAAAGTTCATAGAAGGTGTTGGCACTGATGCGGCAGACGGCGTGACGCGCACGCGGCTTGAGGGAAAAGGACTTGCGGAATAGCACGTGGCTGTTCTGCTGGCGTCCCGATGTTTCTGGCCAGATCCAGCACGCTCCATTCCACGAGGCAAACTCAGACGCGACACACGAGTTCATGTGTTGCTCCTGCTACTGCGGCCTGTCTGATCATCGGTTCAGCCGTGACAGGAGGCCTGGATCTGTCCAGCAATGGCCGGCCGGGTATTTGGTGACATAGCGTCCTGAAGCTGGCTTGTTGGGGATAATGCCGCACAGAGGCCCCAAGGTCATTTGGCGCCAAGACCGCTCTTGGCCAAAGCAGAGTCACCCCAGCCGCCGGCATCGCGCGGGGAAGCGCCCGCCAGATCGAGCGCAGATTTGGGCGCGGGACCGACGCTCCGGCGCATAATGAGCTTCGCCTTGATCTCGCGCTTCTCCACAGGACGCCATCCGTGGGTGATCCGCTCGATCAGCA
>Ga0114951_10003084_pt1 | contig 17708 bp, 18 predicted proteins | sample AM7aDNAmetaG_FD_88677 | JGI IMG/M metagenome (GOLD analysis project Ga0114951, IMG submission 88677) | Freshwater microbial communities from Finland to study Microbial Dark Matter (Phase II) - AM7a DNA metaG | ecosystem: Environmental > Aquatic > Freshwater > Lake | place: Finland: Lake Alinen...
CCCATGCGCTCGCGGCGCACCTTGGCGCGGGTGACCTCGACGCCGCAGCGCTCGCAGATGATGCCCTTGTAGCGCACGCGCTTGTACTTGCCGCAGTAGCACTCCCAGTCCTTGGTGGGACCGAAGATGCGCTCGCAGAACAGACCGTCACGCTCGGGCTTGAGCGTGCGGTAGTTGATCGTCTCGGGCTTGGTGACCTCGCCCTTCGACCACGCCTCGATCATCTTGGGCGATGCGAGCCCGATGCGGATCGAGTCGAAGTTGTTAATATCGATCACAGTCGCTCCCTCTGCCTAGGCGGGGTCAGTCTTCGTCAGTCTCGGCGTGGTCGGACTTGAGGTCCGGGGCGTCGAGGTCGAGGAGGTCGCCGAGACCGTCGATGTCGGGCAGGTCGTCGATCTCCGCGACGACGAGCGCCTCGTCCGCGTCGGCGCCACTGTGCAGGGCGACCGAGGCCGGCACTTCCTCTTCGTCGTCAAGCGGCTCGTTGCCCGCCCCGATGACGTCCTGCAGGGCCGAGCTGTGGATGCCCGCCTGCTCGAGCTCGGCGGCGTCATTCTGCTGGCGGCGCAGGCCGGCCGTGAGGTCGATGCCCAGCTCTTCCGCGGCGCGCAGAAGATCGTCGTCCTCTTCGCGCACCTCGAGCACGGCGCCCTCCTCGCTCTGAACGCTCATATCGAGACCAAGGCTCTGGATCTCTTTCATGAGGACTTTGAACGACTCGGGGATGTTGGGCTTGGCGATGTTCTCACCCTTGACGATGGCCTCGTAGGCCTTCACGCGGCCCACGGTGTCGTCCGACTTGATGGTGAGCATCTCCTGCAGGACGTAGGCGGCGCCGTAGGCCTCGAGCGCCCAGACCTCCATCTCGCCGAAACGCTGCCCGCCGAACTGGGCCTTGCCGCCCAGCGGCTGCTGCGTGACCAGCGAGTAGGGGCCGGTGCTGCGCGCGTGGATCTTGTCGTCCACGAGGTGCAGGAGCTTGAGGATGTACATGTAGCCGATAGTGACCTTGTTGTCGAAGCGCTCGCCGGTGCGGCCGTCGTACATCCATACCTTGCCGCTGCAGCGCCGGCCCGGCGGCTCATTCTCGTTGATCTTGAACTGCACCGGGCTGTCGGGGTTCTCCCGGCTGCTGCGGATGAGCAGGTCGTCGATCTCCTCGATGGTGGCGCCGTCGAACACCGGCGAGGCGAGGCGGGCCGGCGAGTTGCTGCGCCCGCCGTCGGCCTGGAAGCCCATGTGAGCGGCCCAGCCGAGATGGGTCTCGAGCACCTGGCCGATGTTCATGCGGGACGGGACGCCCAGCGGGTTGAGGATGATCTCGACCGGGGTGCCGTCCTCGAGATGAGGCATGTCTTCTTCGGGGACGATCTTGGAGATGACGCCTTTGTTGCCGTGACGGCCGGCGAGCTTGTCGCCCTCGGCGATCTTGCGCTTCTTGGCGACGTAGACGCGCACCAGCTCGTTGACGCTGGGCGGCAGCTCGTCGTTGTTCTCGCGGCTGAAGATCTTGACGTCGATGACCTTGCCACCCTCGCCGTGCGGCACCTTGAGGCTGGTGTCGCGCACCTCGCGGGCCTTCTCCTTGAAGATGGCGCGGATGAGCTTCTCTTCGGCGGTGAGCTCGGTCTCGCCCTTGGGCGTGACCTTGCCGACGAGGAGGTCGCCGGAGTTGACCTCGGCGCCGATGCGCACGATGCCGCGCTCGTCGAGGTCGCTGAGCGACTCCTCGGAGCGGTTGGGGATGTCGCGGGTGATCTCTTCGTCGCCGAGCTTGGTGGTGCGCGCGTCGACCTCGTACTCCTCGATGTGGATCGAGGAAAGGAGGTCGTCCTTCACGACCTTCTCGCTGAGGATGATGGCGTCTTCGAAGTTGTAGCCCTCCCAGCTCATGAAGGCGACCAGAAGATTGCGACCCAGGGCGATCTCGCCGTGGTCGGTGGACGAGCCGTCGGCGAGCACGTCGCCGGACTCCACCTTGTCGCCGGGGAACACGAGCGGCTTCTGATGAATCAGCGTGCCCTGGTTGGAGCGCATGAACTTGGTGAGGCCGTAGGTGTCGACGTCGCCCTTGCCGTGGTCGATCTCGATGCTGTCGGCGTCGACGTAGCTGACCTTGCCGCCGCGCTCTGCCATGATCACATCGCCCGTGTCGACGGCGGCGCGGAACTCCATGCCGGTGCCCACGTAGGGCGCCTCGGGCGTGAGGAGCGGCACCGCCTGGCGCTGCATGTTCGAGCCCATGAGGGCGCGGTTGGCGTCGTCGTGCTCGAGGAATGGGATGAGGGCCGTGGCGACAGAGACCAGCATCGTCGGGCTCACGTCCATGTAGTCGATCTCGAGCGGCGGCACCTTCACGATGTCGGCGCCGGCGCGCGTGCGCGCCAGGACGACGTCTTCTTTGAACACGCCCGTGTCGGGGTCGAACGGCGCGTTGGCCTGGGCGATGGTGACGTAGCGCACCTCGCCGGTCATGTGGTCGACGAACTCCTGCTCTTCTTCGGAGGCGTCGAGATAGACGATCTCGCCGGTGACCCTGCCCTCCACGACCTTGCGGTACGGGGCGCGGATGAAGCCGAACTCGTCGACCGTTGCCATGGATGCGAGTGAGCCGATGAGGCCGATGTTCGGGCCTTCGGGGGTCTCGATGGGGCACATGCGCCCGTAGTGGGTGGGGTGCACGTCGCGGACCTCGATAGGGGCGCGCTCGCGCGTGAGGCCGCCCGCGCCCAAGGCGCTCAGACGGCGGCGGTGCGTGAGGCCGGACAACGAGTTGGTCTGGTCCATGAACTGCGAGAGCTGCGAGGAGCCGAAGAACTCCTTGAGGGCGGCCACGACCGGGCGGATGTTGACCAGCGTGGCCGGGACGATGGTGTCTGGGTCCTCGGTGGTGAGGCGCTCGCGGATGACGCGTTCCATGCGGGCCAGCCCGATGCGGAACGCGTCCTGGACGAGCTCGCCGACCGTGCGCAGCCGGCGGTTGCCGAAATGCTCGTACTCGTCGATCTCGTGGGCGATCTCCTCGCGGCGCGTGGGCAGCAGCGAGACGGCCTCGGCGGCGAAGTCTTTGGAATCCTCGGGCACGCCGAGCTTGCCGGGCAGCGAGATGAGCCGCCTGATCAGCTCGATGATGTCTTCGTTGACGAGCACGCGTACGTCGGCGTCGGGGCGCTGCTCGGGTTTGATGTGGTTGTGCAGCCGCACGTTGAGCTTGTGGCGGCCGACCCGCGAGAGATCGTAGCGCTTGGGGTCGAAAAACAGGCCGCGGAGCATCGCCGTGGCGCCGTCGAGGGTCGGCGGCTCGCCGGGGCGCTGCTTGCGAAAGAGCTCGACCAGCGCCTCTTCCTGTGAGTGGGTGCCGTCCTTGTCGATGGTGCTCTTGATGTACACGGATTCGTCGAACAGCTGGATGAGCTCCTCGTCGCTGCCGTAGCCCATGGCGCGCAGCAGCACCGTGACCGGGAACTTGCGCTTGCGATCGATGCGCACGTTGACGGTGCCCTTCTTGTCGATCTCGAGCTCGAGCCAGGAGCCGCGCTGCGGCATGAGGTTGGCGACCAGCACCTGCTTCTCGCGCTCGGCCTGCTTGGGCTCCATGATGTAGGCCCCGGGCGAGCGCACGAGCTGCGTGACGACCACACGCTCCGTGCCGTGGATGATGAACGTGCCGCGATCGGTCATCATGGGGAAATCGCCCATGAACACAGACTGCTCGCGGATCTCGCCGGTCTCCTCGTTAATGAAGGAAACCTTCATCGTGAGCGGCGCCGAGAAGGTCATGTCCTTGTTGCGGCACTCGGCGATGGGCTTGGAGGGCTCGCCGAACTGGTGCTCGCCGAACTGCACGAGCAGCTTCTCGGAATAGTCCTTGATGGGATTGATGTCGGCGATGGTCTCGCTGAGACCGTCGCTGAGAAACCACTCCCACGATTTCTTCTGGATGTCGATGAGGTTGGGGAGCGGCAGGGGCTGGTCGAGCTTGGCGAACGACGTACGCACGCGAGGCGCCTTGGGCTCGTTCAAGCGAGTCTCCTCTTTCGAGCGTGGACCAGGGAAAAGAGCACACCATGCCGGAGGTCGAGTGGCATGGTCGCGGGGTGACGCACGGCCGAAAAAGATACCACATCGGAGCCGCGAGCGCAAGAAGAATGTCGCGGCTGCGCCGCGCCGACGCGAAGGGCCGGGGCCGGCATCCGCCGGCCCCGGCCCTTCGGGCCTCACCTACGACTTCAGCGGCGCGATGAAGCGCTCTACTTGATCTCGACGCTCGCGCCGGCTTCTTCGAGCTTCGTCTTGGCCTCTTCGGCCTCGTCCTTGGTGACGCTTTCTTTGATGGCGCTGGGCACGCCCTCAACCACGTCTTTGGCTTCCTTGAGGCCGAGGCCGGTGAGCGCGCGCACGACCTTGATGACCTGGATCTTCTGGTCGCCGTAGGCGGTGAGCATCACGTCGAACTGGGTCTGCTCCTCGACGGCCTCGGCCGGGGCGGCGCCGGCGGCCGGGGCGGCGGCCATGGGGGCCGCGGCGCTCACGCCGAACTCTTCTTCGAGCGCCTTGACCATCTCGCTGAGCTCGAGCACGGTCATGGACTTGATGGCCTCGATGAGCTGATCCTTCGTAAGGGTCTGGTCTGCCATTGTCAATTCACCTCGCGTAGGGCTTGAAAGCCTTGCTGGACAGTGCAGGTGCCGCCGGGCGCCTTACGCCTCGTCGGCCGCGGCCCGCTGCTGGGCCACCTGGTTGAGCGCGCGCACGAAGCCGCTCACCGTACCCTGGAGCACGGTGACCAGGCCCGTCATGGGCGCGGCCATTGTGGCCACCAGCTGAGCGATGAGGACATCGCGCGGCGGCAGGCTGGCCAGCACCTTGACGCCGGCCGGGTCGATGAAGCTCGACTCGAGCAGGCCGCCACGCACCTCGAGCTGCGGATGCGTCTTGGCGAAGTCGGCCAGGGCTTTGGCGGCGGCGACGACATCGTCGCCGCAGAACGTGACCGCCGTGGGGCCGCTGAGCATATCCTTGACGGCCTCGCGGCCGGCGCGGTCAGCGGCGATGCCGCCCAGCGTGTTCTTGACCACCATGAAGCTCGCGCCGCTCTCGCGCAGCTTGTTGCGGAGCTGCTTGAGCTCGGCAACCTTGAGGCCGCGGTAGTCGCTGACGAACAGGTTCTCCGTGTCGGTCAGCAGCCGCGCCACCTCAGCGATCACAGCTTCTTTCTCGTTTCTCAGCATCTCGACCTCTCAGTCGCAAACAAAAACCCGCTCCCGAAGCGGAAGCGGGCACAGGCGGCAGCACTGGCTCGTCTCGCCTCGGGTGGCGGACCCATGTGTGGGTCCCTTGGGCTCCCGGAGGAGCACCAACCTTCATTGGCCGCGGCGTGCGACGCCGCGAAGCGGCAGTATATGTCGGATGAGGGCGCGGCCGCAACTGCGGGCGGCCGCGCCCGGCCTCGTTCTGGCTCTTCTGGCTCAGCCTTCGAGCAGGTCCTTCGTGCGCGCCGGGTCGAGCTCGACGCTGGGGCTCATGGTGGCGGCGATGTTGACGCTCCTGATGTACTTGCCTTTGGCGGCGGCGGGCTTGGCGCGCACGATCTCGTCGAGCAGGGCGCCGTAGTTCTCCACCAGCATCTCTTCGGTGAAGGACTTCTTGCCGATGCTGAGGTGCACGATGCCCGAACGATCGGTGCGGTATTCGACCTTGCCGCCCTTGGCGTCGGCGACCGCCTTGCCGACGTCGAAAGTGACGGTGCCCGACTTGGGGTTCGGCATGAGGCCACGCGGGCCAAGAATACGGCCGAGCTTGCCGACGGTGCCCATCATGTCGGGCGTGGCGATGGCGATGTCGAAGTCGAAGACGCCCTCCTGGATCTGCTTGGCGAGGTCGTCGGTGCCGACGATGTCGGCGCCGGCCTCCTGCGCCTCACGCGCCTTGTCGCCCTCGGCAAACACGGCGACGCGCATCTCCTTGCCGGTGCCGTGCGGCAGCACGGTGGTTCCGCGCACGATCTGGTCGGCGTGGCGCACGTCGACGCCGAGGCGGAAGTGGACTTCGACAGTCTCGTCGAACTTGGCGCCCGGAAGTGACTTGAGAAGGCGCACGCCGTCGAGGGGGGCGTAGAGCCGGCCGGGCTCTATGGAGCGCTTCGCGGCGGTGTAGTTGCGGCCTTTCTTGGCCATTTTCGGACCTCCTGTGGTGCAAGCGGCGCCCGGGCGCCTCCCACCTCGGCGGCCGGGCGACAAGCCCGGCCTTCTGGGTACTTAGTCTGCGACCTCGACGCCCATGCTGCGGGCGGTGCCCTCGATGATCTTCATGGCGGCGTCGACGTCGTTGGCGTTGAGATCTGGCGCCTTGGTCTCGGCGATGGCGCGCACCTGCTCGCGGGTCACCGTGCCGACCTTGTTGCGGTTGGGCTCGCCGGAGCCTTTGTCGATGCCAAGGGCCTCGCGCAAGAGCACGGCGGCGGGCGGCGTCTTGGTGATGAAGGTGTAGGTGCGATCCTCGTACACGGTGATCTCGACCGGCACGATGGTGCTGCCCGAAGCCTGCGTCTGGGCGTTGAACGCCTTGCAGAACTCCATGATGTTGACGCCGTGCTGACCCAGCGCGGGGCCGACCGGCGGCGCCGGGCTTGCCGCGCCGGCGGAGATCTGCAACTTGATCTTGGTGAGGACCTTCTTGGCCACTGCTGCCTCGCTTAATGCCTGATTAGGATGTCTTCTTGACCTGGTCGAATGCGAGCTCGACCGGCGTCTCGCGACCGAAGATCGACACCATGACCTTGAGCCGGCTCTGGTCGAGGTTGACCTCGACGACCTCGCCGGAGAAATCGCTCAGCGGGCCGGACGTGACGCGCACGTCTTCGCCCACCGTGAACTCCGCCTTCTGCTTGGGGCGCTCGACCGAAGCCGTGTGCATGATGCGGTCGACCTCGGTGCGCGAGAGCGCCACGGGCTTGTTCTGGGCGCCGACGAAGCCGGTGACGCCCGGGGTGTTCTTGACCAGCGACCACGTGTCGTCGGTGAGCTCCATCTGGACCAGCACGTAGCCCGGGAACACGCGGCGCTCGCTGGTGATCTTCTCGCCGTCTTTGGTCTCGACGACCTGTTCGGTGGGCACGACGATCTGGTGGATGCGCTCCTCCTGGTGCATCGACTGACGGCGATGCTCGAGGTTGGCCCTCACCTTGTTCTCGTGCCCCGAATACGTGTTGACGACGTACCAGCTATACACGCGCAGCCCCGATCATTTGATGACCGAGAGGATCACGTCGACGGTCTTGGCGAAGACGGTGTCGAGGCCGAAACAGTAGAGAGTCGCGATGGCGACGGCGACGAGCACGACGAGCGTGGACTGCATGAGGTCCTTGCGCGTGGGCCAGGTGACCTTGCCCAGCTCGATGCGCACGTCACGCAAGAACTTCATGATGCCGCGCTTCTCGCCGGGCTTGGCGGCGCGCCCCTGTTTGCGGGACTTCTGCTGCCCCTTACCGCTCGCCGGCTTGGCGGCAGCCCGCTTGGCCACAGCCTTGCCGCCCTGCGCCGGCTTGGGCGTGGGCTTACCTTTGCCCGGCTTGCCCTTGCCCGGCTTGCCGGTGTCGTTGTTCGCAGTGTTCGCCACTCAACCGCTCCGATGGTCATTGGCAGGGCTGGAGGGGCTCGAACCCCCGACCCCCGGTTTTGGAGACCGGTGCTCTACCAATTGAGCTACAGCCCTACAGACACAAGGGGGGAACGCTCAGCGCGTCTCCTTGTGCACAGTGTGCGTCCCGCACCAGCGACAGTACTTCTTGAGCTCGATGCGGTCCGGGTCGTTCTTCTTGTTCTTGTTCGTATGATAGTTGCGACGCTTGCACTCCTGGCAAGCGAGCGTGACGAGTTGACGCACGTCGTCATCCTTTCAGAAAGAAGCATGTAAGGATACCAAGGGTCTGCCATAGGGGTCAACGCGGGCCCCGACGGCCCCCAGAGCGCGAACGCCACGCCGCGCCGGTCACGGCGGCGGAGTATAGCAGACTGCGGAGGGCGGGCAAAACGCGGCGCGCCCGCCCGTTCCTGCAGCATCCTGAGAATCTGCCTCGCCGGCGTGTCGGCTCGTCGGGGTGGCGCGCAGCGGCTCTCGCGTTGATAGTAGACCACGACAGCGACGGCGCAGAGAGGAGCGACCCATCGAGGAGCACCCGGTCGACGGGCGGGCGACGGGACCGGCGGCGTCCGGGCGCGCGCCCGTGCCTCCGCCGTTCGCGCCCCCGCACGACGGACTGAGCCGGCCGGCGCGGCCGGCGGAAGCAGCGGGGCCGGCCGGGGGGCCGGGGGGCCCGCTCCCGCCGCCGCCCCTGGCGCAGGCCGGCGCGCCACCCATGCCGCCTGCGGCGGCGGACGGGCGCGCCGGCTGGGGCTGGGGCCTCAGCCTGGCCGGCCTCGTGGTGGGCTTCGGCCCAGAGGCCGTGCTCTACGTCGCCGCGCTCGGCATGGGCAGCTCGACGAGCGTCGGCAAGGTGACCGTGGGCTCGGCCGTCGCCCTCATCATGGGATCCGTCGTCCTCTACGGCTGGCAGACGCTGGCGGCGTGGTTCTTCTCGCTGCGCATCGCCGGTCGCAAGCTGGCCCTCTGGGGCTTCACCACCCCGAACAAAGCCTTCTTCTGGACCATCCCCGTGGCGCTCGCCGCCGTCTACCTGGTGAGCTTCCTGCACGACCTGGTGGTGCACCCCCGGCAGCAGGACATCATCGGCGAGTTCCCGCACACCGCGGCGGGCATCGTCCTGTTCGTGATCCTGGCGGTGTTCATGGCGCCGCTGTTCGAGGAGATCTTCTTCCGCGGCTTTTTGCTCCGCGGCTTTTCGTCCTCGTGGGGGTGGCCGGCCGGCGCCTGCGTGTCGGCGGCCGTCTTCGGCGCCGCGCACCTCCAGCTCGACGTCTTCGTGCCGCTGTTCGCCCTGGGACTGGCGCTCGCCTGGGTGTACAAGCGCACCGGCTCGCTGTGGACGAGCATCGCCTTCCACGCCGTGTTCAACGGGCTGTCGGTGCTCGCCTGGGCGCTGGCGAGGTAGCGCTACCCCAACAAGGTCGGCTTGCGCAGCTCCCGGCAATGGCACTCGTCATCGTCCGGGAGAGCGGCAAGGGCGCTCAGGAGGATGCTGCCCATGAGGCCGGCGTCCTCGTGGAAGATCTGCGCCAGCACGTCGTGCTCCCATTCCTGCACGACGCCCTCGCCGTAGTTGACGATGAGGTAAATGCCCGCGTAGCAGGCGCCGATGTCGCGGGCCAGCCAGACTTCGGGGCAGAAGCTCTGCCCGACCACGTCGCCCATGCTCTGCAGGTGCCGGACCTCGGCCGGCGACTCGAAGCGCGGCCCCTCCGTGACGACGTACGTGCCGCGCGTGAACACGCGGCGCGCGGGGGCGAGGCGCCGCGCGGAGCTGACCAGCGCCTCGCGCCCGGCCGCGCATACCGCGTCGCGCATGATGAGCAGGTGGTCGCCGACCACAAGGCCGTAGCGGTCGCGATCGGTGGTCTGGTCGACGAAGTCGTCGACGACCACGAGATCGCCGGGGTCGAGGAGGTGGTCGAGGCTGCCGACGCCGGCGTCCGAGAGGATCCTCTTGACGCCGGCGCGATGGAGCACGCTGAACACCTGGCGTGAGGCGCGCCCCCGCGAGACGCCCTTGCGCCACCCGTGCAGGCGCACATGCAGAACGGCGTTCCCGCCGAGCTCGAAGAGCGTGAACGGCGGGCTCTCGCCCCACGGCGTCTCGAACACGAGATCGCGCTCGACGACGTGTACCCCCGGGTGCAGATCGCCGGGGAAGTCGGCGGCCAGAGAACCGGAGCCGCCGATGACGGCGCGCGAGGCGGCGGGGACCGCGCCGGCCACGCTCAGAGCCCCGCCAGCTCGGGGGTGACGCGCAGCACCATCATCTGCACGTGGTCGCCGGTGTCGGACGTGTAGCGGCTGAGCGCCTGGTCGAGGGTCGTCGGGAAGCCGCGCACGGCGCCCAGCACCGTATGCCCGCCGGCCACGACATCGCCGATCTCGACCTGGGGGCGCGTGAGATGGGTGATCACCAGAAGCAGTGAGGGGTCGTGAGCCAGGCGGACGTCCATCTCCACGTCTGGGTAGCGGCCGAGGATGCTGTACTGCTTGATCGCCGTGACCTTGCCGTCCGCGGGGCTCACGACGACCGAACCCGGCACGGCACCGACGTCCAGGCCGGCGGTGGAGGATGAGCGCTCGCCGCCGGCGCCGGCCATGAGGTAGTACTGAATGGTGCCTCCGCCGGCGAAGATGTCGGCGAGCTGCTGGCCCAGGCTGCCGCCGCTCAAACGGTCGCCGGCCGGAGCGAAGGGCACGGTGCCCGCGTAGTCCACCGCGTGGTAGGCGACCGCCGTGGTCACGTCGCGGGCCACCGGGAGAACGACGTCGAGGCCCTCGACCTGCGCGACGACGACGTCCCCGGCGCCGGTGGGGCTGCCGTCGCCGGTGGGCATGGCGGCGCCCTGCGGCACGCGCGCCGGAGTCTGCCCGGGGATGGCGTACGCGGCCCACACGGCGAGGAGAATGAGGGTCACGAGAACGGCCAGCGCGACCGCACGCCGGCGCCTGAGCTGATCGCGGCGGCGGACCTTCGCGCGCCGCCGCTGACTGGCCGGGCTCCTGTGCATGTCCCACAAAACCTACAGTGCCGCCCCCGAGGCCGCAAGCCGCGGCCGTTGGCGCACGCCGTCGCCGCGTGCCTCCGCGGGAATGCCCGGCCTCCACGCGAGGTGTTGTCAGAACAGGCGAAGGAACTTGCGCCGTGGCCCTCGAATCCTTCCCCCGGCGGCCGATACCACGAGTAGCCGGATGCGCCAGAACCGTGCGGTTGCACATCGATGCCGGGCTCGGAGGTGGGCCGTGAAGACTCGCTGCGGGATTGTGATCGTGCTGGTGGCGCTGGCCGCCCTGCTGCTCGCGAGCCTGCCCGCGACGGCCCCCGCCGGCGTCTCCCTGAGCTCCTACGAGCAGCAGCTCGTGAAGTGCGTGAACCAAGTACGCGCCGACCACAACCTGGCCAAGCTGCACGTCAACGCCAGGCTTGTGGACGCATCTCGCGCGCACTCCGCCGACATGGCCGAGCTGCAGTACTTCGAACACGATTCACCGAGCGGCGAGCCATGGAACGAGCGCATCGTGAACCACGGCTACACGCGCAACGGCTACAAGACCTGGAAGGCCGGCGAGGATATCGCCTGGGGCGCCGGCCTGTTCTCCAGTCCCGTGGCGATCGTGGACCAGTGGATGAGCTCCCCGATGCACCGCGCCGTGATCCTCACCAGGAACTTCCGCGACCTCGGCGTCGGCGCCGTGAGCTGCGACGGCTACGGCGGCGTGGACGGCGAGGTGTGGTTCTTCACCATCGATCTCGGACGGCGCACCAGGTAGGGCGGCGGTACGCAAGCACCGCCTGGTGAAGGGGCGCCGAGGGCGCCCCTTCACGCGTACGGGCCCGGGGCGGGCGAGCGCAGCCGGGCGGGCGCAGCGGACGGGCGGGCGCAGCCGCACCCGCCGTGAGCGCCGGGCGCAGCCGCACCCGCCGTGAGCGCCGGACGCAGACGGGGCCGCCGGGCGCGCCGGGCCGTCGAGTAGGATGGCCGCATGAGTGATTCTGCCGTCCAGAAGCGCCTACGCGCCCTGTTCCGCGAGGGCGGCCACGAACAGGTGGTGGCCGTGGCGCACGAGGCCGCGCGCAGGGGCCGCGCGGCGGAGCTGCCCGCGGACCTGCCGGCGGCGCTGCGCGAAGCGCTCATCGCCGCCGGTATCGAGCGCCTGCACGGCCACCAGCGCGCGGCCTACGACGCCCTGCGGGCCGGCGAGAACGTCGTGATCAGCACCGGCACGGCCAGCGGCAAGAGCCTTTGCTACCAGCTTGCCGTGCTCGACGAGTACGCGCGCGACCCGCAGAGCCGCGCGCTCCTCCTCTTCCCCACCAAGGCGCTCGCCCAGGACCAGGCGCGCAAGCTGGGCGCGCTCAGGCTCGACCGGGTGGGCCCAGACGCCGGCGGCCGGCCGGCCGCCGCGCGTAGGCCCGCGGTGCCGGCGATCTACGACGGCGACACACCGCAGGACTCGCGCGCCCTACTGCGGCGCACGGCCACGATCCTGCTCAGCAATCCCGACATGCTTCACGTCGGCATTCTGCCCGGCCACGAGCGCTGGGCCGAGTACCTGCACCACCTGCGCTACGTGGTGCTCGATGAGGCGCACGTGTACCGCGGCGTCTTCGGCAGCCACGTCGCCCAGGTGATGCGCCGGCTGCGACGCCTCTGCGCCCAGTACGGCGCCGACCCGCAGTTCGTGCTGACGTCGGCCACCATCGCCAACCCCCAGGCGTTCGCGGAGAAGCTCGTCGGCCTGCCGTTCACCGTTGTGGACGAGGATCAGGCGCCGCGCCCCGAGCGCACCGTGGTGTTCTGGAACCCGCCGCTCGTGGACGCGGCGCGCGGCGAGCGGCGCAGCGCTCTCGCCGAGGCCAGCTACGTAACCGCCGAGAGCGTGCTCGCCGGGGCGCGCGTGATCGCCTTCGCGCCGACGCGCAAGGCGGCGGAGCTCGTGTACGGGCACGTGCGCCGCCGCCTCGAAGATCGCGACCCCGGCGGCGCGGCGGCGCGCGTGCAGCCCTACCGCGCCGGCTACACGCCGCAGCAGCGCCGCGAGATCGAGCGGCGCCTGTTCGCCCACGAGCTGGACGCGGTGATCGCCACGCAGGCGCTGGAGCTCGGCATCGACGTGGGGACCCTGGACGTGTCGCTGGTCACCGGGTTCCCGGGCACGGTCACGAGCCTGCGCCAGCGCTGGGGGCGGGCCGGCCGCACCGGGCACGGCTGGGCCGTGCTGGTGGCCGGCCAGGACGCCCTCGACCAGTACTTCATGCGCGAGCCCGAGCGCCTCCTGAGCCGCGGCGTCGAGGAGGCGATCATCGACCTGCACAACCCGCACATCTCGGCGCGGCACCTCGAGGCGGCCGCCTACGAGCGGCCCATCACGCCGAAGGACGAAGCGTACTTCGGCGAGCAGGGCCTGCTGGCCGCCGAGCGTCTGGCACAGGCCGGGCGCCTGCGGCGGCGCGGCGACGGCCTGGTCTGGACCAGGCCGTATTCCCCCGCCGCCGACACCAGCCTGCGCACGGCCTCCAACGAGCAGTTCGTGATCGTCGAGACGCGCGGCGGCGAGATCATCGGCACGGTGGAGCGCGAGCGCGTCTTTCGCTTCGCCCATCCCGGCGCGGTGTACCTGCATCTCGGCAGGAGCTACCTCGTGCAGCGCCTCGACCTGGAGGGCCGCACGGTGCTCGTCGACGACTTCGACGGCGCCTATTACACCCAGGTGAAGACCGACAAGAACGTCCTGGTCGCCGGGCAGGCAGGCATGCGCCCACTGCCCGGCGCCAACCTCTTCTTCGGCGAGCTCGAGGTCACCGAGCAGGTGATCGCTTACCAGAAACGCGACCTCACCGACCAGCACATCATCGACACGATCAGCCTCGACCTGCCCGAGCAGATGTTCACCACCCAGGCGTTCTGGCTGGCGATCCCCGAGCAGACGATCACGCAGGCGCCGACCGCGCTCGCCGAGACCGACCCGGCCGGGCCGCCTGCGGCCGCCGTTCCCGCCGGCCCCGCGGCGCCGCCTCAGCCCGCCGGCGACGAGGCGGCCATCCCCGGCGCGCTGCATGCCGCCGAGCACGCGCTCATCGCCCTGCTGCCGCTGTACGCGATGTGCGACCGCTGGGACATCGGCGGCCTCAGCACCCCTTGGCACTGGCAGACAGACACGGCCTCGATCTTCGTCTACGACGGTTACCCCGGCGGCATCGGGCTGACGCGGCGCGGCTACGAGGCCTTCGAAAGCCTCGCCGCCGATGCCCGCGCCCTGATCGCCGAGTGCCCCTGCGACAGCGGCTGCCCGAGCTGCGTGCAGAGCCCCAAGTGCGGCAACCTCAACGAGCCGCTGAGCAAAGCCGGGGCGGTGGCGCTACTGGAGGCGATCCTGCTGTGACCGCGCCTTCCTCGGCCACCGCCTCCCCCGCTTTGGCTTTCGCAGGACCCGGCGCACGCCGGGGTGCCTGAGCACGTCGACGTCGCGCCCGCCATGGATCGTGCGGCCGACGACCGTGGTTGGGCGCGCGGAGCCTGCCGTTGGCCGTCGCAGCGACGAGGCAGGCGTTCAACGCCGCGGCTGGGATCCGCGCCGCCCGCAGGAGCGTCGCTCAGCGGCGGCCTTCCGGATCACGGCGTGGCGAAACCCTGCTCCTCAAAGTGCCGGTCGAACGCCAGGGCGGTGACCACTCCCAGGTCGCGCATGAGCTCGAAGCCGGCGCAGTCCACAAGGCTCAAGCCGCGCCGCCGTGCCACGGTCCAGGCGGCGACTGCCCGTTGATGAAGCGCTCGATCCACAAACACGACCTCGAGCGCCGGCAGCAGCCCGTGCTGCACCTGCAGGGCGACGTCGAGACCAAGCCGGTTCTGGACCAGCGCGGTGAGCTCGGTGACCACGTAGTTGGTGGTCACCAGCAGCGCGCCCTCGCTCAGCAGGGCGCGGACGCTGGTGGCTGCCTCCTCGTGCCGCGCGTCGCCGGCGTCGAGCAGCGCGTACAGACCGCTCGTGTCGGCATAGACGATCTGCGCTCCTTCAGACGCCACCGCTGGGCTCGTTCCCCTCGAGGATGGCCTCTGCCAGATAGCGGTCGTGATTCTCCGCTGCGTCGGACGAACCCGATGAGAAGGCGCCGATCAACTCCAGCGCCCGTGCCCGCACGGCCGCTTCACGAGCCTGGATCGGGCGGCGCAGGTAGGCTTCGAGGGCCCTGCGCACGATCTCGGCCTGAGAAGTGCCTTCCGACTCGGCGGTCTTGCGCAGATTGCCGGCCTGAGCTTCGGTGAGCTGCACCTGCAGCCGCTGCATGTGCTGTAATGACGCCATCGTGACGTAGCATACCACAGTAGGCTCAGGGCATCGTCCTCGGAGGAGCCCGTGCCCGACCTGCTGCGGAGGTGCCGGTGGAGGGTGAGGCCGAGCTCGCGCCGCAGGTAGTCCGCCGCCACGGGGATCAAGGCCGCCAGAAAGGCTCGCTCGGGGTGGACCACGACAACATCGTCCACGTAGCGCCCGTAGTAGCGCAGGCCCAGGTGAGGCTTCATGAAGTGGTCGAACGGGCTCAGGTAGAAGTCGGCGTAGACCTGGGGCGCCAGTGAAACAGGCTCTTGTCTGCCGGCAGGCCGCCCCAGTCGCAGAACACGACCTTGCGGCAGAGGGCCAGCACAAGGTCGCGCTCCGTGGCACTGTACTTCTCCCCGACAAACGCCTCCGGCCGCCGGTACAGGATGCCGCGATCGAGGCTCATGAAGAAGCCCTGGATGAAGCGATCCACGCGCCGGATGCCCATATGGGTGCCCTTGCCCACCCGGCAGGCGCAGCTGTAGAAGTGCTGGTGATCAGGTCGTGTGCCACGCAGTCGCGGAAGTCGGCGGCAAACATCTCGCGCCTGAACGGCCGCTCCACGATGAAGGCGATGGATCTTGCCGGGCGGTAGGCGCCGCCGCAGCCGCTGTTGACGTCGGCAAGGCATCCACAAAGCCGGCTCGCCCACCGGCAGGCGCTTCCGTCAGAGGCGGATGCTCGACTGGGTTGCACGCGCGCAACGCCGGGCCGCTTGGACGGACGCGTAGACGAGGAGCCCAAATGGCCCCGCACCTCACCCTCGAGGCCCTCCTGGCCGAGGCTCGAGCTTTCGCCGAGATGGAGTCCGGCCATCTCGAACCGGCTTTGTGTGGAGTCGCCGACGGCAAGGCCATCGGCACGTACCCGGGCCACAAGTTCCGCGCCTACCTCAAGGCGCGGTGCGTGTTCACCGAGGGGAGCTCAGCTCAGGGCATCGATTTCCCCGGCCTGGACATCGACATGAAGGTCACGAGCATACGGCGGCCGCAATCGTCGTGTCCGTACAAGTCGGCTCGGCAGAAGATCTTCGGTCTGGGGTACTCGCTGCTCGGACTTCCAGACGATCACCGGCCTGGTCGGCATCATCGAGAACGAGGGCAACAAGGATGACATCCTCGCGTTCCTCGAGGAGCGCATGCTTCCCGTCGACGATGTGCAGGCCTCAGACATCGCCGACGAGCTTCTTGTCCAGGCGCCGCAGATCGGCTACCTTACAATCTCGAACGCACTTCAGTGGAGACTGCAGTACTCGCGTGTGATCGAGCAGGCCGGGCGCATCGAAGGCATCCAGAGGTTGACGTGACAGAAACGTCCGCACCGCCTCGTCGCCTCGACCTCGGCGACTTCCAGGCGCCTGATCCTCTGGCCCGGCGGGTGTGCGACCTTGTGGCGAGGAGCGGCTTTGCGGCGCGCTCTATCCTCGAGCCCACCTGCGGAGTGGGCGCCTTCGTCGTCGCCGCTGCTCAAGCCTTTCCCCGTGCCACAAGGATCCTGGGATCAGACATCAACGCTGCGCACGTCGCGGTTGCGCGGAGCCGCGTCGAGCGCCTTGGCGCACCGCCCCGGGTGGACCTCGAGACGGCCGACTTCTTCGCCACCGACTGGCAGGCGGTCATTGGCCGACTGGAGGGCCCCGCTCTCATCGTGGGCAACCGGCCGTGGGTCACCAACTCGGAGCTCGGCGCGCTGCGCAGCCAGAATCTGCCCATGAAGGCGAACCTCGACGGACAGCGCGGCATCGACGCCCTCACGGGGCGCAGCAACTTCGATATCTCGGAGTGGATGCTCAGGACGCTCATCGATGCCGTGAACCACGACGCGGCTACGCTCGCGGTCTTGTGCAAGACCTCCGTTGCTCGCAAGGTCCTTGCCTATGCATGGAGCCGCGACTACCCCATCGGCTACGCGGCGATCCATCGCGTTGAAGCATTTCGGCGCCTCTGTGGACGCCTGCCTTCTGCTCGTGCGCACCGCGGAGCCGGCGATGACCAAGGAGTGCGCCGTCTTCGGCTCACTGGACGCCGCGCGACCCGTCAGCAGCTTCGGCCTGCGGGACGGAGGGCTGGTGTCTGACCTGGCGCTCTGCGAGCGATGGAAGCACCTCGCCGGAGAAGGCGGCGGCTGGAGGTCCGGCGTCAAGCACGACTGCAGCAAGGTGCTGGAACTGCATCGAGACGGGCCCGACCGCTATCGCAACGGGCTGGGCGAGACGTTTGCGCTCGAAGCGGAAGTGGTGTATCCGCTCGTCAAGAGCTCAGATCTGGCCGCGCAACGTCCCCCCACCAGATGGCTGCTGGTCCCCCACCTTTCGATGGCCGGCGACACGGCCCACCTGCAGAGCGCGGCCCCATTGGCGTGGGCCTACCTGACGTCGCACGCGGAGCGCCTCGACGCTCGCGCCAGCTCGGTGTACCGCAACCGCCCTTGCTTCTCCATCTTCGGCATCGGAGAGTACAGCTTCGCGCCATGGAAGGTGGCCATCTCCGGGCTCTACAAGAGGCTCGCCTTCGCAACTCTCGCGCCCTTCGAGGGCAGACCAGTACTCTGCGACGACACCGGCTACTTCTTTCCCTGCCGAACCGAAGAGGAGTGCCGCACGCTGCGTGCCTTGCTTGAGAGCCGACCCGCCCTGGAGTTCTTGTCCGCGCGGATATTCTGGGATTCCGCGCGACCGATCACGGCGCGCCTCTTGAATGCGTTGGACCTCCTGGCCTTGGGCGATTCCCTAG
>Ga0114951_10003085_pt1 | contig 17696 bp, 9 predicted proteins | sample AM7aDNAmetaG_FD_88677 | JGI IMG/M metagenome (GOLD analysis project Ga0114951, IMG submission 88677) | Freshwater microbial communities from Finland to study Microbial Dark Matter (Phase II) - AM7a DNA metaG | ecosystem: Environmental > Aquatic > Freshwater > Lake | place: Finland: Lake Alinen...
CATGCCTTGATGTCATTGGTGGACCAAGGATGGCCATCGGCATAGACCAATCCGTGAAATGGCCGGCCATGCTCATCAGCTGCGGGTGTTTCGGCTTTTTCACCCCAGTAAAAACGGCAGTCATCTCGACCAATGCCGAATTCCCAAACGATGAAGCCGGTCTTATCTTTGTAGTGAGCGACTATTCCCGGAATATCTTGTTCTTTGCGGCACATGCACTCGGTGTTCAGGGCATGAACAGGATCGCCCAGGATTTTGTAATCTTTGCTATATTCGTGCCAAGTCAGGAAGTCAGAGTAGGGATCGCCGCAGTAATTTCCCCCAGTGGCGGTGACCGGAATCTTGCTGCCCGTTTCATGCACCCACGCTTGGGCATCCTTAATCAGTTTCAGGAGGCCAGGGGTTTTCTTCTTTGGTTCATTGTAGGTTTCCCAGAAGGCGATGCGGTGGTCATTCAGGTGGGCGTTGACGATGTCCTGAACGTAGGCTTTCAGCCGATTGCAGTTTTCCTCGTAATGGTCAAGCGCCTCTTGACCGGGTGATAGGAGCCAGCGGCTGTTATGAACACCAAACACCGGATTTGGGTATTTGTAATCGGTCTTAAGAATGTCCTTCGAGGGTTCATTCCAGCAGTCATCAAAGAAAACGAATTCCACCTTGATGCCATATTTGTCCGCGCGGGTAAGGAAATCCTCGATGTTACGGAGAAGCGCTTCCTTGTTCTTCAGGTAGATGAAGTAATGCAGGTAAACCCGGACGCAGTTGATGCCATACAGAGAGGCGTAATGAAGCTCCCGGTCGTTGATGACCGGGTCGTATTCATCCCATTGCTGGGCTTCGTTGACAGCGCTGGTCGGGACAAAAACCGCGCCATGAACCCAGCGCCAGTCAGCTTGATAAGTCGGAGCAATTGCATTGGTCGTCGGGTGCGGTGCATCGGCAGCGTGCAGCACTGCCAACGAAGGTAGCAGCAGGGCGGTGAGGAGTGCGGCTTTGGTTTTCATGTTCACGGTTCTTTCAAGGCTTGCTGTCTTTCACCTTGCCAACACATGGCAGATTCTGCAAAGCCTCGGCTACCTTCGGCGGCATTGGTATGTCTGGAATAGGTTCAAGTTTATCGCCTTTTTTACCAAAGACCAGTTTTCCATGGTTTTTTTCTTGTTTGGCGAAGACGGCATTGAGTTCTTCCTTGCTGCCTTCTGCTAGAAAATATGAATCGTGCAATTGTCCCCAGATGCCGTCGCCGCCGGAGCGGGTGAGGAATTTCAAGGAGGGAATGTTTTTCCCCAGCCACAGGCGGTAAAGCGCAAGCTTGGGCGCTTCCTTGTCCTTACCCTCAAAGTTTTCGAGGAATGAATTTAGTCCGCCGCCAAAGGTCGTCACACTGTTATTGCCGCCGTTCGGGCTGGTGACGGTGGCGGAATGGAGCCACTTCTTGTTCGCGTAATCATAAATGTAGTAACGCGTGTCTGTCGTGTTTGGTTCGGCTCCGGGCTGCTTCTGCACGAAGAACTGAAATTTCTGTTCCAACTTCCAGTTCCAAATCATGTGCGTATGCGCGCCCTCGCCCTCGCCGCCAAACCGGTTGAAAGTGGTTTTCGAATCCGCCTCAGTAACCTTCGGGTGCAGAGTTTTGGTTGTGTCCCAAACGGAAAAAATGGTCCGGCGTTCACGTTCAGCGATGTGCTGGATACCGCAATAGCCGCCAGCGGGCTCGCCGGGATGCCAGTTGGCACCGCAGTAGTAAATGCCGGGATGCGTCGCGATAACAGTAATCTCGCCGTAGAGGCAGGTAGCTTCTTTCTGGCCCTCCAGATTCCACCAGAGGTGCTGGGCTTGTGCGCTTACGCAGGCAAAAAACACCAGCAGGGCAACCAGCCTGCAAAACTGCAGCCAATTTCCTGATGCTAGGCTAAATCGTTTCATCTGACGTTTCGGTTTTGGTTGGCTTGGGTTCGTCGACTTAAATGCGTATGGAAATTTTGTTTTTGTCGAGGAAGCGGACATGCCAGAACGCAGCCAACGGTGGCAGCAGCGGAACGGCGGGGATAATTGAGATGCGGTTCACGGATTTTGCTTCCTCCACTGATGAGCATCAGAACCGGTGCCAATGGTCGGAAATGCAGAAATTCGGAGTCGCGCCGCGCCCATGGGAATCAGGGTCACATTTTCCACCGGTTGTTCGCTTCGAGCAGGGCTGGGTTGCAGCACCGCACACAGTCCGTATTGGTCCAAAGTCCATTCGGGAATTTGTTTTGCTTTGACGGCGATTTGTATCGGCACGCTTTCCGGCGTGAAGGGGTAATCATCCTTCGGCCACGTGAGTTTTTTGACTGTGAACGACTTTTCCGGATGCGCATCGTCCAGCACCAAACCGTAATTCCACGGCGTCGAGGGATAAAGCTCCGTAAAAGGCCACTTTTGATCCGGAGCTTTCTTGTTTTTCCAATAAGTTATCTTAGCCGCCTCGCCAAACTTGAGTGAGAAGGTCAGAGCGCCATAGTTGATACTCACGCTGTCGTGATTTTCCTTCCAGCGTTTCACGGCAACTTTCATTGGCAAGTTCAGTTCGACATTATCACCCTCTTTCCATGTCCGGTTGATGTGCACATATTTTCCCGCCTCCGGGGCGATGGACTGTTTGCTTCCGTTGATAGAGACGGTTGCTCCATTGCACCAGCCGGGAATGCGCAGGTAGAGAGGAAAGATGACTTCTTTCCCAGAGTGAATCATCAGCTGGATTTTCCCATCGAAGGGATAGAGAGTCTTTTCCTCAATGTGAACGTCTGTGCCGTCACCAACATTGGCTGTTATTTCACTGGCGCTGTAAAGGGAGGCACAGATGCCGTTGTCGGGTGAGGCTAGCCAGAGATGCTTAGCGTAGTAGGGCCAGCCCATGGCGTGGTTATGCAGGCAGCAGCGGTAACTTTCAGGACAATACTTCATCTTGTTGCCCTTGTTTTCGACTCCAGGACTGTGGTTCGCTGAGTCGCTTACGGCCATATTTGGAGCCGTGAGATAACGCAAGGCGCGCATATCAGCAGTCAACGCTGCGGGATAGCTGTTGAAGGCGACATCCTCGCAGTTGTCGGCCCAGAAGGTATCCCCCGTAAATTGCGTTAGCAGTTCGTCAGAAAACATCTGCTCGACCATGCCGCAGGTTTCGACCGCCTGCCGGGGATCAGAATAACCGGCCCGGCAGTTTTCATCGCCCCCATACATGCCGCCCGGAACCTGACCGAAGCGCTTCCGAACTTCCTTGAAATTGTCGTAAGTGGCCTGAAGTTCCGCCTGCTGATGCGTTAGCAGGAAGTGAAGGGCCGGTTCCCGAAAGCCCTCGGCTATGTCCACATTATGCCAGACCGGAAGATCGTTTTTCTTCTCCCAGTCTAGACTGCGGAGATGGATTCTCCCGGCCAGCTTCAGGAGATCAGAATTTTCCGTGCGGTTGTAGAGCCAGTAGATGCTGACGAGTTCATCCCCGGCGCGCGGCACGGCGAATGATCTGGGAATGAGTTGACCGTCGGGGAGGGAGAGTTGGTAGGCAAAATACTTTGTCATCAACTCCAGCACGCGCGAATCCTTGGTCTGGTCGTAGTAGCTCTCCAAGCAAAAGAGCATGACCATGTTGGGCCAGAAGTCGCGGATGCCGCCCGGTTGCATTGGGTGTGGCCCGACATGGTCTCCGATTTGGATGTCCGGACCAAAATCGCCGCCGGGTTGCCGGGTATTAATGGCACCCTCGATCCAGAATTTACTCTTCTCAATCATTTTCGAATCCTTGAGCAGGTAGGCCAAATCGATGTATCCGCGCAGCCAGTAAGGGAGTTCTTCCCATCCTTTTTCTCCCCGCCCATCAGGGACCAACCAGGCGTTGTTTGTCTTTTGGAGCCATGAGCTGATCTCTTCCAGATGTCCTGAAAGCCCGTCGCGTTGCCGCCTCAAGACTGTCAGCAGCCAGCCCTGCGGTTCCACCGCTCCGGTCGGGAGGGGAAGAAACCGGCTCGGCTCCAGTGGCGACCGGTTACCGACATAAAAGAGGTTCGTTCCAGAGAGATCCGGGCCGGTGACAACGTCAACGCCAGCGTATAATGTCGTGACGGTCATCACGACGGTCACGATCCAACCGATCAGCAGTTTTTTCATGATGTTCAACTAGCGATTAAACGCGCAGGAAAATTTTATTTTTGTAGAGGAAGCGGACCAACGCAAAAGCGATGCCGATGCCGACCAGCGTGATCAACAGGTTGCCGGAGCCATGCGCGATGTGCGTGTCGGCAAACTGTTGCACGTCGCCGCCGACCAGGCGGGTGGCGATGCCGTTGAATCCGCCGAGAATATTGTCGGCGAGGTAAATCGTGATGGCGTTGGTTCCCATCCAGACGAACGGCTGGCACCATGCGTGCACCTGCCACACGTCCACCACCAGATAAAATACGCCGAGCAAGATGGCGCTGTAACCGCCGGCCACGAGGACGTAGGACGAAGTCCAGATGCGCTTGATGATGGGAAATTCCATTCCCCAGAGCATTCCCAGCAGGACGCCCGCCACGCCCGCCGCCAGCAGCCATGTGACTTTTTGCCGGCCGCTCCAGCGCACGGTGGTCAGCACCCAGCCGGCCATGATGCCCAACAAAGTGGTGGCCACGGCGGGAATGGTGCTCAACAGGCCTTCGTTTGAGTAGTTAAGATTGCGCTTCCATCCCGGCAGCCAGCGGTAATCAACGTAGTGTGCGAGGTTGTGCCCTTCCTCAAAGGTGCCGTGGATATTGGTAGATACATTCGCGAGCATCACCGCCGGGGCGATGGCCTGTGCCTGGGATTCTTTCTTTCCTATTTTGGAATGCGCCAGTTGCACATCGGGAAACGGGACAAACATCATCAGCGCCCAGTAGCCGGCAAGACAGATTGCTGTTGCGGCCACAATGCCCTTGCGGGGCAGCAAAATATAAAGAGTCGCCGCGAAGAAATAGCACAACGCAATGCGCGGGAGCACGCCGGAAAGATGCACGTCCGGCCATGGCCTCGCCAGACCGTCGTAGTAAAAAATGCCGAGCACAAAGAGCAGCACGCTGCGGCGGGCGATGCGGATGAGCGCCCCCTTGCGGCCGTTCGTTGCCAGCATCCGGTCCATCGAAAGCACGGTGGACACGCCGACGATGAACAGGAAGAGCGGGAAAATCAGGTCGTAGAAGCGAAATCCGACCCAGTCTACATGATCCATCTGCCCCGCCAAAAATCGGGTGAAGGGCGTCGGGCTTATTTGGTTCAACGCCTGAACCAGCGCATCCGCACCGATAATCCAGAACATATCAAAGCCGCGCAGGGCGTCGATTGAGACGAGTCGCGGACTGGATGGCTTGGGGGTGGAAATGCTCATGGCGAGATTGGGGGTAGTGGCGCGGGATGTTTTGTTTATCGTGAGATAAATATGAGCTTTTTGCAAGTGTGCCGTTCGCTGGGAGCCGTTGGCCTCTTGGCTGGCATGAAGGTCTGTTATTGAATTCGGTTGACCGGGGCAACTCAATTGCAATCCTATTCGCAGATACCCATGCAGATCTGTGGAAGCATCTCAAGTGACGGGCCAAAGCCGGCTGCTTGGGTGTCCGATGGCGTTACATGATCCGGATGAAGTTGATCGTTTTTTTGATTGTGGTGGCGGGCTGGATTTTCAGCCTGCAGCTTCGGGCTGCCACTTACTATGTGGCGACAAATGGTAACGACGCTTACACCACCAATCAGGCGAAGAATCTGGCCACGCCCTGGCAAACCATCAACCGTGCCTGTAGCAATCTGGTTGCCGGTGATGTTTGTGTCATCCGCGCCGGCACCTACCGTGAGACGGCGACGGTGCTGGCTTCCGGCACTTCCAACGCTCCCATTGTGTTTCAGGCTTACACCAATGAGACCGTGACGATTGATGGCTCTGACAGCATCACTGGATGGGCCAGTGCTGGCGGCAATATCTGGACGGCACCGATGACTTGGACTTTGGGCGATAGCGATCAGGTGTTCACCAACGGAACCATGGCACCGGCCGCCCGCTGGCCCAACGCCGGCCGTTCGTTTCCCTGGCAGAATAGCTTAATCAAGCCATCGCCGGATTGGTCCTATCTGGTCATCGCCGGCTACACGAGCAACACGAACGGATGGTTCACCGACACAAACCTGCCAACACGACCGGACGGTTATTGGAATGGAGCCACCATCCACATTTTATCCGGTCATGGCTGGATCATGAATCATCCAACGGTGATCGGCTACACCAATGCCAGTAAAAAAATGGTCACGACAGATGCCAATGGGGCCAATGCTTCCTATGCGTTTTCCGCCGGCAACGAATATTATATCACCGGCATAAAAGGGGAGATGGACAGTCAAGGCGAATGGTTTTACCAAACCAACGTCCTTTCTATTTATTCAACAAATGCGCCGACCGGGGTGACGGCCAAACATCGGAGCTATGGTTTTGATCTGCGCGGCAAGGACTTTATCAAACTGGTCGGTTTGAATTTTTTTGCCTGCACGATTGAAACCGATGCGAACGGCACAGACCAAACATTTGATGGGTTGGTGATGCAATATCTCGGTCACAGTGCCAAAAACTCCAGTGTCTCCGGTCTGACCTTGCGTGACCGGAGCGTTCTGCGCAACAGCGACTTGAGATGGGACTCGCGCTATCTGTTGTCGCTTTCCGGAAATGACTGTCGCGCCATCAACAATAACTTGCACGATTCCGGCTATGTGCCGAATTGGGATGCGCAGGCTGGCGGGTCGGGGTATCGGAATTTGTTCAGTCACAATACACTTCAGCACTCCGGGCGCGGACTCATGGGCAATTTCGGGAGGGCGGCCATTGTGGAATACAACGATTTGAGCGACGGCATGAAGCTGACGAGTGACGGGGCGGCATTTTACACCTATCTGGAAGCTGGCAACACGGTGTTCCGCTACAATCTGATCCATGACTGTCCAGGGCCGAAAGGTCATTCCGGAAATGGCGTCGAAGGCTTCTACACGGATTCCGAAAGCAGCAGTTGGATCGTTCATCACAATATTATTTGGAATTTTCCCGGCGCGGCATTCCAGATTAACTGCCGGCATAACTTCATCCAAATTTTCAACAACACCTGTTGGAACACTGGCGGATCCCTTACCTCTGGATTTCCTGCCGACGGTGAAACTGGCACGCATGTATTTAACAATCTCTTCAATGCCAGCCCGAGCGGGAGCACTTGGAGTTATTCAGATTTGCGTTTCAATTATATCAATACGAACACCAACTCGCTTTACGTCGCTCCAACGAACGGCGACTTTCGGCTGCAGGCTGGTTCCGCTGTGATCGATGTGGGAGTGGTAATTCCAGGTGTGACGGACGGTTATTTGGGGAACGCTCCAGATCTCGGAGCCTTGGAATATGGCGGAACCGATTGGACCATCAATGCCGGTTGGAGCGCCAGTCCGCCTTTGCCGGATCCGGTCTATGATTTTCCGGGTATGGTTTTTGCCAACCAGGTGAGGGATGGCAGCTTTGAGAGCGGCAAGCTGGCACCCAACTGGACGACTAATGTTGGGAGTGCTATCATTTTGCTGAACGGCAGTGCGTGGAGCGACACGCGCCTGCGGACGGGGAGTTATAGTTTGCAATTCAATCCCGGAACTTCGGAGGTTTCGCAAGTTGTTACGGGTCTGCTTGCCAACTGCGCTTATAAAGCCTATGCCGGAATACAAACCACCAATGTCGCCAACACGGTTCGGTTTGGGGTTCGGAATACGGGCACTTCGGGTGCCGAACTCAACGTTCCCGCGAACACCAACGCCAATCCCACCAACGCCGTTTATAATTCGTCAATGTGGAAAATGGTTGCGATTCCTTTTACCACTGGGCCGACCAATACCACGGCGGAAATCTATCTGAATGCATCTTTGCCAAATGGTGTCACGCCGGTTTATGCCGATGACTTCGGAGTCGAGACGGATACCAAGACGAATGCAGACTCCGGCTGGAACATGGTCAATGACACTGATGCGGGCATCACTTACAGCGGAACTTGGACTTATGCCACCGGTCGCAGTTCCTATGGCGATTATCAGGCGAATGTCCATTACACGACCGCGAATGCAAACTATGCCCAATATACTTTTGTCGGCACGGGCATCCGGTTCATCACTGAAACCTACACCAACGCCGGCACCGTAGATATCTACCTCGACAATGTGTTGCAAACCACTGTCGATCGAAACAGTGCGAGCCGGTTTGGCCAGATTGCGCTTTATTCCAATACCGGCCTGACCTCCGGCACGCACACGATCAAAGTGGTGAAGAAGAGCGGCACTTATCTGGAGATGGACGGCTTTGCTTATTTTTCCGGCGGCGGACCTTATATCGTGCCGTCCGCCGCACCAACCGGTCTGACGGCACTTGTGACTAATTCAAGCGAAGTAGATTTGGCTTGGGCCACAACCAGTGGAGCGGTCAGTTATAATGTCAAGCGCGGTGCCGTGAGTGGCGGGCCTTATAGCATCGTTGGCATCGGTGTGGCGGCCAACAGCTTTGCCGACACCAGCGCGGCGGCCGCGACCAATAATTATTTCTATGTCGTCTCGGCCTTGAATTATTTTGGAGAAAGCGCCAACAGCGCAGAACTCAAAACGCCGCCGTATTGGCAGGACACGGACATTGGAGCGGTCGGGCTGGCCGGTGGCGGGAGTTTGAGCAACGGCTTGTTCACAGTTCAAGGAGCGGGCAGCGACATCGGCGGCACGAATGATTCGCTAAACTTCATGTATCACACGATGATTGGCAACGGCACCATTATGGCTCGTCTGTCCAGTCAAGTGATCGGCGGCACACTTGATGACAAAGTTGGCTTGATGATGCGCGAGACAGCCAATACCAACGCCATGTTGTCGGCGGTGATTTTGAACAGCGGGTATGGCAAGAACCGGTTCGTGAGCCGTGCTTCAACCGGAGCTACGGCGATCTGGGTTGATGGTTCCACCAACATCACCCTGCCGCTCTGGTATAAGTTGACGCGGGTCGGGAATGCGTTCACCGGATATGTCTCCACCAATGGCACGGCTTGGACGACGATTACTTCGGCAACGGTTGCGATGTCCAACAGCATTCTTTGCGGCATGGCCGTCTGCTCGCGCCAACCCAGCGCATTGAACACGACTATTTTTGACAATGTCCTGTCGCAGGGATCCCTTTTGCCGTTCGTGTTGACTGGCGGAGCGGATAGCAACCGCAACATGACGCTCAATTTTACCGGGACAAGCGGTCAGACTTACAGGGTGATGGCCGCCACAAATCTGTTCACCTCTTCGTCCAACTGGTGGGTGCTGACAAACGGAGTGCTGGGCAACGGGCCGATAATTATTACCGACAACACAGTTTCCAACGCGGCGCGATTTTATCGAATACTGTCACCGTGAGCCGGGTGTCATGGGTTGCGGTGAGGAATAATTTCTGTAACCCGGCCAAATGGTTTTCTGTCGGAAACAGAAGTGAAATTTCCCAACGCCTGCACAAAGACTGGATAGTCTAAATGACAATAAAGCAGGTTCTGTCCGTTATCCTGATGGCCGCGGTTGTGCCGGCTCATTCACAGACGGCCACACCTGCGGCGCACTTGGCGAATTAAATTGGCATGCACGGGAAGAATATGTCGCCAACCAGCAATTGCGGGAAGAAGCGCAGCAACACTAGCGCGTGGTGAATGCAAATTGATTTCGCCGCCCGGCTTTGTCACCTCAATCTGATTCGGAACGTCTGGCCTGTTGTCTTTGCCATCCAAAGACTGCTTTGCCTTGAAATTGCCTGCGACACTCGTCCACTTGTTACTCGTATGCTGCATCGCCGCAGCGGAGCCACTCGCCTTTCCGGGCGCGGAAGGTTTCGGCGCTCATGTCAGCGGCGGGCGCGGTTTTCCTGTTTATTATGTGACGAACCTAAACGACAGCGGCCCCGGATCGCTGCGGGCGGGAGTTTTGCAAAGTGGCCGCATGATTCTGTTCAAGATTTCCGGAACGATCACACTCCAGTCAGGGCTTAAAGTGGAAGGATCGAATCTCACCATCGCTGGCGAGTCTGCGCCCGGCGACGGCATCTGTGTGCGCGGCGAGGCTGTGGCCATTCTTAGCACCAACATCATCGTCCGATTTCTGCGCTTCCGCCCCGGCGATGACATTGCCACGGATCATTGCGCGCTGCGGATTGTGGACGCTTCAAATGTCATTGTGGATCATTGTTCCCTGTCGTGGTCTATTGCCGATGACATTGTGGTGCGGCAGTCGGGCGAGGTGACGGTGCAATGGTGCGTGATCAGCGAGCCGTTGAACCGTTCGAAGCACAAGAAAGGACCGCATGGTTTTGCCGCCGTCTGGGGCAGCGGTTCGTCCGGACATGGTGCCAGCTACCATCACAATCTCATCGCGGACGCCAACAGCCGCTCGCCCCGCGTCGGCGGCGATCCCGACGCGCTTGTGGATATCCGCAACAACGTGATCTACAACATTGGCGAAGGCAACGCGTATGGCGGGCAGGATGCGCGCATCAATTACATCGCAAACTATTTCAAGCCCGGCCCCTCCACCGTGCATCCCGACCGCATCTTCCGCATCAGCAGCGCCCGCACGCAGATTTTTTTGGAAGGCAACGTCCTCGAAGGGATGCCGCGTGTGACCGGGGACAACTCTGCCGGTCTGCTGATTGACGATCACGCAAAGCAGGACGGTGCGGAACGCGCAAAACTGCTGGTGCCGCTGCCCTTTGACGCGCCGCCGGTGACTCAACAGGCCGCCGGGCAGGCCTATGAATCTGTCCTCGCTCAAGCCGGCTGTGTTTTTCCGAAGCGCGATGCCGTGGACCAGCGCGTCATCCAATCAGTTCGTGACGGCACTGGGCGCATCATTGACTCGCCCAAGGACGCAGGCGGCTGGCCCGAACTCAAATCCATTCCTGCCCCAACCGACACCGACAACGATGGTTTGCCGGATGCCTGGGAGCTGGCGCATGACTTAAATCCCCAAGATCCAACTGACGGCACACACCTCACCCAGGACGGTTACAGCCAGCTCGAACTCTACCTGCACGCGCTCGTTGCAAACGCGACCACCAGTTCCAACCAGCGGGCTGCGGCTAATTAGCAAATTCGCCAACAATTGCTTTTCATTAATCAATACGAAATGGCTTCCTGTGATTGAGTTTAATTAGCGGCCGATTCAATGACAGCACTGGATTTATTGCGAAGTGTCCGGTCAAGGTGATTGAGCGCCTGAACAAGTGAACTGCTCAATTGGTGGTCGGTCTGGCTTCCGCATCCGACAACACGCGCACACAACCAAGTTCCTTGATCAATGCGCAGACAATCACAAAAGCCGTCATCGGCAAGGCTGAATAGATGATGAAGACTGGCGTGAACGAACCGACCGTCACTGTCCGTCCGATGAGCAGCATGGTGATCGCACCGACCAGTGAACCCATCGCGCCGCCGAATCCAGCGACCGAACCGACAACGTGCTTTTCAAACACCTCCGCCGGCAAGGTCATGTTGGCCCAGGCGGCATGAAAAAACATCGCGACCGTGATGCAGGCAACCGCCGCGACCGGATTGGGCACGCGCGTAATCATCACGAAGCATGTGGGAATCATCAACGAAGCGACAAACATTGTCGTCTTGCGGGAGCGGTTGAGCGACCAGCCATGCCGGCTTAAATAGCCCGGTATTGCGCCGCCAGCGAGATTGCCGAGCGCCAGCCCGACATAAGGAATCCAAAGAAATTCGCCGGTCGCTTTCAAATCGAAGCCGCGTTCCTGCTGGAAATAGGTGGGTATCCAGAACATTAGAAAATACGAAATGGGGTCGGTCAGCATCCGCGCCAGAATGCAGCCCCAGGCTTCGCGCGTTTTGAGAATTTCCAGCACCGGCACGGTTCTGGAATGTGTCGGCGCGGGCTGGTTTTCCTCGATGAGACGAAGTTCCTCGGCGGTGATCAAGGGATGCTGTTGCGGGACGCGGTAAAACAGCAGCCACGTTATCACCCATAAAATACTTAACACCGCACCTACGACAAAAGTGTAGCGCCATCCGAAATGCAGCGTGATCCACGCCACCATCGGCGCGGCAAAAGCCGCGCCAATCGCCGTGCCGGAATTGAAAATGCCTACCGCCAGGGCGCGCTCCCGCATGGGAAACCATTCCGACACGGTCTTGATGCCGGCGGGGAAATTGGCCGGCTCAGTTGCCCCGAGAAAAAAACGGCAGACCGCAAACTGCCCGACCGTGCGTGCAAACATGTGCATCATGTCCACGACCGACCACCCCGCGACAAATATCGCAAAACCCTTCCGCGTGCCGAGATAGTCAATCAGCCGCCCGCTCACGGCATACATGATCGTGTAGCTCGTCAGAAACGCGGCGATCACATACGAATACTGGGTGGTCGTGATGCCCAGCTCTTTCTTCAGCGTTTGCGTCAGCAGCGCCAGCGTCTGCCGGTCCATGTAATTGAGCGCCGTGGTGAGGCAAATCAATCCGGCAACATACCATCTTAAACCTTTTATTTTCATTATGCCGCTGGTGTTCTATTGCTGGTTGAAGGACTGGTTGGCGCTTTCATTTCGCACAAATTAGCCACACACCGATAGCCGCTCTGTCTGGCACGGTCAACACTTTCTTCCAGCACTTTGCTCGAAATCATGCCGGGTCTTTGTGAGTGTTCACCCCGCAGGTTGCGGACTTGTGAACGGCACCATCAGACCGCCTGCGATCCAGCGACAATTTATCATTGGAACATCAAAGGCCTTTCTGCTTAAATCCGTCTCATCATCTGATTTGTCAGGCAATCTTCATTATGCGCAAAAAATATATTTCGCTGCCGAGTTTCAACCTCGGTTATTGGTGTGCCAGCATCTTGCTGGGTTTTATCACAGCAACGAGCATGGCGGCGAATGCGGACACTTTGGGACTCATTCCGTTGCCGCAAACGGTGCAACGCAACGAGGGCGCTTTCAAACTTCAGCCGCCAGTCCGGATTTTTGCCGACGCCGAGGCGCGTGAGAGCGGCGAATATCTCGCCGCGCGTTTGCGTGGCGCGACCGGTTTTCCGGTCAAGGTCGAAGCGGCTTCGCCGGCGGAAACCCATCGTGGAGACATTTTTTTGACCGCGCATCAAGGCAAAGCCGGCTCGGGCGAAGAAGGTTATGAACTTACGGTCAGTCCGGAAGGAATTAAAATTCAAGCTTCGGCTTCGGCTGGAGTTTTTTACGGTGTGCAAACGCTGCTCCAACTGTTGCCGCCGGAAATTTTCTCCGCCAAACGTGTGGCTGGCGTGGCTTGGGAGATTCCTGCTGTGCGGATTGAAGACCAGCCGCGTTTCAAATGGCGCGGCTTCATGCTGGATGTGAGCCGGCACTTTTTTAACAAAGAGGAAATCAAACAGACGCTGGATTTCATGGCGTGGCACAAAATGAACGTCTTTCACTGGCACCTGGTGGACGATCACGGCTGGCGAATTGAAATTAAAAAATATCCCCGGCTGACGGAAATCGGAGCCTGGCGAAAAAACATCGGCTTCGAACTGGATAAGAACGAAAGCATGGCGTATGGGCCCGATGGCCGATATGGCGGATTTTACACGCAGGCTGACATCCGGGAAATTGTGGCTTACGCACAGGCCCGGCACATCACCATCGTGCCGGAAATCGAGATGCCGGGGCATTCGACGGCGGCGCTGGCGGCGTATCCTGAATTGAGTTGCACTGGCGGGCCGTTCGACATGGATCTGGATGCCGGGATTTTCAACGGCATTTACTGCGCCGGCAACGAGGCGAGCTATAAATTTCTTGAAGATGTGCTGATGGAAGTGTTCCAGCTTTTTCCCGGCGACTACATCCACATCGGCGGTGACGAAGTGCCCAAGAATAATTGGAAGCATTGTGAAAAATGCCAGGCGCTCATAAAAAAAGAGGGATTGAAAAACGAAGAGGAGCTGCAAAGTTATTTTATCCGGCGCATCGAGAAATTTATCAACGCGCATGGCCGCAAGCTGGTCGGTTGGAGCGAAATTTTGCAGGGCGGTCTCGCGAAAAATGCGACAGTGATGGATTGGATCGGCGGCGGCGCGGAAGCCGCGAACAGCGGACACGATGTCGTCATGGCGGCGAATGAATTCACTTACCTGTGCTATTATCAATCGCTTGACCGGCCACCAAAACTCAAAGCCGCCCGGAACTATCTGCCGTTGGAAAAAACATACGCTTTTGATCCGATTCCCGCCGGCCTGCAACCGGCCTCGACCTCGCACATCCTTGGCGTGGAGGGATGTCTTTGGACGGTCTTTTTCGCCTCAATGCACGAAGTAGAGGAAATGAGTTTCCCCCGTTTGTGCGCGCTGGCCGAAATCGGCTGGTCACCCAAGTCCGCGCTGAATTACGACGATTTTTTGAGCCGGCTGAAAAATCACCAAAATCGCCTGGACGCGGCTGGTGTTGCTTATTGGAATGACCATGCCGTGAAAATCGGCGAATGGAAGCCGGTTCAAACCAGCGCGTCAACCAATCTGCTGGAATGGGAAGTGCCGCCGCAAATTCTGGCGCCCGGGAAATTTCGTTTGAGCCTGAACTACGCGAAAGGCAAGCACGCCCTGAAAATTAAATGGGCGGCGCTGCTGGAAAATGGAAGTGAAATCGCCCGCGACACGCATGAGGGACTCGCCGGCGCGGGCTACAACCGGTCGGTGAAGGCGCGCGACTGGAATTATTTCCTCAATCTTCCGGCGGTAAAATCCGGCGCACAGTATGCCGTCCGAGTTTCCGTGTCCGACGAAGACAAAGTTGATTCCAGCGGTGTCGTCTTTCTTGACCCGCCGGTAACAGATTCAAAAAAATGACAAACTCCAATTCGCCAACTTCATCGGGTCAGCGACTCATGTCCGTGGACGCGCTACGTGGATTTGACATGTTTTGGATCATCGGCGGCGACTCGCTGGTCTATGCCCTCAACCGCATGAGCCAGACGCGGCCTGTTTCCTTTTTGGCCGGACAACTGGAGCACGCCGAGTGGGAAGGTTTTCACGCCTACGATTTGATCTTTCCGCTGTTCGTTTTCATCATGGGCGTCTCGCTGTTTTTTTCGTTGAGCCGGACGCTGGAGCGCGCCGGCCGGGCGGAAGCCTTGAAACGGGTGTTTTTTCGAACCATCGCGTTGTATCTGGCCGGAATGTTTTTCAATGGCGGCCTGACGAATGAATGGCCGGATGTGCGTCTGAGCGGCGTTCTCAGCCGGATTGCAATCGTGTATGGCATCGCTGGTTTGCTCTTCTGTTTTTTCAAGCCCCGCGCGCTGGCCGCGATTTGCACGGGCCTGCTCGTCGGCTATTGGGCGCTGATGACCTTCGTGCCGATTCGCGACATCCAGTTGGAGCAGCACAGTCTCGCCAAGCTCGCGGAACAATCCGGCGATTCCGCCACCGCTGCCCTGTTCAATAATCCCAACTTCGGCAATCCCTCCAAGGTCAAAAACAGCCCGGTGATGGCCGCCGCGGAAAAAATGTTTTATGCCACGACCAACTGGACCACCGGTAAGTTTGAAGCCGGACACAACTTGGCCGACCATCTCGATTTCCAATATCTCCCGGGCATGAAGTATGAAGGCTTCGCCGAGGCCGAAGGTTATTTGAGCACGCTGCCGGCTGTCGCGACTTGTTTGCTGGGAATTTTTGCCGGACTGCTTTTGCAAACCCAGACTGTGCCGGACAAACGGAAGGTGATTTACCTGATTGCGACAGGTGTGGTCTGTGTTGTTCTCGGCTGGTTGTGGAGTTGGCAGTTTCCTGTCATCAAAAAATTGTGGACGTCATCCTTCGTTCTGGTTGCGGGCGGATATAGCGCCATTTTGACGGGGCTGTTCTATTTGATCGTGGATGTCTGGCAGGCGAGAAAATGGTGCCAGCCATTCGTCTGGATGGGAATGAACTCCATCACGATTTATCTGGCGGGTTCCCTGCTGGGTGGTTTTCGGAAGCCTGCCTTGCGGCTGGTCGGCGGCGATGTGAAAAACTTTTTTGACCTGCACCTGGCCAAAGGTGCGGGCGACATGGTTATTTCCCTGACCGGATTGCTGCTGGCATTCTGGTTGATGCACTTCATGTATCGCCGGAAAATCTTTCTCAAGCTCTGACCGGATCATGCGCACCAGCCTTTTTGACATCCAAGTAAATGGTTTTGCGGGCGTGGATTTTCAACAGCCAGATTTGACTGACGCCGATTTGCGTCAGGCGGTGGAAGGTTTGGCCGCACACGAAACTCTCCGGTTCTTTGCCACGCTCATCACTGACAATGTTGAAGCACTCGGCAGAAAATTCGCCAACCTGGAACGAATCCGGGCGGCTGATGCTGCGGTGGCGGCAGCGGTTTGTGGTTATCATCTCGAGGGGCCGTGGCTCTCACCCGAGCCGGGCTACCGTGGCGCGCATGATTCGCGCCACATGGGTGCGCCGGACATCCGCGCCTTTGAGCGTTTGCAGACGGCGGCGGGTGGAAATATCCGATTGGTCACGCTGGCTCCCGAATGGCCGGGCACCATGGATTTTATCCGGGCGGTGGTCGGCATGGGAGTGCAGGTTTCTCTGGGGCATACCAACGCTTCGGAATCAGAAATCACGGCGGCCATCTCGGCGGGCGCGCGATTCTGCACCCATCTCGGCAACGGCGTGCCGACGGAATTGCACCGGCACGAAAACGTGATGCAGCGTCTTCTGGCGCGCGACGAACTTATCGCCTTCTTCATCCCTGATGGAATCCATCTGCCGCCACCGGTCTTGAAAAACTTTTTCCGGGCCAAGCCTGCCGGCAAGGCGTTGTTCACAACGGATTGCATGGCGGCGGCCGGAGCGCCGTCGGGTCGTTACCAGCTCGGCAATTTATTTCTGGAAGTGGGCGATGACCGGATTGTTCGGCAGCCGGGACGATCGAACTTTGCCGGTTCCGCCCTCTGCCCCGATGAGGGAGTCAAAAACATTCAGAGCTGGCTTGGCTTGAATGCCGAGCATGCCCGCCGGCTCTTTTCAACTTCTATTGCGGACGCTTTCAATATAAGCTTGCCAGACATTTCCAATTAGTATGAGTCACAAATCAATCAGTGTTGACCGGCTTCAGGTAAAAATTTTCCCTGATCGCGCCAGCATGGGTGCCGCCGCCGCTGCCGCCGCCGCTCAAATCTTGCGGGCGGCCATTCAGAAACAAGGTGCCGCCCGGATCATCGTCGCCAGCGCGCCTTCGCAAAATGAGTTGGTCGCCGGCCTTGCCGCCGCGCCGGATATTGATTGGCGACGGGTCACAATCTTTCACATGGACGAATACGTCGGCCTGCCGGCCACTCATCCGGCTTCCTTCCGCAATTATCAGCAGCGGCATCTGTTGTCATGCGTAAAGCCGGCAGTCTTCCACGGTATTCGCGGCGAAGCTCCTGACTCGGAGGCTGAATGTGCGCGCTACTCCGCATTGCTGGCCGAGGCTCCGATTGACTTGGTTTGCATGGGCATTGGCGAGAATGGGCACATCGCCTTCAATGACCCGCCCGTGGCGGACTTTGCGGATCCGCTGAAAGTCAAGATCGTCAAGCTGGATGAAATCTGCCGGCAGCAGCAGGTCAACGATGGCTGTTTCCCGAACCTGGACTCCGTGCCGCAAC
>Ga0114951_10003086_pt1 | contig 17692 bp, 8 predicted proteins | sample AM7aDNAmetaG_FD_88677 | JGI IMG/M metagenome (GOLD analysis project Ga0114951, IMG submission 88677) | Freshwater microbial communities from Finland to study Microbial Dark Matter (Phase II) - AM7a DNA metaG | ecosystem: Environmental > Aquatic > Freshwater > Lake | place: Finland: Lake Alinen...
ACAGGAGAAGGCAGGGAGACCCCAGCGGTGGGGAATCCTCCCGCCGGCGCGGAGATAGAAGACAATTCCGTAGAGTTGCTTCCAGTGGATCCCAAGGCGAAGCCATTGATCCCTGGGAATGTCTACACTCTCAAGGAGCTCTCTAAGAACACTTTACCGGAAGAACGGGAGTTTTTCACGGAGGCCTATCTTGTTCTTTGCGCTCCGGCGCCATGTCCTCCCTGTCCGGAAGGCGTTCAGTGCGCGGCTTGTGAGCAGTCGGTCCTCTACTTTGCGGATGAACCCATAAAAGGTAAAACCGTTGCCGAACTTGGGGCGATGCGCGAAGTTCTTGTGGGGCATCACTATGAGTTTTGCCCCGAGCTAACAAAATTCAAGGCTGGGAAAAAATACCGTCTCAAGGTCGCGGTGCAGAATATAACGCCCGAGGCGGGATGGGTTTACAATGAGATGAGGATCGTCGAGCCCGAATGATCCGATCTGCCGCGAGTTACGTTCAAATATCGAAAGCGATAAAACTTCCATGAACCTCCTTTTCTTCATCCTAAGACCGTGGATACAGGAAATGGCCTCACTCAGAAGATTCATTTTCAACCCTATGGGAATCACGGGCGCGTTGCTCGCAGGTCTTGCCCTCTTGCTTTTATTCGAGGGAGCGAGTATTTTAATAAAGACTCGGGCCAAAAATGTCGAAACAGTTGTAACCGAAAAAACCAAGGGACTTCAATGACGAACGAATTTAGCGAGTTTAAAGACAGAAGAAAATTTGTTCGCGTGAGCATTTACGCGATCACACGGTATTTTTGTCCTCTTCGCGATATGGAGGTTGGGGTTCAGACCCGGATCTCGGACATTTCCGAAGGCGGCGCGTTACTCGTGAGCTTTACGGAAGGGCTTCCTCCGGAGGCGTCGGTTAAAATGAGTTTTGTGATGCCCGGCGACGAGAGCCAGTTTGTGAGCGTGGAGGGCATAGTCCGACATACGGGGATCTTCGAAAAAGATCTCTACCGGTCAGGCGTTGAGTTCCTCAAGCTGAAGAAAAAAGACCTGGAAGCCATCCATAGATACGTCGCTTCCCATAAGAAGAAGTAACTCTGCGCCTCGGAAGGGCTCAGGGCGTTCCGATCATGTCCCGCACAAACTGATTCAGCAAGGTTTCCAGGTGGATCGGCTTGGTTAGAAACTCCGAAGCTCCCAGACCAGCCATTTTTTTGACAGTTTCGGGGTCCCGTTGTCCGGTGAGGATCACCACGGGTAGGGCGGGGAATTGTTCGTGAATGAGACGCATGACCTCGATCCCGTCCATGCCCGGCATGCCAATATCCAGGATGACAAGGGAGGGGAGATCCTTTTTGATCCTGGCCAGGCCGTCAGGACCGTTCAGGGCGTAAGAGGCGGCATAGCCCGCATCAAAGAGGAACTCCGTCACCATCTTGCAAATCTCGGGCTCATCATCGATGATCAGAATCTTTTTAGGCATTTCTTTCTCCCCTCTTGACCTTCTCATTATAAAACAAGGCCGCTTTTCGAAGGAAACAATTTTTTTGCGACGCACAAAGGCGGGAGGAGGAATAGCGAATGACGTTTGGTTTTTTCATTTGGTGCTATCCTCCCGCCAATAGCCGACAACCTGTTTTTTTATGTCGCCAACCTGTGAGAGGGTTGATAAGATAACCACAGCTCAAACACAACGGGGTTTACGATGATCACAAGTTTTTATTATAAAAAGGGCGGGCAGATCGAGGCGAATCTTTCCAAAGCACGGCTCCTTTCCGCGTTAGGTGAAAAAGGGGGTCTTCTCTGGGTGGATCTTGAGGAGCCCAACGAATTTGAAAGCGATTCCCTGGTCGAGATCTTTAACTTTCATCCTCTGGCAGTCGAAGACTGCGTGACGGATCGATCTCAAACTAAGCTCGACGACTATGGCGAGTATCTTTTCATGGTTGTTCACGCGATCATGATGCACGACAAAGGCTCCAAAAGAGAGCTTCGAACCCTAGAGCTTAATGTTTTTATCGGAGAGAATTTCGTGGTGACATTTCACAGGGAGCCGCTCGTAAGCGTTGCTCAGGTGCGCGAACTTGTCCAAAAGAAGGCCTCGGCGCTCATGGAGAGCGGCTCCGATATGTTGGTGCACTCTCTCCTGGATCATTTGGTGGATCGGTACCTCCCAGTCCTGGAGGAATATGACGAGAAGATCAACTCCCTGGAAAAAGAAATGTTCCGTCACACCTCGAAAGATTTCCTGAAAACCCTGCTTCAGGTCAAGCAGGAGGTTTTTCATCTGCGGCGGATCGTAGGCCCCCAGAGGGACACTCTTTACTCTCTGACCCGCGACTCCAGCACTTATATCAAGCCGGAGCATTTGATGTATTTCCGCGATATCTACGATCATCTTTTTAGGATCTATGGCATGGCCGAGGCGTATCATGAAAACCTGAACAGCATTTTGCAGGTCTATTTTTCCTATTCCTCTTTTAAGCTAAACGAAGTTCTAAAACATCTGACGGTTTTGGCGACCGTCACTATGCCGCCCGTTATCATCGCTAGCGTTTACGGAATGAATTTCAAGCATTTTCCAGAGCTGGAATGGGCGATGGGATATCCTTTCGCCATCGGCCTTTGCGTACTTTCCTCGCTTGCCATGCTCGTCTGGATGAAGTTCAAGAAATGGATATAGCGGCCTTCGACGGATTTCAAATCCCATGATGAAAACCCTCTATGGCGCCACCCCCGATGAAATAGAAGCTTTTGTGGTCGGGCAGGGCCTTCCTAAATACCGCGCGACACAACTCCTCGGCTGGATCTATCAAAAAAACGTTCTTGCATGGGACGAGATCCGGAATCTTCCAAAAGACATGCTCCAAAAAATTTCCGGAGAGATTCGCCTGACCGCACTTGAGCCCGATGAAGAAAAAAAAGCTATTGCTGGAGGGTCCACGAAATTCCTTTTCAAAACCTCGGACGGACATTTTCTCGAAAGCGTACTGATCTCTCAAAAGGATACGCTTGATCTTGAAGAGGGGGAGGAGGCCATCACTTCCGGGCGAGAGACCGTGTGCGTTTCAACCCAACTGGGGTGCAAGGTCCAATGTGTGTTTTGTGCAAGCGGGCAGGGAAAATTCACTCGCAATCTCACGGCTGGCGAGATCGTCGAGCAAGTGGCGAGAATCGGTCGCATGACGGGGAAAAAGATCACCAACGTTGTTTTTATGGGGATGGGAGAGCCGCTTGATAATTACGAAGCCACGCTTAAGGCGGTTCAAATTTTGATCGAGCCCTGGGGTTTCGGGTTTGGTGCGCGAAGAGTGACTGTTTCAACCTCTGGGATCACTCCGAAAATCCTGGAATTTGTCAAAGCGGTGGACGGACGGGTCCGGCTTTCCGTATCCCTTCATTCCTCGATCGATGAGGTCCGCAGCGGCCTCGTTCCAATCAACCGACGGTACCCCCTCAAAGAGCTTATGAGCGCGCTGAGGAGGATCAATCAGGATCTGAAGCGCGACATTACATTTGAGTACACGTTGATCCCCGGCGTGAACAACTCCGAAGAAGAAGCCGAAGGTGTGGCCATTCTCGCGAAACCACTTCGGGCCAAAGTCAATGTGATCCCCTATAACCCGATCGCAGAGTATCCGCACAAAGCGCCCACGCCCGAAGAAACGAAACATTTTTGCGATCAACTCGAAAGGCGCGGCCTTCATGTGATCTTGCGAAAAACAGCGGGCGGCGATATCAATGCCGCGTGTGGACAACTCAGACTTGACCGCTCGACGCGGCTAGTCTGAGCGGGACTCGCGACTCGTTTTTGGTTTCAAGCCCTTCCGCTCCTTAACCGAAACCTCTATTTTCTCGATTTATTTCCTTGCCATTCTGGATTCGTGATCTCCAGTTGAGTATCCAGCTTGCCGCAAGAGCCAAGCGCCGTAAACAGAAACTGTTTATAGTCGCTCGAGTATTTTCTGTTGAACCCCTTCTGCAATATTGTTTGGAATTGAGACTGCAGTTCGACGCATCTGATCGGCCAGCCAAAATTTTTCTTCAGGGGAAATAACTTGGTGAGGCGGTAAATATCGACCACAAGGTCCCTTCCAGTTTTCCATATGACAAGATCCTTGAAATTTGAGATCGGTTTCTGTTTATTTTCTTCCATGGAAACACCCTCCTTAGGGTGGGTGTTTTTTGAATCCCGAGCCCCGGGTTTCATCGGGTGGATGATAAATCCATAAGCCGTTCAGCGCCGGTTTCTCGTCATAAATCCGCTCGAGTTTTTTCGAAAACCCCCCATCCGTCATGCCGTCCAGGAGCGGTTTTTCAGGTTTCCCATAAAAACACTTCGATCTGTAATGGCGAAAACAGCGTCCGGAAGAAAACCGAAATAAAATAAGCGTTTGATCGGCGCGCTCGCGTCGGCTTGGGAGCAGAGGGGTTGCCACGCATTTTCTTTTCCGGCTTCGAAGATTTGTTGCTCGGAGGCAATCAAAAACTTGGATCTGTCGAATGGATGGGAAGCGAGGCCGGTGAGCGCGCCTCCTGACATGGAGGGCTGAAAGGGTTTTTGCCTCTCCGCGGGAGCCGATATTTGAAAACCCAAGACGTAGAGGAGCCATAGGACGATACCTCCTCCAACGAAGTGCATATTTATTGGACGCATGTGAGACTTCAATTTATTCATTATCAACATATAACATATTCACAAAATTTAATATTGTCAAAAAATCTTCGTTATTTCTTCAAAATTCGTCCTATAAACCAGCTCTGTCCCTTGTAAAAGACGTACTCGGCGGGTACATTTTAATGACTGGCAGCTCCAATTTGAGGGGAATGTTTCTTTAAACTAAAAATATCCATTTACAAAGAAGCAAAGCCTCAATTTAAGTCTTTGCATAAGGTAATTCATCAAGGGTAGGCCATCCTTTTCTCACGTCTGTGCGTGGGGAAACAGACGATGAGAAACAAAAAAAGGGAGAAAATGAGGGAGACTTTTAGCTTCAAAAGGGTCATTAGCCTGATCGTCGTTATTTGCTTCCTGACAACGAACGCGATGGCTATGCCCTCACAAAGCCTGTTGCTCGGGACTCGGGACTCGGGACTCGATCCATTCCTCGCAAACCTTTCAATTCCTTTTGGGTTGGGAAGTGTTGTTGAAACGTACGATGCATCAAAATCCGGGACTCGTGATAACGAGGGACAAAATATAAGGGGCGAGTTCCGAGGGGCGAGTCCCCGTTCCGTCATCTACATCCAAGACGCTCACGACTCGCTTGAGGCTCAGGAAAATATTGCCGCCATGGTCCAATATTTCGTCAAAGAGTACGGCGTCAATACCGTCTACGAAGAAGGGTATGAGGGGCCTGTTCCCACGGATAAGCTTTTCGAAAACATCACCGACCCTGTTCTGAAAGAAAAGATCTCCTACTACCTCATGGATAAACTCCGTGTCGGCGGCGCGGAGTATGCGCATATCAATCGGCTAGCGGTAAGGGACTCGCGCCTCGCACCGCGGGACGCGAAACCCAAAAACAAGCAACCTTTGAAGGGTTCAGACAGACGAGTCCCGAGTCCCGAGTCCCGGACGGATTTCGAATTGGTAGGTGCCGACTCAATTAATCTTCATCTTGAGAATATTCGCGCTTACGAACAGGCCGCGAAGAATCGAGGGGGTGTCAGCCAGGATATCGGGCGAATTCGTAAGGACCTCCAAAAGATGATTGATAAGAACTTTCCCAAGGAAATGAAATCATGGCTAAAGCTCAAGGAGCGCTACCAGAATGGGCAGTTGCCGCTTTTAAATTATTTAGAAAGAATCTATTCAACGAGGGGAACGGCTAACGGGGAACGGGGAACGAAAACGCTCAACGTTAACCGGTTGCCGTTTCCCGGCGTGGAAGCGCTTCTCGCCGGCGATGAAAAAAAAATCAAACAGATAGGGGTGATGCAGCTTTTAGGGGAGATCAAAAGTCTTGAGAACGAAATGGTCGAACAAGGTCTTCCTGCAGAGCGTGACCGAAAGACCTACGGTTATTATCAAAGCGTTCTTCTTCTAGAAAAACTGAACACGATCGAGCTCAGTCATGAGGAATTTACCGCATTAAAAGAATCTCTCGAGGGGCTCAAGACAGAAGACGTTGCTCAGTTCATTGCCCGTGAGACAAACCATTCGATCGTCCTCTTCCGTTCCTGGGAAAGCCTGATCACGGACGCGATCAGTTTTTACGAGTTGGCGAAAAAGAGGGATGCAGTGCTCGGAAAATTCCTTGCGGAATTTTCTGAAATGGGACTAGGGACTAGGGATTCGTCCCTCGTAAAAACCAGTCCCGAGTCCCGAGGACCGAGTCTCGCACCAGCCGTGCTGGTGTTTGGCGGATTCCACAAGGAAGCGATCAGGCGGATGATGAAAGAAAAAGGGATCAGCTACGTCATTCTATCGCCTGCGATCGGGGCGCCCAGCAAACGGCATGAGGATTATTATCGGTTCCTGATGGAAGGGGGGAAGTATGCTTTTGAAAAAGAACAGGGACTAGGGACTGGGGACTCGCATCTCGCAAAAAACAGCGACGAATTGAAAACGACGAGTCCCGAGGCACGAGTCAAAGGCATTGCCCGTCAAAACACCTGCCCTGAACGCGCGCCGGGAATGCCCGGGTACAAAAACATTATTAACGACCTCGCCGGAAGAGCAACGCCTTTTCTCTCTGAAAAACACGAGAATTTTATTCTGGCGATGGATGACAAGCTGACGCCCTATCAGCAGATCCTCGCTTCCGAAGTGAACGTCGGCGCGTTGGCATCTGAAACCCGCTCGGAAGTGAGAAGGAAAGCCGAAGAGTGGAAGAAAACCGATTTCCCCCCAGCCAAAGAGATCAAGGCCCATGTAAAGCAACAAAAGGCGATGGGGAAGAAAACGGAACCGGTCTATCACCCCACAATCAGAGGTATTGTTACCAAGATTGATCTCGATACATTTCTTAATCTTGCGATCCATCAGATCGCGATTGCTCCCCGCATAGGAAAAGACGGCGCGCTGCGGTGGTTCGCCGAATCCCATCCCGGTCTTCGCTCCGAGGTGAGGGGGTTTTCCTCAGAGATTGAGAACGAGCTGCAATTCACTTTTGGGCCGGAACATCCGGAAGAGTTTCTACGCTTGAGTGCCATCCAGTGGGCGTCGAAAGAGGCGGTTTTCTTCGGGAATCCTCAAGAACCGATCTCGATGAAAATATTGTTTGACCGCGCGCGCGAAACAATCAAAAAACTGGATTTTAAACCAGAACAAAAGGTCCTGGATATAGGGACCGGTCCGCGAGGCGGCTTTTCTTTTATTGCCGCTTTGCAAGGGGCTCATGTTACAGCGGTTGAGAGGGATGCTGTGATTGCGGCACAGCTTCGGGCCCGCTACCAAAACCTTGAAGCAGCCATCCAAAAGGCCGGGGGTCGTTGGAATCTGATACAGGCTGATTTTATCAGTCATGATTTCGGAGGCGAACAATTCGATACGATTCTGATGACCGACGTTCTAACCGTCAATCCCTTGAATGCAGCGATCAACGTGAAAGCGCCGTTAACCGTGTTAAATCAGGGCAATGCTCCTCTCATCCTGAAAAAAGTCGCCACATTAAAGAAGCCCGGTGGCGGGAAATTCCTCTATAGCGTTCCGGATATCCTGGATAACGGCCAACGTTACTTGCGGGTCATTCCCATGGCGCAGGAGCTAGGCGCGGCCCTGGCAGTTTTTGCTGCCGTCAAACCCAATCTGGATTTTGTTTCCACTCCTTTTTCGGGTGGGACCAAGCGGGGTGTTCTCATGACCCTGGAGCTCATGACCGAAAAAGAAAAGCAAGCCTTTAGAGCAATGACCGGTCGTCGCTCTGAGATGCGGGATCTGAAGCCGCTTGAAGACCTGACCTGGAGCGACGAGGATTTTCCGCATTTTACGGAATATCTCAAAGGAGTGCCGGCCTTGATCGGGACGCTGTATCGCATGCGGCACTTCACGGATAAAGCCCAATTGCCGGATTGGAAGAAAAGCAAGACCCCGTTCGAATATTTCGTAAATGTTGTTTTCCTGATCCTGCTTTGTGGCCAGAATTGGCGGGCGGACCGCGCCTGGGAGCACTTTTTTAAACTCATTCAGAAAAAAGAAGGAACAGCGTGGTTCTATCATCCGCAGGCCATCCAAGCCGTCGCTGATGAAGCCGGAAGCATTCTTTCCGGCGATAAAAGCCAGCCCGTTGTCATTTATAACTATGGCTCCGCGGGCGGGGAGGAAAGCTACAGCTTGGCGCTCCTTCTGAAGCATCGTTATCCCGGGCCGGCGCAACGCGTCAAGATCATCGCGGCGGACAAAGTTCCACAGGCCATCAGCGAGCTACAACTTTTAAATATTAGAGACGTCCCGGAAGAACTTAAAGACGCGATCCCCCAATATTTTGATGAAGTGCTTACATTCCCTCACTTGGATTGGAACAACAAACCGCAGTTGGAGAGAATCTATGCGCTAAAAAAAGAGTTTATGCACCTTGTGGAGCTTAGAACTGTGGATGTTCTCGGATATCGTCCAGAACAAGGAACCACGAATATCATCATGGCCAACGGCTTTCTGGGAGGCCACATCGGTAAAAATAGCGGACTCGAAGATGTTTTGAGAAAATTTCACAAACAGCTAAGGCCCGGCGGCGTGCTCGTGGTGTCTAACGAAGGTTTTAATGATCCGGCCCACAAAGAGGCCTTTATGCAGGGGATCCGCAACCTCATGAGCGAAGGGCTTTTCGAGTCAGTTCAAGAGAGCAAAAACGATCTTGGTATTTTTAGAAAAAAAGTCCGTTCAGAAATTCGCGATCAATCGAATGAATTTCTGGCCACGATCAAGGCGGAGCCGGGGCAGGAACGATTCAAGGTTGGCGTCGCGAAGATGGATATTTTTAACGGAGAGATCCGGACGGTTCCGTTTGAATCGACTCGACGAATGTACGGCACAGCCAAAGACCCGCGAGTTCTTGCTCTTTTTGTGCCTGATGCGGAAAAGGAGCGCCTGTTAGCCTCCGGGGTTTTAGAGGGACAATTCACCGATATCCATGTTCCCGGATCGCTCGCTTTTGTTCGCTGCTATGTTCGCGGGAAGCAACTCGTGGTCGCGGAAGTTCAAAGTGACGTTTATCCGTTCCTGAAAAAAGATGAAACGACACGAGTGCGATATAAAGATTGGCGAAAGGTCATGCGTCTTGTAACCGAAGCCTATGCCCGAAATTTTCCAGAAATCGAAGAGATCGTCAGTCCTTCCAGTGAGACGATCCTCAGGCGGTGGCCGGAGCGAGCTTTTCCCGGCATCATTGCGCGCCTTCAGAATTATGGGGACAGCCCCTTTCTTACAAAATTTTTGAGAGGGGTCCAAAAATTCCTGACCTTTCTAATGCGTCCTATGATCCCCACGCTATTTTCTTGGATGGGGGAGAGCCCTTTTGCGGAGCGGATGAAAAAAAGGCTCTTCATGAAGGCCTTGGATCCGGAGCTTGCCCGGATCGTCTATGATCAGAATATGCCGGACTTCGGTTACGTGCTCGAAGATCTTCACGGAGAGATCTCCTGGGAAGGCGATCTCAGTTTGAAGCGAGCGTGGGTTAAAAAACTCCGCCCGATCGAACAGGATCCGCTAATGGCGGGATTCTTTGAGCGGCTGAATGTTCGCTCGGAGCTGCGGAGGGTCAGGCCAGCGTCAGGCGAGCCTCAACTCTCGAGAAAGGAAAGGGAGCAGCTCACCGACCTAGGGATGGATCAATATGCCTTTTTTTACCAAAGCAATGACAGCCAATACGATGCCATCCCCTACACGCTGGAAGTGCCCTTATGGGAATGGAGGGTTGGGGATGTTTTTGTGGTCGAGGAAGGCCAGGAGACCGAGAACTATGTTCTTCTGGATCAAACCGATTTTGGCGTCGTAACCTTCACGCCATCCAGTGATTTTGGCGAGCACCAGAGGAAAGATGTTCGGGATTGGCGGATGGATTTTGGGCGAGATCTGGATCGAGGCGCCAAGATCACCGTTCGCAGGTATTACGATGCCGGAAAGGTCCCGGAAGTTCTCCGGCTTGCGAACGCTGGGCAATTAAAGCCGGATACAATGGGAGATTATTTCGGGAGAGTTATTGTCAGCGCTTTGATTGTCGCGGGTCTCCCGGCCCTGGGGTTGCATTTCCTGGGACTTTTAAGACCTTGGATGCTCATAACGCTTTCAGGGATTCTAGCGTTCGATCTTTTGATCGGTCCCATTCTTTTCCGGTTCAAAACAGATAGTTTTATTTTCGGACTCAACCAGGCGCTCCCATTCCGAAACCCGCCGCCGGGGAAGAAGCTTTCCAAGATGGAAGTCCTGAGGATGAGATCTCCGGCTCCTGCTGCGGAGGAGGACCTGCCCGGGAGCGGTCGTTCGGCCCGCTCGGAACTTCGCGAAAAAGGTTTAACGGAAGAGGATTACCAGAAAGAAAAAACATGGGCACGAAAGGCGGCAGAAGAGCTTCGTAAAGAAACCGGTACCGCGATTTTACAAACGGCAAGAAATCTCCGTTTCTCACCCGTGCGCAAAAGTGACGCGGAAGCCGAAGTGAATGGGCTCCAGGCCTATTTAAGGGAAAGGGCAGTGAAGGCGGAAAGATATTGGGAGCGCGAATTTTCTTCCCGCTTTTCTGAGGAGCGGCATTTCCCTCGCATGCGCGGGGCGCTCGAATCCGGGAAAAAGGCCGTTCAAACCGAGACGGTCTTGTCGGACGGTGCAAAGGCTCGAGTGATCGTGGTCCCAGTGACCGATCCTCTTTCTCCCAATGACTACGACTTTTATTTTTTGAAAGTCCGGGAGAGAAAAAGCCCCGAAAAACTCGTTGCGTACGGGATCCAAAGCTACCAGGAAGGAAATACCGCTCCCTTTTTCGGTTTTGACTTGCTCCCGGAATTTCGAGAGGGTGGGCGGAACTTTTCTGCAAGCGAACTTCTCAGGGTCTATTGGGCTGCCGTAGCGCATCGGACGGCTATTTCAAAAGGAACCCCATCAAAGGAATTCGGGATCTCGAGGGAGCAGATTTTTTCAAAATTGGCAGGGAGTGATCCGGCAGCAACGCTGGCGATGTATCTCGGGCTCGGCCTGGGGGTTTCGGCCGGGGTGTTGATCTCAAAACCGGATGTCTGGAATAACGAACAGTCCGTGAGGAGCGGGTCCGCGGAAGCCGCGGGATACTTAAATTGGTTGGTTTATAAAAATCTCAAGGGAGGTCCTTTTAGAAAGAACAGGAACCTTCTCTCCGCTTTTGCGGCCCCGCTTGTCTCTGTTCCCACGTTCACGTTATCTCTTCCCGGAGCCTTCGCCGCTCAATCGAAATCCCGTTCGGAAGTGCGGGCCGGACTCTTTTCCCGTTTTGCCAGGATCATGCTTCTGGACCGGAAAGAATCGCAGGAACAACGTCTAGAGCAGCTTTATTCTCTCCAGGCTGACGTCAATGACGGAGATTTTTTTAGGGAATATTTAACGGACGCTTTGAAACACAAAGACGCATTAGGCGATGTGATGGGTTTTGTCGACAAGGTTTTTAGCAAGGCCAAAGCTTTTCCCAAGAACTCCAGAACACGGATCGTGTTCCTCAAAGCCGGCGCGGAACCTTTATATCGTCTGGCCAAGATCCGAGCCATGGTCACCGGGGAGTTTCCTCCCGAGCGCATCCACAGCGTTTGGATCACCATGAAGCAAAATGAAGTTATGAGTAAAGATCCGCAGCGGGCGGTGGATCTGGTCAAATATTTAAAACAGGAAGGCGTTTTGGCGGATGCGGACCATTTGTTATTTGTGGATACCGACGCAACGTTGTCTCATGGTTCCCACCAGGTGATCGCGCAGACTTTGCTGGATCATTCCGTGATGGAACGGGCGGATCCGGAACTTCCTGTGTGGAATGCTCAGGGAGGCGATCACCGCCTGGAGTTTCTTTATATGTCTGCTGAGGCGATGGATTCCAAAAATTACAAGGGCATTCCGCTATCGAGCTATGCGCCAGAGGATCCCAACTCATTCTCCGCGGTGGATGTCCTGCCAAAATTAGTAAGCGTCGAACCGCGTTTCGCGGACGAAGGAGGCATTATTCAACTGCGCTATGCGGATGCCTATGGCAAACGTTTTGGCGGCGAACCTCAGAAAAACGGCATTTCGCATTATCTGGAACATGCGCGGCTGGTTCTGGAATTGATGGCGACCCTGGAAAAAAAAGGCTGGGAGGTTGCTCCAACCTGGGATTTGTACGTTCATTGGGTGTCCGGAAAACTCGCAGCCGTTGACAGCTGGGATGACAATTACTGGCGGCAAGGCGACAAGATCGATCGTTTTGATTTCCAGTCCGCTGGAAGCGAAGCGTCGCCCAATCGTTCTGAAACCCGATTGCAAGGCGAGAAAGAAACCCTTTCTGAGGCGCAAAGAGTATCTATCGCTAAGGGTCTTCTGGAAGTTGTTGAAAGAAAGCTGAATGGTCTGATTCCCATGGCGGGAGAGGCGCCTCAGGAAGTTGCCGCGGAAGCGCAGTTCCAAAAGGATAACCTTCACCGGATCGTTGTGGAGAAATATCGTCTTGGGAACCATCCCGAGATCTCTGCGAAATATAACGAATTAGTTACGCTTTGCGAAAAGCTCACGGAGGCGACAGAAGAAAAGCAAGGTTCTGAGCTGCGGCTGAAGGTTCCCGAAGCTGCGGTGGCGGTTTCAGATCCTATTCTTGGAAAAGTGGCTAATGTGAAAATTCTGGGGCTCGAAGGGCAACAACTACGGCAGGTCGCCTCCTTTCTGAGCCGGATGGAAGAGAAGTTTTTCAATCCTGGGAATCGGGGAAGCCGTGAGGGATCACGCTCATCCGATCAATGGGAAAGAACTCTGACGAAATTCCCCACATGGATCCTTGTCGATCCCCAGGGCGAGGTTGCGGGAGTTATTTACGGTTCTTTAAGCCTGGATCGAGAAAGCGCCGAGCTTTTGAGAGTCCTGACGCGCCAAGACGGTGTTCGGGGACGAGGTTCTTTACTCATGGATGTTTTTCTTAGTCAAATGTTCCAGGAAGGAGCCCAGGAAGTTTTCTGGAGATCTTTTAATTCGAAGTCCCATGATTTTTATGACAGCTACCTTGAAAAGAGAGAAGCCACCGGGGCGGTAAGGATTGAAAATCATTTTCGGGACGACTATAGGATATCGCTTTTAAAAGATATCCTGGCAAAGGCGAGGGATAAAGCCAGCGTTCCAAGGAAAATATGGACGCTTCAAGAAGTCGTGGAGTCGCTGCCGCTTTCAGCGCAGGAGCTTTTGGAGCAGGTTCGCGTAAAAGATCCTGAAATATTGGAGCATATGAAGAGGGTGATGCACCTTTCGCTCATAACCGCCGAGGAGCTGGGGATGTCGTCTTCTCTGCCGTTGGCTCAGGCGGCTCTTCTGCACGACATCGGAAAACTCGCGATCCCTGATGAAATTCTCAATAACTCCAATCCCGAGTTGTCGGAGGCCGAGTGGCTCATGATGAAAACGCACGCTCAAAAAGGCGCCGACCTCCTCGCTTCGATTCCGGGCCTTGAAGTTGTTCGCGAAATTGTTCTTTCTCATCATGAAAGAACGGATGGGAAAGGCTACCCGCGTGGGTTGAAAGGAGAAGAGATCTCCTTGGAAGCGAAGATCATTGCGGTGGCAGACTCCTTTGATGCGATGACCGCGGGGCGCGTCTATCAGGAGGGGATCGTGGCGTATAGGGCGGTCCGGGAATTCCTCAATCACGCGAATGCCGGCCTGCTTGACCTGATAGTGGTCAAGGCCTTTGCCAGGGCCTGGCATCTTGAGAACGAGAAGCGCAAAGAGCGCGGAGAAACTTTTCATCCGGAGACCCGTTCGGAAGTTCGCGCGTCTGACTTCGACAACGAAGGATCGATAAGTCGAATGCGGCAGCTTCTCGAAAAAACTTCTTCGGAAGCGAAAAGCACCCTGCAAGAAGTCTTGGAATCGAAGGTCCGTTTCTGGCGCAACCGGTTTTTGCAGGCCATGACAGGTTCGGAGGGAAAAGATCTCAGAGTCAACACGATGAGAATGATCCAATGGTTCGGAGGAATCGGACTCGCCGGAGAGAGCGCTGCTGCTTGGTTCGACCACAAGGAAGTTTATAGCAGAACAAAAAGCGAAAATAGCGTCTCAAAGGACTTAAAGGATGAGGAGACCGTCCGCTCGGAGCTACGGGTGATTGACCGGGATGTGCAGGGAAAGTGGATGCTGCCGGGAGTGACGGTTCAGCAAGAACGTTTTGATCGTGTGGTTCTGATGCCCGAGGAATATCATCCGGTTCTGCATGTGAATATTAATGGGACGGGGTATTCGATCGGACATGGAGATTATTTGGTCCTGACGCTTCCTTCGGGCAAGAAGCTCTATTGGGGCGGCCAGCACAACCTTTCTTACGCCTTTTTCTTCAAGTGGTTTGGAGAAGAGGCCAAAAACCGTTTGGGGTCGATCCTCTGGCGTCATGCGGATCAGCATCAGGACCTCAATATTGGCTCGCTTCACTCAAACGATCCACCTCAAAATTCGAATATGCAGAGCCAGATCGATTTCGGATTGCAGACATTGAATGCCTCGAACTATCTTGGGTTTATCCGAAGTCGGAAGCTGGCCAGGGTCGAACATGCCGCAGCCGTTGAAGAGCTGGATACGTGGAACCAGAATTCGGAAACCGGCGGCGTTCTGGATATCGACCTGGATATTTTGGTCCATCCTAGGACCGCAATGCTTCAGGACAGTAAAGTTTTTTCTGAAAAATTAGCCAAAGCCGCAACGACAGCTGAAGTCATCTTCATCACCAACAGTTCGGAATTACAGACTATTTATCCCCAAGGACAGGCTCGGCCAGGGTATCCCAAATATTTAGATCCCGATGAAGCCGTTGCGTTCGGGATCCGCCTGATCCAGGCAATCACAAAACAGGATGCATTGCGTTCCGAAGTGCGAGAAAAAGGCACGCTTTCGGCGACTGAGGCCGACAATCCCTATGTCCGTTTCGACAATGTTCTCAATGGTTTTATGGCCGAAGACCTTCAGTTTGACGGGCTCATTTCCTCCACGATCGATCGTTATCTTATGGCGCATATTCGTCCCAAGGTCTTGATCCTCGGCGCTGGCGGGGGCGAGGTCGTTCGAGAATTCCGTGAAAATTATGGGGATTCCACAGACCTCTCCTTCATCAATCGTGAACGGATCCGCATACCGGCGTCTCAATATCTAAGTTGTGTTGCTTCGGCCGGCCCGGTAAGCGGGGTCAGGGCTTTCCTGAAATATTTTCACCGGAATGTCACGATCCACGATGTGGAAGACGGGCTGAAGATGTACAAGCGGGGCTCTTTTCAGGTGGTGCTCTTGACGCGTCAAACTTGGCGCTATATTCAAAAAAGAGCGGAGCTTTTACAGGAGATCCAACGCGTTCTTGTCCAGGGAGGGAAAGCCTTTATCTCCCAGCTCGATTATACGGAATTCAGGATTTTAGACGGAACTACGGCAAAGACGCTCTCCAGCGGGGAATTCCTGAAACTTCTTAGCGATCAGTACGGGGACGAATACGAACTCTTCAATGGAACCGGGACCAAACCGGCCTTAGTCATCACCAAGCTTCAGACTCAAAGTCCGTTCTCTTTTCTTAGAGCCGTTGATTCAAAACCGTTCCGGGCCTTGACCTCCTCGGAAGGAAAGAGTGGGAAAAAGGTGGCCGTTCCGGTTTCTTATCAAGTCACTTACGATGTCGATTGGAAGAGTGTCCGGAAAAAGATGCAACACACCGCTCGCTCTGAGGTGCGTGGCGAAAAAGAGAATCGCGATCAGGAGAAATGGACTAAATTCCTCGAGGTCTACGCTAATTCGTTGCCGGGATTTGCCGGCGTTTCGTTGAACAAATTCTGGGAAGAGATTTTCGAGAAGACGCCCGCAGGTTCGCGGATCCTTGATCTTGCCACCGGGAACGGAGCCGTCGCGGGACTGGCGCCCGGGATACCCGGCAAGGGATTCGACGTTTGGGCGATCGATTATGCGACTCCGAAAGTGATCGCCCCCGGCGTTAACTTCAGGCAAGCGTCCATGGAAACTTTTTCCGGAATAAAAGATATTGCAAACGATTTTGACCTTGTGACGGGACAATTCGCGATCGAATACGGAGAAACAGAAAGTGTCCTCAAACAGATTCATAAAGTCCTTAAAGACGGAGGAAAAGGCGTTTTTGTGATCCACCACAAGAATTCGTTCTGGGTGGACCGGGCAAGATCGCTTATGGCCCAGATCACCTGGGCCATGCACACCGGCGTTTTTGAAGTAGCGCAGCGTTATGTCCAGGACCCTTCCGGTGAGAACCTAAAATCCTTGCAGGATGTTTTGGAAGTTCTCCAATCTGAAATAAATAGGAGAAAAGGATCCAAAACGGATCATGAGGTCCTTTCTTACATTCTGCGCTATGCGTTCTGGGTCTTTGAAGAAGTCCGGGGCGGAAGGGTTTCCGGGCTTGCGGACCGGATCGAGGACGCGAAGATGCAATGGAACAATACTCTGTGGGTCAAAGAGCACATGGTCAACACTGCCTTTGATGAGGGGGCCATGGACGGGTTTAAGAAGGCTCTCAAAGCGAGCGGTTTTGATGTTCTCAAGGTCGAACCTTGGAAGGTACGAGGCCAACTGCGCATGAAAGAGCAAGACATGATCGTCGCCTGGCGCGTCGAGATTCAAAAACCTGTAGCTCCTATCGCGGAGGCTCAAAACGTCGTGATCCCGGTGATGGTGATTCGTGAGAGGACGACGCTTGCGGATATTACGAAGTATCTGGATGAAATGGCCGGACGTGTTTTTCATGCCGGGCCGGACGCGGCTTTGGCCCCGGCAGTTCAAATGAGTTGGAAGCAGCGGCTTTTGACACTCAGGCAGAAACTCGAATTGGTTCGCGACGGCCGTTTAATGGGGCATCCCGCTTGCCTTGGGTGCGTAAACGGTGGAATTTGTCCGCTTGTGGCCGGATTATTGCGCGGCGATAAGACTCCGAAAGAAGATGCTAATTGCAGCAAGGCCAAGCGGCCCTCTCTCACCAACGAAGAAGTGACACAGGCGCTTCAACAAGTTCAGACGCAACTGGATCATCCCGCGTTACGCTCGGAAGTCAGGATTACAGAAGGCCAGCTTTTTTCTCCCCAAGAGGTCCGGATCATTGACGCGAAGCGGCAACTCCTGAAACGAATCTATCCTTTTCTGAACCAAGAACAAAAGCAAGCGATCCTGCATCCGCACATTCTTCCCGTGTTGCTCGGGGTGAAATCCGCTTATGTTTCTTTTGAAACTTCCCAAGACCGCGACCGGGAACCAGGCACCCAGATCGTCTCTGAGGCGATCGGAAAATTTCCGCAGCTGTGGCAATCTCTCGGGCTTATTTTTACCAATAATTATATCGTGAGCCTGGAACATCTCATGGAGCGCTTCCAAAAAGAAGGACAGATCCTTGTGGAAACAGGCGTTTTAACTCCGGCGCAGCTGAGCCGTTTTTCCAAAGGGCCTGTCGATCAGGCTTTTATCCGCGACCTGACGGGCTGGCTTGTCCGTTACATTCCAAGTATTCCGGGCCGCGAGATCGTCCAAGGATTTGTAATCGGCTACCCTCTGGAAGATATCCGTTTTCAG
>Ga0114951_10003089_pt1 | contig 17678 bp, 12 predicted proteins | sample AM7aDNAmetaG_FD_88677 | JGI IMG/M metagenome (GOLD analysis project Ga0114951, IMG submission 88677) | Freshwater microbial communities from Finland to study Microbial Dark Matter (Phase II) - AM7a DNA metaG | ecosystem: Environmental > Aquatic > Freshwater > Lake | place: Finland: Lake Alinen...
CATAGTCTTAGGGTACATACTCGGAGTAGGTAAAGAAGAAGAAGGCGCAAGCGCTGATCCTTACGCAGCACTCCTTGGAGGAGGAATGGGGGGAATGGCATGAATTACTACTCCTTCCTTGCTTTCTTAGTTATAGGACTTTTATTCATTTACACAGGAATTGATTGGCTCGGACTATTGTTCCTTGCGCTTGCAGTGGTTGTCTTACTTTACAATCCAGCAAAGAACACACTTAACACTACTTGGAAAGAAGTTTCAAAAGCCGAAGGATCAAATCCTAGCGCAAAGTTCATGGAGTACGCCGAAGGGGCAACAAAATTGACTGCGAACTTGATCACAGATGGCAAACCAGGAGTTAAGTCCAGTGAATGGCTCCATAAATCGCCAAATATGGCAAAGAACTTCTTTTCGGAACTTGATAAAATATTTAAGTGACCTGCCAAAAGCTTCGCTAAACTAAACTTAATACTTCTACTTCTTCGCTTCTAAACTAACAAGTATTCTTCTTTTCACTTCTTCGCTTCTAAACTCGTAAGTATGCTTCTGTTTGTTTCTAGCACCTTTCTCATTACGTCAAAAGTTGCGTTTACTGTGGAAGTCATACCACTTACTTTGTTTTCTAATTCAGTGAGTCTGTAAAATATTTGTGGATCGGTTTCTTTTTGTACGGAAGCAGCTGCAACGCTTTGCTTTAACGCTTCAACTTTTGTATCAAATTCATTGAGTTTGTCTTCGTGTAAATCAAGTGTACTCTGAGTTGTGGCTTGGTGGAGTTGATGCACTTCTCCTTGGGTTTCTAGTTCCGTTTTCATCATATCCATATCTGATACTTGGGATTGCGAAGTAAGATTTTCAGGAGATTCATCTGTAAGAAATGCTTCATCTGAAGAAGTTTCTTGTGCTGGAGCAGATTGAACAGGAGCGGCTTGCACTGGCGCAGGAGCCCTTAGTGCAGCAATAATTGCTTTTCCTTTAGCTCCATCCATTCCAACATCGGCAAGGGTTGAGAGAATAGTTGCATCATCTATGCCTGCGTCAAGCATTCGTTTAACAGTATCGTTAACTATTTGATCGCTAGCCATTTTGATTCACGCCACAAGTTTGCTTGCAATAATAATTACTGTTTTGCAATAATAGCAATTATTGTCTTTCAATAATAGGAATTATTTCCTATTTAAACTATCGTTTGCCACTTTTGCCATCAAAAAATTATCCCCTTTTCCTCAGTCCAGTATGGACAAATAAACCAAAAAAAAGCTTCTTCTCCCACAAAACCCCCCAAAAACCTCTAAGGAAAAAATATATAAGCCAAAGAACCTATATTTGCTAAAAAGGAATGCTAAATCGACGAAGAAGGAAGTTGCTTAAAGATGGATCTAAGGATTGATAATGGACCGTGGGAAACTATTTTCTCCGGCAAAGCTTTTGGGCACGATTTTGAGATAGTTCAAAACATAGAGAACTTTTTTCTTACAATAATTTATGATTCGCAAGGCACACGAAGAGTCGGGGCGCTTGTTGAAGGGAAGAAGGCTTTTGTTGCGAAGGGTTCGATGGAATCCTTTATTCAGACCCTGCCTAAGAGCTGTATGGGTATTGCAAAAACCCAAGGGAACACTACAAGCAAAATTTTCTTTCTTTCGTTTGATCCAATATACCTAGATTTTAGGGAAGAGGATTTTGTTCGAAAACTTGATGGACAAGTTCAGCGAATCTATGAAATGTCAAGCACCATGGGAGACCTTGCGAGAGCCTCTTCACTTGATCTAAAAGAAGTTGCGATGAGTTCGCAAGACGATTATGCTTCTATTCTAGGGGACCCTTTTGCTTCCAGACTTTTTATGAGCGGAAGTTCTTCAGCGGGTTCTATGAGCAAACTTGATCTTGCTATGGGCGGATCAAATGAAAAAGAACAATTAATCCAGCTCGGTCTTGGAAAGAGTAGGGAAATAATTAGGGAAAAGAGTTCTGATCTTTACCGAACGATTGTTGCAGGCGAAAAGAAAGATATGCTAGAAGCAATGCATGTTTTAGCAGAGAATTTTATGCTTGAAAATAAGCCAATAATTGTTTTTGATGCACACGATTATTTTGATGCGCTTGCAAATCCATCAAAAGAGGAAACGGCGCTAAAAGATGCGCTTGTGGAGTTTGAACCAGTTGGTTTTCCGATGAAGCAGTTTTTTGCAAAAGAGAATATCAAAATCGCTTTATGTGATACGGATTTAGTATTTTTGTTTGAGATGCTGGGCGCAGGTGACATTGAACTTGAGAGATCCGTGGCACTTCTTAATCTTACCACTCGATCAAAGACCCCACGCGAACTAATTGAGAAAGTTCTTGCTTCTACAGAGATTTCCGAGTTTGGAAAACTCAAAGCGGAGAGATTACTCAACATAGTAGACATGCATTTTAGCAAAATGTTTGGCCCGCCTACGGATGTTTCTGAGTTAACAAAGAAATGGCCAGGAAGTCTTGGAAGAATTACTGTCCTTGATACAAAGGATTTGACTGCGGAAGAGAAACTTATTTTCATGCAAACCGTGATGAGAATGATAAGTAAATCCATTAGAGATAAAGCATCGAATGAGTTTGTTGTATTTGTCCCTGAAGCGGATGAGATGCTTTCTGCGGATGAAGAAAAGATAACTAATACGATCTTGCGACTTGAGAGTGTTGGAGTAGGACTAGTTCTTGGAACAAAAGGAAAACTACGCGAAGATCTTGCAAAAACTTTAACCGCTACAATTAGCGTTGTTAATGGAAGAGATGTGGCAATCTCAATAAAGAACAAAAGAAATTACAGAGTGATACTTCGACCTAACCTTAGCAGTTAAAATAATCTTGGCGGGTAAAATAATCTAGCGGGAAAAGAACTTTCTTCAAAGAAACTTAAAAAAAAGCCAATTATTTCTTCTTCACAGCGCTACCTTGTTCGGCAAGTCGCTTGTCAATTAGTTCTCTAACTTGGGTGAGTGTAGTGAACTCTAAAGGATTAATTGAATCTATTACGTATTTGAGTTCTTTTAGTTCTTCTTTTGTTGCAGTCATTGATTTGTAATCTGATAGTTGGGCTTCAAGTAGAGAAACTTTTTGTGTGAGCGCAACAACTTCTTCTGAAGAAACGCCTGCACCTCCGCCGCCTGCCAAAGGCATCCCTTGAGGGTTAACAAGTTTGTCTTCTAACGCCTTTATTTTTTTGTTAAGAACAATTAAGTTTCTTCCTAATATTTTTTCGTTTCGGACAAGGTACTTCATCTTTTGTGCCATTAAGAGGATGCTTGAATTAAGGGCACGTATATCTTCACGTACTCCTCCAACTGACATTCCGCCGCCTTGCTGGGCTTGGGCTTGTCCTTGCGGAGCGGTTCTATCGGGTCTAGGCATAAAATCAAATCCTTGCACATTATCCTTTCTAAATCACTAACCTTTTGAGATATAAGCACTTTCCAGCTATTTAAACTTATTTTGCCCCTAAAGAATAGCTAAACTTATCCTTCATCAATTTCTATTAAAAAGTATTGATTCATGAGTCTATAATGAAAGCCGCAAAAACTACTACAAAAAAGGCTTCTTCTAAGGCTAATTCTCAAACAACAAACAAGCGCACGGCACTTCTTCTTGACGTTACTTACAAGGATAACGAAAAGGAATCGGTAATCAATCTTTTTGTGAAAGAGGGAAAAGAGTATAAGTGGTTAGCGGACAAGGAGTTTAGGCCGTACTTTCATGTGCTTACCGCTGAGAAAGAAAAGGATAAAACAATCAAGGAACTATCTAGCTATACTTTTGGGGATAGCGAGCGTTTCAAAGCGCTAAGAATTGAGGAAACCTCTTTTACGCCGAACACAAATACTGGGACAGCTCAAGAGAAAATTGCATTAAAGATTGTTTTCGCAAAAGTCGCCCACGTGGTCCAAGCAAGAAAAATCCTTAGTGATATGGGTTATGAAAAGAGGGAACACGATCTTCCTTTTGCGCAGAGATATTTGATTGATAAGAGACTAGAGCCTGCAAATGGAATTAGTTTCACTGGAACGGACGATAATGTTAACGAGTTAGTTGTTGTTGCGCGAGAGTTTGATGCCAAGATGGCTTCGTTTGATCTTGAAACATATATGGGAAAGAAGTTCGGTATTGGGCTTGAACCAATCGTGATGGCTTCTGTTGCGGCAGAGGATGAAAAGAAGGACAAGGTTTTTTCTCATTCCACAATCAAAGTCAAAGGACTTGAGGTATTGAAGGATGAGAAGGAAGTGATTCAGGCACTTCAAAGCGCGCTACAAGAGTACGGGGTTCTTGTTACTTACAACGGAGATAACTTTGATTTTCCTTATCTTAAAGAGAGGTCGAAAAAGAACAAGATTGAATTCAAAATCAACGGAACTGAACCAAGAATTGTTAGAAGCGGAATGGATAATGCGGTGAAGTTGAACGGAATTCAGCACGTTGATGCTTTTGGAGTGATGCAGTTCTTGCAACGAACAGGAAGCGTGAACACGGTAAAACTTGATATTGAAAGCGTTTCTGAGAAAGTGTTCGGGGTGCCAAAAGAGAAGGTTTACCCGAAAGAAATAAATGAGGCTTGGGGCGGAAGTGATGCAAAAAAACTTGCAAGGCTTGTGGATTACAATCTAAAGGATTCGCAAACCGCATTAAGGATAGCAAAAGAGTTTTTGCCAATGTTTATTGAAATATCTAAACTTACTTCGCAACCGCTTTACGATACTACAAGAAACTCTACTTCAAATATTGTTGAAGATCTACTTCTAAAAGAAACTCATGCGCGAAAGTTCCTTGCGCCAAATAAACCAAAAGAAGGGGAAATCGGTCAAAGATTACTTAACCCAATCAAAGGGGCTTTTGTGAAAGAACCCTTGGCTGGGCTACATGAAGCAATTACTGTTCTTGATTTTGCTTCGCTTTACCCGAGCATCATAATTACTCACAACATTTCTCCGGAAACACTTAACTGTACGCACGAGGATTGTAAAAAGAAAAATACGAGTCCTGACGGAACATGGTTTTGTACAAAAGAAAGAGGATTGTTTCCAGAGATACTTGACGGACTCTTAAAACAAAGACTTGCACTAAAGAAAGAGTATAAGCGCAAAAAGAAAGAAGATGGAATTGATGACAAAGTAATGTTTGCAAAACAATGGGCTTTGAAAATAATTCTAAACTCTGTTTATGGTTACTTAGGTTATGGAAGAGCAAGGTGGTACTCAAGAGAATGTGCTAGCGCAGTAACGGCTTGGGCAAGAGGATACATCCATGAAACAATTACTAAGGCTGAAAAGGCAGGGTTCCCAGTTTTATATAGCGACACAGACTCAATTTTCATGCAATTTGTAGGACAAAAAACAAAGGCAACGGTTGAAGAGTTTGTGGAAAAAGTAAATAATGAGTTACCTGGAGGAATGGAGTTAGAACTTGACGGATACTATAAGAGAGGAATTTTTGTTACAAAGAAAGAAGGCGGAGCTGCAAAGAAGCGTTATGCGCTTATTGATGAGAAGGGCGGACTTAAGATTGTGGGTTTTGAGTATGTGCGAAGAGATTGGTGCATGCTTGCAAGAGAAACACAAAAAAGTGTTATTGAACTTGTACTAAAAGAAGGGAACCCTACCGCTGCAATAAAACTTGTTAGAAAAGTTGTTAGTGACCTTAGGGCAGGGGCGGTTGCAAAAAGCGATCTTGCAATAATGACGGTTCTGCAGAGAAACCCAAAAGATTATACTTCTATCGGTCCGCATGTCGCTGCGGCGATGAAAGCGATTGAGAAAGGAAAAGATCTTGATGTTGGAAGCATGCTTTCGTTTATTATAACAAAAGCCAAAGGCGGCAAAGAAAGTATTTCGGACAAAGCAGAGCTTGATGAGTACGTGGAAGAAGGGGATTATGATGCGGATTATTACATTGAAAACCAAGTAATTCCTGCAGTAATAAAAATAATCCAAGAACTTGGTTGCACAAAAGAAGACCTCCTAAGTGGGGGAAAGCAGACGGGACTAGGGGCATGGAGCTAAATAGTTCTACTACACTAAAACCCTACTTTTTAATACTTAATCTGGAGCTATTTTGTTATGGATAAGGAAGTACTGGATAGTTATTTCAAAGCCGCAAAGGTTTGGAAGGCGTGCATTACACTCGCAAAGAAGAAGGCTAAGGAAGACGTGAAGTTACTTGACCTTGCTAAGGATTTAGAGAGTGCAATGAATGAAGATGGTTGTTCTCCTGCTTTTCCGATTAATTTGAGTATTAATGAAGAGGCGGCGCATTTTACTCCTACTTGGAATGATACGGCGACTTTAAAGAAAACTGATCTTTTGAAAATTGATGTTGGGGTACAACATAACGGATATATCTGCGATGGCGCAATTTCGGTGAATCTTGATAATAAGTACGCAAAGCAAATTGAAGCTAATGAACTTGCACTTGCAAATGCTTTGAGTGTTGCAAATTTTGGAAAACCGGTTGAGAAAATTGGGGCAGAAATTGAGAGCACACTTAAAGACAAAGGTTTTGAACCGGTTAGAAATCTTGGCGGGCACGGACTTAAACAATACAATATCCACGCAAATCCAAGTATCCCTAATCACTCAAAAGGTAGTTCACAAACTCTAGAAGAAGGAGTAATTGCGATTGAACCATTTGCTTCCACAGGAGAAGGGTTGGTTAGAGAAGTTACTAGTGTTGAAATATTTTCTTTAGATCATTCTACCGGCGTTCGAAATCCTCATGCTCGAGAACTAATTAAGCTTGCAGGAGAATACAAGGAGTTACCTTTTGCTGAGAGATGGCTTCGAGGTAAAACAAAACTCAGTGATTTCGCTGTAACTATTGGCCTAAAAGAATTAATCAAAACAGGCTGCTTCCATGCATACCCTGGACTCAAAGAATCAAAAGGAGCAATTGTTTCACAGGTTGAGAAAAGCCTAATTATTTTGGAAGACAAAACAATTGTTCTGGGCGAATAAATTAGTTTTAGCTAGCAAGTTAGTCTTAACTTAGTCTTAGTTAGTAAATTAGCCTTAACTAATCTTTCTTAGTTTTATTCAAGCAATCCTTTAGGTGCCGGTCTGCAAGAACAATTCTTTTGATGAGCAGTATGCCACTTTATTCTTTGCGCAAGAGTAGCATTCTTTGGCATTTTGTTCCCCGCGTGCCATTCTCTATTAATAGCCATTTAACTTACCCTCAATTATTTCTTTTCTAAACTTAGTAGCCAATCAATTGCTTCTTTTTCGTCAGTGAATACCTTCATCGGGAAAGGATCTCGTTCTAGCTTCAAAAGGAGGCTCGCTCCAAGTGCAGTAAACGGGCTTGACATATTAACTAAGAGCGCAGCAGCTTTTGTTATCTTGGACATTTCGGGACCAGCGAAGCGATTGAACGCGCCCATCATCATAAAGTCTACTTCTCTAAAATCAGTTAGAACAAGTTTTGGTTTTCCGCCAGAAACTCTCATTGCTGTAGCTACATATTTTTTTGCATCCTCTTCTGATAGCTCAAGCCTGTGAAGAAGCACTACATGCATTATGTTATGCTCATCTTCCCAAAACTTTGCAATCCCTGGAATTTCGCCTTCGTTCATAAAAGCACCAAAATACTTAGGCTGTACCTAATTAAAATGTTAACAAAGCCCGATTCCGCCCGGGCGCCACAGACGCCATCTGGTGCTACCAGATGACGTTAGTTTCTAATAAACTAAACAGTTAAATGCCCCCCCAGGGAATGCACTCAAGTGCGCTTGAGGCAATGAACATCCTGCGGGCTGTTCATTCGAACCCTGGTCTTAAGCTCCTAACTAAGTGCCCCCCCAGGGAATCGAACCCTGGTCTTAAGCTCCGCAAGCTCATATACTATCCACTATACTAGGGGGGCAGCAATTAATTTACTGGCGGCAAATCTTTTTAAGTCTCTCAAAGCCCCATAAATCCTTTCTTATAGAACAAAAATCAAAGTACCCAAAAGGCTTATAATTCACTTAAGAGTTACTTTTAGAAGATGAATTATCCAGAACCTCAATTAGAGAATACTAACTTTAGTGAACCTACCCCTGAACCAGTTACTAAAAAAGGTAAAGGCAAACTTATCGCAATTATTATTATTTTGATTTTACTAATCGCAGGAGCAGCGGGTTATTTTGTTTTAAACAACCCACAAATAATTAATCCACACCCCCAAGGAAATCTAAAAATAGTTGCTCAAGCAAACGGGGTTTACTTAGGAGCATATAACTGGGGCGGAGATGGAATAAAAACTTTTGAAGATGCTGTAGGAAAAAAAGTTGCAATAGTGGGTGGTGTTTGTAGTACTCCTGAAAATCAAGCTCAAAAATTTGACATTAATTGTTTTGAAAACCTATACCAAAAAGGATATGTAAGCACAACCGGATATGAATGGGCAGGAAATTTTTCTTCACCTGATCATAGCATAGAAAGGTACACTGTACAAGAAGTAATTGATGGAAAAGCAGATTTTATTTTTACAAAAATGGCTCAAGATATAAGGAAATTTAATAAACCTGTATTTTGGGCGTATCAAAGAGAACCAGAGATACAACCAGCTTGGGGTTATGATGGCGGAGGATATGGGGTTGACGGAAGCAAGAAATTTGACCAAATTATTACTACCCAGTGCCAAAATGTTGAGATAGATACAAGATTTAATTGCCCAGAATTATACAACCAATACCAAAGTCCTTTTGGAAATAGTTGCGATACCGCAGGCGACAAAATGTGTTTAGATGGACCTGAAAGATATAGAGACGGAGTAAGACATATGCATGATGTTGTGGAAGCAACATGCCCTAATTGTGTTACTTGGATCGGAGCCGCAGTACTCACTGGAAGTGGCGGAGAAGGAAATATGGTAACTTATGAACAATATTATCCTGGAGACAATTATGTTGATTGGCACGCTATGGACTTTTACCCTAATTCAAGCCAAGTAGATACTTATGATTCAATAACAAAGGTTATAGACTCTCAATACCAAGGCGCAATGAAAATGAATCCAAATAAACCGGTTTTGTTCTTAGAGTTTGGAGTTAAAAAAACATTTGCTCCTGACAACACAGATAAAGAACTAGGAAGTAAAACTGCTTTGCCTTCAAACAGACAAAGTTTCTTTAATGACTTTTTTAGTAAAATAAAAACTGATTATAGTAAGCTTGGAGCATTTTTGTATTGGCAAACAGATTCTATTTCCTTAAAATCAAGCATCCGTTCTTCAGATGCGGATTCACAATCATGGAGAACTGAACTTAGTGCAAATCCTTCTTTTTGGTTCTCAAATGTAACTCTTGCAAACAAAACTACCCTTAGCGGACCTGGCGGAGGGATAACAACTAACACAAATGACAATCCGGATCAAGATACTCCTGACAATAATCAAGAATCAAATGGATCTTATGTAAAGATTCTTCCTCCAACTAAAGGAATTTATTTAAGCACCCCAAATTTGAATGATGTAAATGATATTGAGAGTACAACTGGTGCAAAAGTATCAATGGTAAGTTCTACTAAAGGAGATATAGCTGAAGGTGGCAATTTATATTTTAATTTAGCAGGACATCGACAACTTGATGCACTTGGATATGTAACGGGATTCATGATTGATAATAGTAATTATCATTCAAGTGAAAATTCAACTCAATCTTTTGGACCACAAGATATTTTAGATGGAAAAATGGATGCTCAAATTAAGCAAATAGCTACAGCAATAAAACAATTCAGGAAACCAATTACTTGGCAGTATCCAAAAGAACCAGCAGGCACAATATTTAGTTTATTTGGAGCAAATGGAAAAGAAGACGCTAACTGGATTGGTGTTGTTAATGACACGTGCACTTTAGGTTCTGCAATGAATTGCTTAAGTAATCCTTGGAATTTTAATCAATATGTAAGCAAATACGGTACTAGTTGTAATACTAATGGAGATATGATGTGTCTTGATGGAGCAGAAAGATACCGCGATCTTGCAAGATATTATTATGAGTTTATGGAAAAAGAAGGAGCTGGAAAATATATTACTTGGATGATGGGAGATTCATGGCCCGGCAATGCTAATTATGCTACAATGCCTGAATTATATAAATCGATTTATCCTGGCGACAAATATGTTGATTATCACTCAATGATGCTTTATGCTAACGGAGAAAATGGAATACACTTTTGGTCAAATTATGGGGATGCGGGATGTGCTAAAGCAGTTTTGGAAACTGGTTTAGATCAAAATAAATGTAGTTGGACTGATAAATGGGAAGAGGTAATTGAACCTTTTTGGACACAAGCTATGAGCGTTTCTCCAAATAAACCAGTATTCATTACTGAAGGATCAGTAGAAAGCGTAACAAGAAACCCGAACTTTTCAGGAACTGGAAAATATTTACCCGCGGTTTATGAAACAAAAGATAGTTCAGCTTGGTTTAATGATTTCTTTACCCAAATAAGAACAAATCCAAGATACAAAAATCTTGCTGGATGGAATTATTGGCAAAATAGTGGATTTTGGGATCTTGGAGAACCAGGCAGTGCAGCATCAAACCAAGTACGTATTGATAGTGGAAGTTTAGTCCCAGGGATGCTTGCATCAGATGATTGGAAAACAGAAACTTCTAATTATCCTCAAAATTGGCCAACCTCTGTTAGATGCGGAATATTTGATGCGAATGGAACAATGACAAGCGAAATAAAATGTACTGACTTTACTCCTTCAATGCTTGGTGAACAAACAATTAATGGATCGGGCGAAGGACCTTCAAACAATAATGAACAACCAAGTAATTGTTTAAGTAATTGTATTGCAACTGGTAAAACTACTGACCAATGTAATGATCAATGTGCAACAGCTGGAACCGGCGGAGAGACTGGAAATGGAACAGGTTGTGTTGGAGCGGATTGTACTGCGGGCAACGGAGAAACAGGTAATCAAAGCACTTGCGTTAGTACTTGCATGGCTGGCGGAAAAACACTAGATCAATGCAACGTTCAATGTGCTGCACAATAAACTTCAAAGGCGCACTGTTAACTTTTTATAGAAGCTAACTCATACTAATATTGTTCATTATGAAGAAGTCTAGTTCGTTAGGGTATTTGGTCATGCTTTTAGCATTGCTGATGTTATTATCTTTTGGATTGTCAGCAACAACAAACTCAGTTTCTTTTGCTTCTTCAACAAAAAATCTTTACGTTTCGCCTTATGGAAGCGACTTAAATCCTGGAACACAATCCCAACCATTTCAAACCATTTCTCATGCAAGAGATGCTGTAAGGACATACAAATCTTCTAAACCAATGGATGGAAATATTATTGTCAACATTATCTCAGGGTATTATGCCTTAAGCTCAACACTGACTTTTGACAATCGAGACAGCGGAGAAAATGGATATTATGTCACTTACCAAGGATATGGGAATACAAGACCTGTGATAAGCGGCGGAACAAGAATTACTGGTTGGCAGCAAGATGGAGAACTTTGGAAAGCATATGTTGGAACAGATATTAATATGCGACAATTATATGTTAATGGAACTAGAGCAACAAGAGCAAGAAGCACAAACGGGTTAGGGCTAACAAAAAACACATTGGGGTATATTCAAAACGCAGGAATGCAGAACTGGAAAAACAAGAGTCAATTAGAGATAGTCAGTCTTGTCGCATGGATAACTTATAGGTGCGGAGTTAGAGATATTGTTGGAAACCAAGTTTATATGCAAGAGCCTTGTTGGAGTTACTCTCAAGCATATGGGTCATGGCCAATGTACAATCCGGTTTGGATTGAAAACGCTTTAGAATTACTTGACTCTCCAGGAGAATGGTACCTTAACGAAACAACTGGATGGATATACTACAAACCGAAAGCTGGCGAGACTATGGAAACCAGCGTTGTTATTGCGCCGACTTTGGAATTAATTATGTCTGGCAAAGGCGCTAGTTATACTGCTCTCATGAAAAATATTGTGTTCTCTAATCTAGAATTTTCTTATGGAACTTGGCTTGGCCCAAATAGGGATTTGGGTTATTGTGGAATATCATTGGATTCTTACTCCACTGCTCTAAGATTGTGGGTTAATGCTCACCCACCAGGTAATGTTGAGATTAAGAATTCAACCAATGTGTTTTTCACAAATAATACTCTTTCAAGGCTTGGGGCTGAGGGATTAGTGCTGGATGGTTATACTGATGGAATTAAAGTTGTAGGAAACCAGTTTTATAATATTTCCGGAAACGCTTTAAGGATTGGCTCCTTAAGTCATCCTGCGCCACCGGTTTACACCTGCAAAAACAACGTGGCAAGCAATAATTACATTCACGATACTTCCTTAGAATATCCAAGCGAACCTGGATTAGTGATTGGGGCTTGTACTAAAACACTAGTAACCAATAATGAATTATTTAATCTCCCTTATTCAGGAATAGTTCTTACTTCTGGCGGGTTTTCTGCTATACCGGGTTACGGACAAAATACTGTTCTTAGAAATTATGTCCACGACTACATGAAAGTTTTGAATGATGGGGGAGGGATCTATTCTTTTGGGGCCACGGAAAATGCAGGAACTTCTCAGACCTCAGAATTTGCTTATAATGTACTAACAAATCAAGCTCATGATGGGGGCGCATTGTATCTTGACGAAAATAGTAGCCACACTTCAGTTCACGATAATGTTCTTTTCAACAATTACCGAACTATTAATCTTAATCCTAATGCTCACCAAAATAAAATCTATAATAACTATTGGCAGGACAGGGGAAATATTAGGTATATTGACGGCAGAAATATCCCTAATCTTGCAGCAGATCGCGGGTACGCGCCGGATCTGTCTTTCAGGAGCCCTTCTTCCGCTAACATAATTTCTAATAACCATGTTATTACTTCGCTTAGTCAAGCAAAGCAGGACATAATTACTGAGGCAGGTATCCAATCAGCATATGCATCCGTAAAAGTAAGCCAGCCGTTTTTCTACTCTGATTACACTACTCCTTGCACAGCATCTGATTGGACATTTACAATAACTCCAACAACTTGCCCTTCAAGTGGACAGCAAACAAAGACCTGGACAAAAACAGGAAACTGCACAGGAGGAACAACTCACCCAGCAACAGAAACAATCACATGCACCTACCAACCAACTGCTTGTACAACAATTAACTACACCGCTTGGACTCCAACAACCTGCCCTCCCACAGGAACACAAACCAGAACAGAAACATCAAGAGTCCCAACCGGTTGCACAGGAACACCAACCCTAACACAAACCTGTACTTACGTTCCACCAACATGCACAAGCTTCACTTACAATACATGGACTCCTGCAACCTGCCCACAAGCAGGAATTCAAACAAGAACAGTAGCAACTCAATCACCAACCGGATGCCAAAACGGAAATCCGGCCCTTACACAAACCTGCACTTACATTCCTTTGTGTACAGAAGCTGATTGGAATTATTCTCTAACCCCAACAACTTGCCCAAGCAATGGACAGCAAACAAAAACCTGGAGCAAAATCGGAAATTGTTCTGGCGGAGCAACTCACCCCGCAACAGAAACAGCAACTTGCAATTATCAAATCCCAACATGCACAGACTTCAACTACACTTCTTGGGGCGCATGTAGCCCAAGCGGAACACAAAGTAGAACAGAAACATCACGAACCCCAACTGGATGCCAAGGAACGCCAACTCTAACACAAACATGCATTTACACCCAAACGTGCACCAGCGCAAATTGGACTTCAACCGATACAGCGTGCCAACCTAGTAACACTTTAACTAGAACTTGGACAAAGACAGGAACTTGCTCCGGCGGCACACAACACCCCGCAACAGAAACAATAGCATGCACTTACACACCGCCCGCTTGCACTGCAACAGATTGGACCAGCTCTGACACCGCATGCCAACCTAGTAACACTTTAACTAGAATCTGGACACAAACAGGAACTTGCTCCGGCGGCACACAACACCCCGCAACAGAAACAATTACATGCACTTACATTACTCCAACGTGTACGCAAATTAATTACACCACTTGGGTCCCTGATCCTTGTCCTTCAAGCGGAACACAAACAAGAACAGAAACATCAAGGATTCCAACTGGATGCACAGACCCAGCAGTCCTAACACAAACATGCACCCCAACCACGCCAACTTGCACTTCAACAGATTGGACTAGCTCTGACACCTCTTGCCAATCAGACAACACCTTAACACGAACATGGACAAAAACAGGAACCTGCACAGGAGGAACACAACATCCAGTAACAGAAACAATAACCTGCACTTACTTTTCGCCTTGCACAGAAAGTGATTGGGTTTATGATCTTTCTCCTCGACAATGCCCTGCAAGTAAATCTCAAACGAAAACATGGACTCAAATAGGAAACTGCTCTAGCGGAATTAGTCATCCAGTAAGTGAGACAGTAACATGTAATCCGGCGCTTGAAGAGTGCGATTCAGTTGCTTACTCGCAATGGGGAGAATGTACACAAAACGGAACCCAAAATAGAACCATAACTTACAAAACCCCTGAAGGATGTACTCCTAATAATCCGACACTATCACAAAGCTGCACTTACACCCCTATAACACAACCAACAACTTGTACAAGCTTCACTTACTCTAATTGGACTGCTTGTTCTATCGAAGGAACCCAAACAAGAAGCGTCTTAACTGCATCCCCAAGCGGGTGCACAAATGGAAACCCGCTAACAATTCAAAACTGCTCCCCTCCCCCAGAACAAACAAAAACCTGCACTCAAAGTGATTGGACTCAGGCAATAGAACCTGAAGAGTGCCCAACAAGTGCAACACAAGTAATAACTTGGACAAAAACAACTGACTGCACCGGCGGAGTACAGCATAACGAGTTTGAGAAAGTAGATTGCGTTCAAGCTAGTTCAGGAAACTTTTTAACAGATCTAATAAATGCAATACTAAGATTCTTTGGGCTAATGAAATAACGCGCCCGAACCACTAACTCAAAAACAATACAACCCCTAGATATTTATTCACTAAACAAAGACCCATAAACTAGGACAAAAGTAAGTCTTTTAAATGCAGACAACTGAGTAATTAGTTATGACAGCAGCAAGTGAGTGTATTCACTATCAGTTCTGATATTTCTTTAGTTAGCTGTCAGAGCCTATTTTTTAAGGATTATTCTTTTTCCGATTGTCGGCAGACAACCTCGGAAACTGATTTAAACAAAGAAAAAGATATTTCTTTCATGGAGAAAGAAAGAATCCAGTTCCCGAAGGGAAAACAAAAAGAGTTCATCGCAGAAGCGAAGAAGCTTTCCAAAATGAGCTGGAAAAGAGCCGGAAACACGTTTGGCATAAACAACAACACTTTCCAGACGTATTGGAAAGAAAAAACAAGATTATCTAAAAAAGACTTTGAAAAGATTTGCCTAACATTAAAGCTTAATTCAGTAGAAATAATGACGAGTTTTGACGCCAAACCCCTCTTTTTGGATCCAAGCGGGCCAAATTGCGGCGGAACCAAAAACCTTTGGAGAATTAAAACACAATTGCCTCAGGAAAATATAACTTACAAAAACGAAAACACCGCACTTGATTGCTCAAAAGTTTGCTCCTCAAGACGGGACATTGAAAAAGGAGTAACCCTCCCAAAAAATATAACCCCCCTACTTGCAGAGGAAATTGGAACAAGCATTGGGGACGGTTTCATTTCAAACAGAAAATATGAATATCGTCTAAAAGGAAACAAAAATGATGAAAAGGGTTATTATGAAGGCGTTGTCAAACCAATGTTCAAGGAGCTTTACAATTTAGATTTGACTATAAAAGAATATGAAGCGACAATTGGGTTTGAGACTTACTCGCAAGCTTTGTGGGAATTCAAAACCAAAGTAATTGGTTTACCAAAAGCCCCAAAGAAAACAATCAGGATACCAGAAACACTTAAAGTCAACAACAAAGAAATCCTTTGTTCTTTGATGCGCGGTCTATTTGACACTGATGGATCAATATATTTTAGATCGCAAGGAAAAAACAAAGCTTATTACCCAGTAATCACTTTTACTACAATATCCAACGGGCTTGCAGACGACATAGCTGAAATATTGAAAATGCTCGGTTTTAACCCAAAAGTATTTAATGGCAGAAAGATCACTTTACGCTGCCCAAGCCCAAAGTACACCGTAATATTGAATGGTTACTCAAATTTCGAGCTTTACAAAAAGTTAATAAATACAAGGCAGCCGAAGAATATTTGCGAGCTGAAAGCTTGGGAGAAAAAGTTTGGAAACAAAATGGTTGGGGTCTTCCAGTAGCTAGGATCGCGGCCTGTGGCGCCGCAAACCCGGGTGCAAGTCCCGGCCCCGACCCTTTATTTTAAAAAAAATGTGATTTGTATGGGAAGCAATCTACAACCGGTAAGAGGAATGCGTGACCTAGTCGGGTCGGATGCTTTGATACAGGAAACTATCGAAAGCAATTTTAGAGAAGTTTTTGCTAGCTACGGCTACTTGCCACTATATACTCCGGCAGTGGAAAGTTTTGATTTGTTCAAAATTAAGGGTGCTGCGGGCGAAGCGATTAAGGATGAGATTTATTACTTTAAGGATAAGAGTGAAAGAGAAATTGCTTTGAGATTTGAGTTCACTGCTTCTCTTGCAAGAGTTGCAGCAACTAGCCAACTAAAAATGCCTTTTAAGAGATACCAAATCGGAGAAGTATACAGATATGATAGACCTCAAGCAAAGAGATACAGGGCTTTTTGTCAAGCAGATATTGATATCTTAGGGGTTAGCGGGCTTAGTGCGGAACTTGAAGTAATGCTTGTTGTAAAGGATTGTTTTGCAAGACTTAACTTGAAGCCAAAAGTTATTTATAATTCAAGAAAACTCTTAGAAGAAATTTTGAATAAGTACGCTAAAGGAAAAGAAGTCGAAGCAATGAGAATACTTGACAAGATGGATAAATTGGAAAAGAAGGACATTAAAGCGATGCTTGAGGAAAAAGGCGCTGATCCTAAAGTGGTTGATCTGATTGAAAAGAACTCTTTGGAAGAGATTGCAAAAATAATTGGAAATGAAAGCGTCGGAATAAGAGAGATAAAGGACTTTGCTAAAATGTGTAAAGAAAACAACCTTGACTTTGTAGAGTACGACGCAAGACTTGCTAGAGGATTTGAATATTACACGGGAGTTGTTTTTGAGATAAAACTTGATAACGGCCCAAGTGTCGGCGGGGGCGGAAGATTTGACAAGTTAGTTGAAACCTACGGCGGACAAGCTACTCCGGCAGTTGGAATTAGTATTGGAGTTAGCAGGATATTTGATTATTTGAAAGAAACTAACTTCAAGGTTGGACTTGAAGGACTATTCTTGATGGGTATTGGGGTTGCACAAAAAGACATTTTTAGAATTGCAAACGACTTAAGAGCAAACAAAATCTTTGTTGAACCTGACCTTGTGGGAAAAAACATTTCAAAGAACTTAGAGTTCGCCCAAAAGAAAGGATATAGGTTTGTTGGAATAATTGGAGAAAACGAAATGAAAGAAGGCAAAATGACCATAAAGAATCTCGAAACTGGAAAGCAGGAAGTTGTTGCAGTTAGCGATACTAACAAAATAAGGGAGCTGGTAAGATGAAAGAAATGCGAGCAATAGAATCACCAAAACAAAGTCAGGCGTCTTATCCCCA